>Ga0209488_10001156_pt1 | contig 22520 bp, 29 predicted proteins | sample Rivendell_Oct201_8_FD_188349 | JGI IMG/M metagenome (GOLD analysis project Ga0209488, IMG submission 188349) | Vadose zone soil microbial communities from the Eel River Critical Zone Observatory, Northern California, USA -... | ecosystem: Environmental > Terrestrial > Soil > Vadose zone >...
CGGACGTAGGATCACCACTTCCGATGGGAAGATCTTCCCGGTTCAGAGCATCAGCGAGACCACCCTCGTAAAGCTGCTCGAGATCACGCTCGCGCTCTTCCTCGAGGAATAGCTGGGGGAAAGACAAGTCAGGCGCGTCGATGCTTACAATAAGGATGAATTCCCCTACGGGTTCGTCGAGCTTCTCCCATACCCGTATGGACTTGTCGTGCGACCCAGTCACGACAAAGTTGGCGAAATTGCTAACAGCGAGGGCCCAAATTTCACCGTGGTGACCTTCGAGCCTCTGGATGTTCTCAAACTAGATCATTGGGGTATTTAGCTTCACAGGAGCGAGTTTATTCTGCACGTACCTTATCTCCATCCCAATACTTCAGGAGCTTGTCCTTTCCCACTGTCCAAAAGTAGTGGCTTTTCTTTTCAAACGCCACCTGCATCACACTGTCGTCATGGGCAAATATGGACTTGTGGCAGTCACCAAAATCGAGGCCCCAGATCTTCACGTTCTTGTCAGCGGAAGACGTCACAATGAGCTTGGAGTCGTGTGATATATCCATGGAGAGTACAGGTAGCTGTGAATCGCGAACCACGATGATGAGAGTTTGGCATCACCGAAAACGGCAGTAGTTTACCTTGTGCCCGTAGAGAGAAAGAAAAAATTTCAGCCTGTCCTGGTAGAACACTTTCACAGTGGAGTCAAGAAGTGCGACTGCAAGCAACTTTCCATTGGGACTATAGCGAACGGAAAGGATGTCGTCGGCCATTTTGAGGGTGCGGGTATGGACAAGAGATATGGTTTTCCTGCCCTAATACGAAGATCATGCACCGTCAAAAGGAAACTGATGGAGGAAGGGAGACTTACTGATTCCCCGTCTGATTGTTGCCATTCGATATTCCAGAACTTGATATCCTTGTCAGCACCTCCGGTGACCAAGGCTTGCTGATCTGGCCGGATGTGTATGGACCATAAAGTTGCCGCGTGCGCTTTGATGGTCTCGACTAGTGTCGACGACGAGAGATCAAAAATTTGCATTTCTCCGGATTTCGTCCCAATGACGACCTACGGGAACTTATGAGAACGAAAAAAAGAGCGTAATTGCAAGACCCACGTATTGGTCTCCAGGAAGAAAGGCACTGCATACAGAATGTCCGCATTCTAAAGTGCGGATACAGGATGTTGTGTGCGTATTCCATATTTTCAGTGAACCTTAAAGTGCGTTCGTTACGTCGCTGATGAGTAGTTGGTGCAACTCACCATTTGAAGCGGATGCTAGTAGAGTATCGTCGGAACTGAGCGAGAGTGTTCTGACATCCGTCCTGTGCCCCGGGATGTCAAGGGAATAAAGGCGAGCAGACTCTGGAGGATTCTCTCTTGACTTTGTATATTTAGGAACGTTATACACTTCTAGGGCGTTGTTAGATAATGAAAAGAATATCTGTGAAAGATGAACAAAGGACGCCGGTCAAAGCGTCAAACTGGCAGCGAACCTGGACAGCATTTTTCGTGGGGACTTCTGGGGGTAGCGCAAAGGACTTGATTTTGCCAGTGGCCCGCACAATCAGGTATGGTGTAAATAAATCAACGAGCTCGACCTTCTCAGCATCCCCGTTTGCAGGAGCATCGTCGACTTTCTCGCCTTTACCCGTGGCCGCTTTGGCATCTGCCCTCTTTTTCCTACGGGCATTTTTTTTACGTATCTCATCGTCAGTTCGCACGCGGAAAACCTCCACAGAACGGTCGTGGGATTGGACAAAAAGATACGGGAGTGTAGGGTGAAGTGCCATTTGAGAAACACGGTTGGGCGAAGCGAGAGGCAGTGTCGATACAGGGTGGATCACTTTCAAGAGCTGTAAGAAAATGGATGAGAGTAGAGCCCCAGCATTCAAAAATCTAACGCACTTCTCCATTTTCCGACTCCTTGATGCCATCCATTAGCGCCTCAGCTTCGATCTTCCATGCTTTTAGCTCGCCCTCGTTGCTCCCCGTGAGAAGTAGGTCCTGTTCCGAATTGAGACAAAGGGACCACACTTCAGCTCGGTGAGCGACAATTGTTTGAACGCAGTGCTGGGTAGACAAATCCCATAGTTTCACGAACGTATCTTTTGAAGAGGTTATAAGGAGCCAAGCGGTGGGGTTGGTGGACGTGGACGGCGTCGAAGAGGGATATTTAGAGAGGAAGCGAATATTCGTAATTTGATCTCGATGACCTCTCAACCTATCTCTTTATTAAGTTCTTGCACTCAGCCCCGATGTGGGAACTACGCACCGGAAAAGGCCAGCCTCCCCAATGACATCCCACAAAATAAGGTCGGTGTCTTGGGAGCCAGATGCAAGTCGGGCCCCGGTATCGTCGAAAGCAAGTGCAGTAATTGCCCTCTTGTGACCGTTGAATGTGGCGACGACGGACTTGGAAGCTACGTCCCAAAGCCTGATGGAGCCGTCTGCATAGCCAACTGCAAAGGTACCCTCTTTCGGTGACCGCTCGATGCAAGTTACTTCAGCACGATGATTCGTTTCGTGCCACATAGCTATCTTTGAGAGAGTGAGCGCGTCTCAGTGGCCTGGTTTCTATAGAACGCACCATCTGGCCAGTTTTCACGTCCCAGACAAGCACATCCTCGAGCGCGGGGACGAAAGCGAACTTTCCATCATATACTGAGTTGGAGGACGGGCTACAGACGAGACCAAAGGCCTAAACAGATATAAGTGTGACGTGAGATGCACTTTGCGACTGAAAATACCTGCGTTGGGCCATGTCTCAAGTAGCTCTGAACCATGAGAGTCTTTTGGTGGCGGCCCGACTTGCCGATCTGTTAACGCCACTGGCGGCATCGCCGTACTAGTAAGACAAGACAACAATAAGATGCAAGTACTCGCTGGTATTCCCGCAGCTCCCGAGGCAGCAACTCGCTTCTTACAATTCGTGAACGCCTCTCCGACTCCCTTTCACGCGGTGTACAATGCTGCCCTCCGCCTAGAGAAAGCCGGTTTCAGAAAAGTACGCTGCCCTTCATCGGTTTCCCAGGGACCGTCTCAGCTGCTGTTGTAGATTAGAGAGAAAGACGACTGGGAGTCTACCCTTAGGGCTGGTGGGAAATATTACTTCACGAGGTACGCTGCCTTTCCCTTCTTTGAAACAACACGATACGACCTCACCGTGGCAGGAACCAGAGTTCCTTGCTCGCCTTCACAATCCCGCAAAACTGGAAGCCTGGGGCGGGTGTCTCCATTGTAGGCACCCACGTCGACAGTCCTAACCTCCGAGTACGTCCTCCCTTGTCAGGTTGTGGCTCATAGCCTCATCAGCTTCACACATAGATACGACCCATTTCGAAACGGTCTGCCTCCGGTTATCTTCAAGTCGGCGTAGAGACGTACGGGGGCGGCATATGGCATACCTGGTTCGACCGCGATCTTTCCATTGCAGGACGCGTGGTCATCACTGAACGAGGCTCGAACTACGCCTCGCGACTGGTCAAAATAGACCGGCCACTTCTCCGCATTCCCACACTAGCCATCCATCGTGAGCGCCAATAATGTATGTTTATTGACGATTTACAAAAGCCGTCGAAAGTGGACAGATCATCTGCCGATAATTTCAAATTCAACACGGAGACAGAGTTTACGCCCATTCTCGGGCTGCTCGCTTCAAACCTGAACGAGCCTGCGAACAAGTCGCAGGGCAAGAGCAAGGAGCCGACCGGTTCCGGTATTCAGGACTGTCACCATTCGGCGCTCCTCGCTGTGCTGGCAGAGGAAATGAATATCAAACCTGAGGAAATCCACGATTTTGAGCTGTAGGTACCAACACCTCTATTCGGCTACGAGCACGCTGAACTGTGACCACCAAGGCAACTTTATGACACACAACCATCTGTGCTCGGTGGGTTGGACAATGAATTCATTTTTAGCCCTCGGATGGACAATCTCTTCTGCTCGTAAGCATGCCTCCCTAGAAATATCACCGGTCATGATTATCACTATCGGTTTTAGATTTGCTGCTGTCGAAGCCCTGTCGGAGAGCGCTTCATCGAACCACTTTCCTCTTGCGGGGAATGTCAATTGCATTGCCCTTTTCAATCATGAAGAGATCGGTTCTGTCTCCACTACGGGGGCCCAGTCATCACTCGTCCCTTCGCTGTTGCAGAGGCTCTCTCCACCACCTGCGTTGTTGGCTCAGTCTATAGCCAAATCGCTCCTCGTTTCCGCAGATATGGGCCACGCTATTCACCCCAACTACACTAGCAAGCACGAGGATAACCACAGACCTTGTGTGAATGGCGGGATCGTAATAAAGACGAACGCCAAGCAAAAATACGCTACCGACGCAGTTGGGTCGTTTATGGTGAAACGACTACTCGAGAAGAGAGGCGGAAAGGTACAGGAGTATGAAGTCCGCAACGACATGTATGTCGACCAGTCCCTCTGCCTATTCACTTCTGACATGAAACGTTCGTACATCAAGGGCTTGTGGGTCAACTGTCGGCCCCATGCTGTCTAAGCTCGGCTTGCGCACCGTCGACGTTGGGTGCGCGATGCTCTCGATGCACTCTATCCGGGAGACTGCAGGGTCACACGACGTACAGCATGCGATTGATTTTTTCGATTCCTTCTTCGAGGAATTCCCTGCGGTTGACGCCCAGCTCTCCGTAGATTAATATGTGGCAATATAGCATGAAACCAACGCTGCTAATGCTAATGAGTATACTTTTGTCGCGATGAACTGGTCAGCGGGATTGTCTTTTGGAAGGCCTAGTATCATTATTGTCAGAACGGCCAGCTGTAGCCTGAGAGTTTGACAGCATGCTGCGCTTTCTGGCCGTTCGCGTATAATGCGAGAGCACCCATTCCCGCTCAGCCTCGGTTTGCTCAATTGTACCCTGCCGTATTTCGTAGGCTGGAAGAGCGGTGACGTAAAGGTAAAGTTGTTTTAAAGACAGCAGGAAACATACGTTTAAGCTCGAATCGTGGTCCAACTTCTGCAAGCTGGACTTCCTTGGGTGATGTCTTGAGGAAGACATGGTGCCTAAAACAATGATTCTCGACCTCTGTGCCCTTGACGATCAATACCACCCACCGAAATGAAATGAAGTCGTTCTCATTCGAGAACGTCATAACTCGCTTGCTGTCTTCTTTGGGCACGGGAAAGAGATACTTTAGGCAATCTCTCACCCGCTCTCCGAGTCTCGAGCTAAAATTTTCGAAGATCAGATGGGGGTACTGCTCTGAAACGGTCGAAGATCGATATGATTCGATATCGTGGCGGAGGGTGACGTTATGAAGCGTAAAGTAAAGGGTGGGTCCGTGGGGGAAATGAGACACGATCAGGGCATCTAAAGGCAAGAGATTTGGCCATGAGCCAAGTGAAACACACAATATGGGAAAAAATCGCACCAGGTATCCCTCTATGCTCGTGAAGTACAATGAGGTCCGTGACGTCGTTGGCACGGCAAGCCTCCGCAAGGTCCTTTACTACGTAGTTTCCCCTATTAATCCTGTACGAATTGGGGAAAACCAGGCGCATCTCCTGCACAGGTGCGAGTGAGCAAGAGAAGCGCAAAATACGGTACGGTGGCTCTGCCTTGCCTTGGCAAACTGCAACAACTTCGAGCTCGGGTCCCTCGACGTAGTCAGGATGATCTTCGGGTCGAGTATACCCGCTCTCGAATATTCACTGTCGATGTGCGTTGTCGGTTCTACATTTTGGGAGTTTTTGTTTTTTTTGTTTGGTTAAATCTCGCACGCAGACGTTAAGGTGGCCAACCCCTACCAACTTGGGCCTCGTCAAAGGCTAGGTCCTTCCCCAGGTCGCGTGCCTGTTTTCTGAGTTCTGTGGGAAGCGCTTTCCCGCTCGCCAAGGAATCCTTGAGCTGCTGCTTGCGCTCGTACGTCAGGCGCTCTTGGGCTTCGAGAGATTTCGCATAGACGTATTGACGGCGCTCGCGGGTTTGTCTTCGTAGCTTGGTCGATAAGTTAGCAGATGGCGACGGTAAAATGAAGTCACGGTACTTGCCATTGTGTTTGCTGAAGGAGGCGGTTTCAGAGATGTGCATCAAAGATTCGTTTGGAGCGAGCGCAAAAGTTGTACCTGCTGCTGCATGTTTGTGTTATCGATGATCTTATCATATCACTCCGAGTCAACCACGGGGCGAAGCACTCTCGCTCTCACTATTGGAAACTCATTGCCGCACTCCCGGTGTCTCATTTTCAAGATAAGCAATGAGACACATGTCAATATTCTCTATCTCGACTTAGAAATTGGCTTTTCAGAGGACTGCTCAATGGCAAGCAACCCACCAAAGTCGATCATTACATGATGTACACGACTGGTAAAGTTGAGGCACCGTTACGACGCCCCATCGTATGCTATAAGGAAGAATTAGTTTAAGTATTACTACGTGTGTGTATGAGGTTCCTGGGTCAACAGAGCGATGTATACTGAGTGGTGGTAGTGACGAGAATTGCTTCAACAGTCTTGCATCAGATCAGAATTCCTCATCGAGTGTGCTCAACCACATTATTAAATAGATGACAGCCAGATGAGGGAATAGGACGTACAATGTCCGCGTGATATTTGGAGGGTGTTCGGGTGGCCGTATACTCGCCATCGAGTACTCCGAGACACGTCTCTCAAAAAAGTTTGCCTTGCCTTGCAAAGAGATCATGTCCATGAAATCGAAAGGGTTTGTGACGTTGTAGTGTTTTGGATTGCCAAGAGCAAGAAGTAAGCGATCGGCAACAAACTCGATATACTGACACATCAGGATGGCGTTCATGCCGATGAGGCCGACAGGAAGAGCATCTGTGGTCGGTGAGGGTACTGAAAAGGGACTTTAGAGAGGTAGGTTACCACAAAGGAATTCCTGCTCGATGCTGACAGCCTCCGTAATTATGTCTCGGATCACGTCAGGATGCGGTCTTCGTCTCAGGTGCTTGAAGAGCAAGCACGCAAAGTCGGTGTGCATGCCTTCGTCCCGACTGATAAGCTCGTTCGAGAACGTCAGCCCGGGCATGAGGCCGCGTTTCTTGATCCAAAATATCGCCGCGAACGAGCCCGAAAAGAATATTCCTTCCACGGCAGCGAAAGCCACAAGTCTCTCACCAAACGTCGAAGACTTGTCGGATATCCACCGCAGCGCCCACGCCGCCTTCTTCTTGATGCAGGGCACCGTCTCGATGGCGCCAAAGAGATGTGCGCGCTGCTCTGGGTCAGAAACGTAGGTGTTGATCAAGAGCGAGTATGTCTCAGAGTGGACGTTTTCCATCATGATTTGGAAACCGTAGAAGCAGCGCGCCTCTGCCACTTGTACCTCTGTCGAGAAGCGCTCGACAAGGTTCTCGTTGATGATGCCATCGGAAGCGGCGAAGAAGGCCAGGACCCGCGAAATGAAGAAGCGCTCGTTTTCATTCAGACGTTCGTTCCAGTCGCGGATGTCATGAGCCAAGTTGATTTCTTCCACACTCCAGAAAGACGCCTGGGCTTGCTTATACATCCTCCAGATCTATTCACACTGTTTGTGAGGAGCTCGTGGGACACGTAGGGACGGGATCGACTGACATCTGGGTACTGGATAGGAAAGAGTACGAATCGTCGTGTTGACTCCCTCAGTAGTGGTTCCAGATCTCGAGTCACGGTGAATGTGGTTGTGGGGATAAAGTAGGATCACCTCGCTCACTTTCCGGAAAGTCCACTTCACCTACAAAGCGCTGACGATCCATGTGGCCATGGTCAGTGGTCGAGAGCATAATTGAGTCAGAGTGACAATATCATGTGACTTAGCCACCACATGACAAAGGGAATACGTCACGTCAATAAACCACAACAACGCGAACCACGTTTAGTTTGGTGGATTTCAACTCATTAACCGTGACAGGCGCGCGCCAAAGTGTTATAAAAACCTCAGCCCATTCCCAACACCCTTCGTTGACTTTCGCCCTCAGCAAAAACAGAGTTTTTCTTCCTTGAAGCCTCTTGTCTCTACCATTACTTTATAATCAATGGCATCCATTATCCGTCCTACCACCCCTGTCAACTATACCGTGCCAGAGGCAACGCCCAGTAAGAAGGTTAGCAGTCAGCATTAACACCTGGCACAACTCTGCGTGAGCTCATCCTCTTCGAAGGCTGCAGCTGCTCTTCAGGCGATATCCCTCGAGTCTCCTATCAAATCGACCAAAAGATTTTCCGCTGCTCCTGTCATCGACGATGCTCGTCGTTCCCTTTCGCCAGTGTCCGAGACCGAAAAGGTTGAACACGAGGGGGCGGATCCCCGTAAACGTTTCGTTGGAGATCTCGATCTCCCAGAGAGTGTGTTGACTTACGTTGTCCCATCTATGAGTCCGTGCTCACCGTTCCTGTAGGCCAGGAGCCACTCCTCATGGAGTCAAAGCGTCGCTTCGTTCTCTTCCCAATCCAATATCACGAGGTAATCTTTCTCTCATCTGCTCGCCAACTTCAAACTTATGGTTGTCGAAGATCTGGCAAATGTACAAGAAGGCCGAAGCCTCCTTCTGGACGGCAGAGGAGATGGACCTTTCCAAGGACCTTCATGATTGGAACAACCGTCTGAATGACAATGAACGTCACTTTGTTTCGCATGTCTTGGCTTTCTTCGCCGCTTCCGATGGTATTGTCAACGAAAACCTTGTCGAGCGATTCTCGAACGAGGTTCAAGCCGCCGAGGCCCGTTGCTTCTACGGCTTCCAAATCATGATGGAGAACATTCACTCCGAGACCTACTCTCTCCTCATTGACACTTATATCAAGGACCCAGCGCAACGAGAGTACCTTTTCGATGCTGTCGAGACGATCCCGTGTGTCAAGAAGAAAGCCGACTGGGCTCTCACCTGGATCTCGGATCGTTCTTCAACGTTTGCAGAGCGTCTTGTTGCCTTCGCTGCCGTTGAGGGTATCTTTTTCTCTGGTTCATTTGCATCAATCTTCTGGCTCAAGAAGCGCGGACTCATGCCGGGACTTACCTTCTCCAATGAGCTCATCAGTCGTGATGAAGGCATGCACACCGATTTCGCTTGTCTGCTCTTTTCTCATTTGAAGAGGCGTCCCCACCCCGACACCGTTAACGAGATTATTACTGAAGCCGTTGCCATCGAACAGGAGTTCTTAACTGGTTCGTAAACATTGCGTTGTCATCGACTAGCGTGTTGACACATCTTTAGATGCTCTACCTGTTGCGCTCATTGGCATGAATGCCGAGTTAATGTGCCAGTATATAGAGTTTGTTGCGGATCGTCTACTTGTGGCCCTTGGGTGCCCGAAGCACTACAACTCGACGAACCCATTCGACTTCATGGACATGATCTCGCTCCAGGGGAAGACAAACTTCTTTGAGAAGCGTGTGTCTGAATATTCAAAGGCTAATGTCAAGACGACGTCGGCTCCCTCAACGAATCCCGCACCATCGAATGAGAAACTCTTGTGAGTTCCCCCGATTTCGTGCCATCGAGCTTCGAATCTGATTTTCTGGCAGTACCCTCGATGAAGACTTTTAAATCTTCGCTTTGTCGCCTGGGATCTTATTGAGCCGTCATCGTGGTTCTCTGCATCTGGTACCTGCATTCTTACACGAGTTAGACATTTTTTGTATACCTGTACTTCTTAACTTGCATGACCCACTATAATTTAATGTACCACCACATTCATGCTTTCCCCGGGCTGGAATTAATGTAGTGGGATGAGACTGCCACAATCCCAAGTTTTCAATCTGCCATACCCAACGTTAAGTCTGTTATAATATAAGCCCGCGAAGACTTTCACATTGGGACGTTTTGAGCAATTTGATGGGCTGGCGAGGGGAGTTTGAGTGATCTCATTGGTGAGTAACCAAACGGCTAGCGATCTCGACACTTCGCCAAACGTCGACACGTCCACGTTATGTATTTCCTATGACATGCCGGCAATATCTCATTCTTACAATAACCGCCTCGTGGCATACATAAGCCTGAGCTTGTGTGAATAGATATGATTTCCCTGCCGTTCTCAGTTCTTGCGTATTCGGAACGTCTCCTGTAAGTTTTTCTGATCTCGGTTTTAGTACTCTGTCTCAGGTTGATGCACACTCTCATAAGCATATACGACAGCTTTCTCGAAAGGCAAGAGAAGCTGAGTCGGAGAAGCAACTGGAACGTCGTCGATGTACTCTACTGCCCTCTCCTCTTGTATATGCCCATAGCGTTTCGCTGCGTCGCACGCTGCCCACACCCAGGAGTCACAGAGCATTTACATACATCACCGCCTCAGGGGCAGCATTTTTAAGATGTCGTGTATTGATGAGCGTTGCAGTCACTACAACACACCTCAATATACGACGTTTTACGACTCGGAGGATAATTGGCACTTGTCCACGTTGCCAATATGGACCTACTTTGACGACATTAGATACAAAAATAAGAAGCCCGTACTGTCAAACAATAATTACATTGCTGTCGAAAGTTGAACACTCCCCTTTCAGAATCAAGGTACGTCGTGTGTTTGCGAACTACATTAAACTCACAGTAAGAGTTTTCTTTTTCCAGCGTTCTCCGGGCCTTCTACCCCATGCTCCTCTCGGTTTAGATACAAGTTTGGCTCCACCATGACCTCCCCACAAGCTAGTGTATTGATTCCCCACTCTATCGGCGGACGCCTTGACGAGGCAGTCAAGGAGGACCCGAGGTGGCTAGATAGCATGTTTTCAGATCCAATATATTACGTCTGCCATCAACTCCTAACGTTATCCCCCTCCCGTGCTACGCACGGGTATCCGCTGGTAGTATACAGAGCGCGATGAAAGATATTACACATCTCACTGGCAGTGGGATGTGAATGCAAGCCGCGTGCGAACGGGGATGCCTGAACACTGACGTAAAAACATATATTTGTATTCTGTCGGTTGCTCCTCTGTTTTGACCCTTGGATACTCCTTTCACAATTACCGGCAGGACGACCGTAACGCTTAGCGGTCCTTCCGCGACTCCAAAGGCTTCCTAGCCTCCTGTTCTGCCCGATCGTCGCGCAGAGAAGCGACTATGTATGAAATCAGAACGACATTCGCGGCCACGACTGCGGTGATGGCGGAAAGAGTAGAGTTGCCTGGAATAAGCGAAGTCAGGTGTGTCACGGGGATTGGATGATTTGTGAGGGAAGGGCGCACCATTCCATAAGTACTTTTCCGATGCGAAATACATTGAAATTGGAACGAGAGCGAGAGAGAGACTAAAGATGATAAGCTTGAGTAGTACTCCTCCGCTATTGACAGAGGTTTCATTGAATGGGAGAAATACAAAACACAAGAACGTTCTTACCCTTCCTGAGCGACCTGTGCGGAAGTCTCTGCAGAAACACCCCGCGTGCTCATTCTTCAGAAGCTGTGCTTGAGGTCGAGTGTGGTGCTCGCGTAGGTAAATGTCGAAGGTGTGGTTGGTCACACCGAACGTTTGACTAAGACTCGCCATGTCCCCAAAGCCTTCGGGTCGAGAGTCGACATCACAATCACACCTCAAGGAACGCAAACGGGCGGACTACAAATACTTTCTTTCGTATAGAACACGATGGTTAGTCTCGGCCGTAACGCACGTATGACGCAGACAAACTATGTTTTGTAGGAGTGACAATGACCAGTATTCACACCTCAACAACGCGGTGTACTACCACCTCATCGACTCGATCATAAGTGCGTATCTCATTGCGCACTGCGACATCTCGCCGCAGACGTCAGACACCATCGGTCTGGTCGTGTCGTCCCACTGCCAATTCTTTTCCCCGCTCTCGTTCCCTGACGCGTTGGACCTCGGCCTCCGCGTGAATCACGTAGGGAAGAGCTCCGTCACGTATGAGGTGGGCGTGTTTCGCGAGGGTAGCGCTGAGCTGGCGGCCGTTGGGGGTTACACGCACGTGTTCGTCGACGCTGTGAGCAGGAAGACGTCGCAAATGAGGGACCAGACGAGGGATGGGTTGCGGCGGTTGTTGAACGTAGAACCCGGTGGCAGCAGCAGCAAGCCAGAATCGAAATTATGATGTACACGTCCCTCTTAATGATAGTCGCATCGGCGTTGAAACATGACACCGTCCGCGTGGGATGGGGTCCATGGTCGTTGGTGACTTGCACATCCAGTGACTCCGGCAACGACGACGCCTCTCAACGGTCACCGCGCCTTCCCACGCGCCGCTCACACATTTTAACGCTCATCTCCGTCGTTGCCCTTGGCCAGCAGCCCAGCTGTAGACGCGATACCAAGAAACTATTCCTCTGCGACACTAACGCCAATCCAGCCCGGAGTACATTCGGTAGAGGTGCTGTAACGTTCCGTTCATCAAACTCAAGTTCCACACCTCGAGCCTGCGAACGCCCTCATTTCCGCCACACCACAATTCTTCACGTTGACTCCCGCTCATGGCCGCGAACCCCGAGAAACAAAGCGATTCTCCAAAACCGTCACCTGACGGGTGGTTTAGGAGGGTGCTGCTAGAAGTCACGTCATCGGAATGGGACATCCTCGCCCTTTCCACCGCATTCAAGTTACTCCTGTTTCCCGCATAGTGAGTCTAGCTTCCCTCCCTGGGAGGAGAGGTGCCGGCCTGTGCGCGCGTTCACCGAATGCTTTAGTCGATCCACGGATTTTGAAGTGCACCGAAACTGGCTCGCAATTACGCATTCATTACCGATCTCCCGATGGTATTTCGATGTATGCATTGCGCTGCGTTCGAAGAGAGTGATCATCACTTACGATTCTCCTTTGGCCAAAAGACCACTTCAGAATGGAGTAGGTGCTCCAGATTGTTCCCAAGTGCTTCTCATCGTTAAGGATGTATTCAGCACTGGACTATCCTCCCTTCTTTGCGTACTTCGAGAAAGTGCTGTCCATCCCAGCCTCCTTAATCGACCCGCAAATCGTTGATCTTAACAACCTCAATTATTCTGCTTGGAGTGTCGTTGCATACCAAAGGACAACCGTCATTTTAACAGAACTACTCCTGGGGGCAGTTCTCCTGAAGTAAGGTAGTCCGTTGTGTGCAGCGTATCGTCACTAACGTCTCTTTTGCAGGTTTGTTCGTGGAGTGCCCGATTCCACTACCCAGCGACTTGTATCTGCATCTCTCTTCTTGCATCCCGGCTTCTTGATCGTGGATCACATCCACTTTCAATACAACGGATTCCTGTTTGGCATTCTGCTTCTTTCCATCCTCCAAGCCCGAAATGTAATAATTTCTGTAAATTCGACTGACCGAAACCCGTCTTATTCAAATATCTTATTCGTTAGGGAAATCTCTTGGCCAGCGGTTTCTTTTTCGCCGTCCTACTGAATTTTAAGCATATCTACATGTACCTCGCTGTCCGCCCCATCCCCTGTCCCTATAGGTGGGATAACTTTCTGACTCGAATTCACCTCTAGCCAGCGTATTTCGTCTATCTGCTGCGCGCTTTTTGCATGTCTCCTCAGGGCAGCATACTCCCCAGCAGATTCCTCGCGCTCGCGAATGTCGTGATCTTAGTCTTTGTCGCCTCGCTGGGACCTTTCCTCCTCATGGGACAGATTCCACAACTGCTCTCTCGACTTTTCCCCTTCACGCGCGGATTGAATCATGCATGTTGGGCGCCTAACGCCTGGGCACTCCTCACGGCAGCCGACCGTGTTCTCTTACAATGTCAGTGGATTCATACGACCCTTCTCGGAACTTGATACATCGTGATTGGGTTATCGTAGGCGTCAAACGGTTTGGGACCAGCCTTTCCATCGACGAGTCAGGCGTATCGTCCTCCTCGAGGGGATTGGTTGGGGATACTGCATTCGCAGTTCTCCCCAATGTCAAGCCGATTCACACATTCGTCATCACCATCGTCTTCCAGAGTGTATTCCTCGTCAAGCTGTGGCGAACTCCAACGTATAGATCATTCGTCACCGCATTGACGCTTTGTGGATATACCTCGTTCATGTTCGGGTGGCATGTCCATGAGAAGGCCATTCTTCTTGTCCTTGTCCCACTGAGGTAGGCATCGCCACCAGTTCGAGACTACGATTCAATGTTGATGTGACACAGTTTGCTTGCCGCTGAGAACTACGCATATTTCCGCACCTTTATGATTGCGAGTACAGCTGGTGTCGTCTCTCTCTTCCCCTTACTGTTTACGCCGGCTGGTATGCTTTGTGCTCCCCTGTGTACAGTCTAGTCAAGCTAACCTCCACGAAGAACAAGTCATCGAAGTCGTTTATTCGCTTTTGTGGGCGATCGTAGTCTTCGGGCCCTTACAACAGCGACTATACGAGTCAGTTGTATCCGGCACTCGATTTGGCTTATCTGACCATTGCCACCATAGATTTCCGCGGTCATTCCCCGCAGTCATCGTAGGCTCGCTGGAGACAGCGTATCTACGGGGGTTCCTTCTTCTGGAAATAGTGGTCACGCTCTGTCCTTCGATAACGAAGGCCGTCGTTCAAACGCCAGAGAAGTGGGAGTTCGTTCCCCTCATGCTCACTAGCTTATATTGTGCTCTTGGTCTCATTTGGGCCTACCTTCGTCTATCTTTCTTGTTTATCACGTCGAAATAACGTTACCGCCGCTACAAGTAGGATCACTTTTTTGCAATATGCACAACTACGAAGTGTCAGACACCCGTGACAGCACGTAAGATCTCTCGGCTTACCATCCTCGTCTTCCAACACATGTTCCAACCCAACCTTCTGACCGCGCGCATGCTTTGCGCTCGAACCCCAGACCATGGCACTCATGAGGGGTTTAACGTCTTGTGCGGACCAAGAAGTTGTGAAAACTCACTATTTTAACTGTTTTGCGATCTCCTTGTGAATAGCATTGCAGAAGTCTTCCACAGTGCACTTCCCACGCTTAAGCACCACCGGAGCAGAGTAGTCCGGCGCTTGGCCTCTTGGTTTGGTGTACACACGGACCAAATCAAGGGCTTCCCACATCTTCTCGATTAACTCGTCGACGTTAAGCCATTCGTTGGAGGAAATAGGGACGCTGTTCGGGATTTTGTATAGAAGGTCGAGTTCTTCGATCGAAATTGCATCAATCTTGTTCAAGACCTAGACAACCGTCAGGTAAATCCACACCCAAAGTGGGACGATTCTCACGTAAATCGCTGGCACATAAATCCTAAGGGATGGGCGAGGGCGAGCGTGAAAATCAACGGCCAAACAACATGAGAAGTCCGAACCTATTGCCTTCGATCACGTCAACCAGATCGTCCGCCGTCGCGCCAGGTTGACGGATTGCGACGTCTGTATTGCTAATCTTGTATTCGCTGCAGATTGCGTGGATCTCTTCGTGATCTATGTTTGTCAGAGGCACCGTACTCGTTATGGCTATCCCGCCCTTGTCTTTCTTCCGAACGACAACCGCTGGGGGCTTCTTGTTTAACCGAATGCCAAAGCCTTCCAGTTCGGCCTCGATGACCGTCTTGTCCCCAAGAGGCTTGAGAACGTCCAAGATGATGAATATGAGGTTACACGTCCGGGCGACTTAGGGTTTTCAACTCTGATGAGTGACGAGACCATATCAAAGTCCAGCAATGCAGCCACACCTGCGATGACTGTCAAACAAAACATAAGATGTACTGCACATACATGCCAATGTTCCTCCTACATACCCTGTCGGCCTCTCCCTCGGCCATCATTCGCACCTTCGATGATTCCCGCTGAGAAGCGATTATGACTTGGGGTGTTCCTTGATGAAGGGAGGGAACTGGACTTACGAAGATCAAGGATTTGGATTGGTGCACCGTGTACTTTCAACGTCCCAGGGACCGTTGTGAGTGTTGTGAAGTCGATCGCTGAGACTTCGGAATGCGTGCCCGTTAGCTTTGACATCAAAGTGGACTAAAAACAAGAACGACATTCAGCTTTCCGTATTAAACATCCGTGGATTATTCCTTACCTTCCCGACGGACGGGAAACCGACGAATCCCACTGAGGCTACCCCGGTTCGTGCGACATCGAAGCCCACGCCTCCGCCTCCGCCTCCCCCGCCAGATGGCGAGGAAATAAGTTCGCGTCGAAGTTTTGCAAGCTTCGCCTTGAGTTGTCCTAGATGATAGCTCGTGGCTTTATTCTTTTGGGCTTCAGGCAGTCTGGTATGAGGACAGGATGGGGATCACTTGAAGATAACGACGCACTTCTAGCCTTCGGAAAGGTAAGAGTGCGAGAGGATTACGGGCCGTGTGGAGCATACCATCTCATCTTCGATTTCCTATCCGAGGACGTTGAGTACATAGACGAATTAGAGAAAAGAGAAAGATCTTACTTTTATTTTCTGTACGGTAGTCATAATTGTGGCGGATAATGACAAGCTGGACTGCTATGACCAGCCATAAATGGAAAACAGTTGGCTTTCGGCCTAGCCACTATCCATGCCCCAGTCGCTCCCTTCGGAACTCCCAGAATCTCTAAATAACTCCGATGTAGTTTCGGAGATGCACCCGGCTTACTCTAGGATTCTGCTGCTAGAGAAAACTGCTCACTCTAATTCCAATCGCAAGATCCGTGAACAAAAGCTGATCTACGCAAGGATCCTTGGCTATATCATCCGGGAAGGACCTTCAGTGCGGGCGAGTGAACGTGTAGCTAAAGAGGTAATTTCCTGTCAGAATGATGATCAAATGGACAAGCTCGGTGAAATATATTATCTCCATTACATCCGTGCATGTGAGCTTCGAGTTATCGTTCCGTCGGTATCGCATTCTGCATTCTGATGGTCTCTTGACAGTTAGGAGACACAAAGGTGTCACACCTTCACCGTCTACCCATCCATCACGCCCCTCTTTCGAAACCAAAAAGGAGATGATGAAGGAATTGCTTCGCCAGGGTGGTGAACCTCCTCAACAACATCGCCAAGCCAAGAAAAATGTCAGTCACGTCCACGCGCTCTCGGCCGTCATTTTTCTCATCCAAGATCGTTTCCAAGGCTCTTGTCCGGGACAATTTTCGGTGCATCGTATCCGGGAGATATGATTCTCAATCTGTGCAGGCGAACCACGAGCTCAAGGAGGAAGTGCGCAAATCGCGTTCGCTAACGAGCGATACTCAAGGCGCGCACATTTTCCCTCAGTCGACCAACATGAACGTTTCCGGTTCCAATGAAGACGGGGCTAAGGTATGCTTCCCATGTGCCCTTCTTCCTTCACAGCCATTGACGTTGTTCTCCCCCCTAGCACGAGTATGCCGCGTCTGTGTGGGCTATCTTGCAATGTTTCGGTTATGAAGATCTTCCCGAAAAGCTGAATGGCGCTGGCATCCACAGTCTCGACAACATTATGACATTAGATCCCAGCATTCACACCTGGTTCGATAGGCTACAACTTTGGTTCGAGGCCATGGTGAGTGATTTGAAATCCTGACGTTTCAGTCCTTATGCTGAGGCTCCGCAGGACGGCGCGGAAAATACCTACACTGTTTGTGCTACGGAAGAAACACACCTTTATTCGTGCAAGGCAAACCCAATCACATTTGAAAGCACACGGCTAGACCTTCCATTACCGAACCCCACCTATCTCAGGATTCATGCTGCGTGTTGTAGAGTCGCCCATTTATCTGGTGCTGGTGAGCACATGGACAAGTTTCTTGAAGACTTAGAGGATATCCGAGTTCTTTCTAAGGATGGTTCATCTGCACACATCCTGTCATTTGCCCTACAGCCTTATAGCCCAGAGATTGTTGTCCTCTGATACACAGTTCATTACATATATATTCTGCTCTCTTTAATTCGGTCGGATAACTTTTTTCCTGAAAAGGAAGGTCGAGTTGGTGGCTGTGGCTGATAATTTGTCGCCTAGCGACAAGAACTTAACCTTGGCATCACCTACCTACGCACCGCTTGCTTTGCTGTCACTCCTTCAATCCTTGTCACTTCCCTCGTTCTCTTTCAGCCGTCGTTCACTCATTACCACAATCTTTCATGCGACTGGCCGGTCTTGTCGCCCCCGCCATCCCGTCTGAACCACCGCAGGATCCATCCGTTTATTTCTTTATCAGCACCTCGAAGTCACAGTACTTGCTATCATGTGTGGGGGCCCCGCTTGGAAGCGCGAAATTGTTCCAGATCATAAAGTCCGTACACACCGCCTAGACAAATGTTTGCGTCTGACCTCATTGGATGTGTCCATAGTTCGACTTTGTCGACACCCGGGAGTTTACGGACAATGGTTTCGGGATGCGAATGAAGTATGTGTAGTTCATTACTCACAGCCCGGGCCTTCTATGCTAGGCTCATTATGTTGACGTGGCGTTGTTATTTGAACACTAATCTGTGGCTACAAGGTACCTCTGGCTCTACACCCTCGTCCTCAAGTCATTCCTCGTCTACGTCTCCGATATTTTCACCGCTGTGACCATGTTAAGCACGAAATCTTGGACCCTCCAAATCTTTCAGAACTGCAAACAACTCTCCGGTTGTGTCGCAATTCCATTCACCGTTGGCCAGTGGTTATTTGTCGGTTGCATCATCTGCTCCTTCCTCCTCGTATGTAACAATCCCACTATCGTCAATTTATGGAATCTGACGTATTGATCCGATAAAGCTTGCTTATGAGGGGAGGAAGTCTAAGAAGATTGTACAAAGTCGTGACATATCGTACGCCTTCACCAATGTCATGGCGAACAATTACTATTCCATTCGTAAGAATCCTTTACTTGCTCATCTCACCCACACATGGAGTCGACGTTCACGTATAGGTTCCTATGACCATTTCTGTTTTTTTGACCATATCCAACAATCGACGAAGAAATCGGATGATTTTGCTTTCTTCGTTTTCTTCACTTTCAAAAGTAAGAAACATCTTAATTACTTGTGTTAAAAATTCCTTGAACTCCACTGTAGGTTGGAAGCGTTTGTTCTTCGCTGATGGTCCTCGTCAAGTTATCAATGCCCTGACTCTGTTTGCCATCTATTTGTCAAAGAAGGATGACAAGACGCCTTGGTACGACCTCAAGAAATATTTCGCGGGGAACAATATGATTACGACCGCTCTCACAATCTCTACCCTCTTTACCGTCCTCGTCTTTGCCGGTTCCCTTCTCCTCCTCATCACCGCGGCTATATGCTACGTCCCTCTCCTCTGTTATATCAAGGGAAACCTCAAGGTAGGACCTTTGTCGTCTCTGCATGATACTCGCTGATACATTTGTGTAAGGAATATTGCTGTCACAAAGTTGACAAGGTGAAGCCCCCTCTTTGCATTCCTGTGATCGTTGTCTCATCCTGCCACAGCGTATTTCCGAAATCATCAAGCGCCGGAATAAAGAGCGTACAGCCAAGGCCATAGCACTAGCTAAGAAGGAAGCGATGGGAGATTTCTCTCATCTCAAAAACAAGAAAGGGGAATTCATCCATCAACCCCTTCCGCAGCCAACTCTCCCGAACATTTCGATCGATGATGACCTTGCGGATATCGCATCACTGCAGAAGCGCTCGGCTACCCCGAGTACCAATTATACTGGAGCGGGCGATAGGTACTATGCCGCGGATGCACAATCATACGACTACCCGGCCATGCCCGCGTACAACGCGCCTTATTCCCAACACCAGGATCCCGCTGCCTATGCTCGTTACAATCTCTCAGTCCCAACTCTAACAGATGACAATCAGTACTACGAGGACGACTATAAGAGTACTACGAATCTCGCACTCGCTGCCGAAGCCCACAGTCGAGATGACCAAAGTCACTACCAGGGATCTCAGCAGGGCTACGTCGTAGATCCATACGACGTCTACATTGGAAACGCTGCCAATGGCCATCACGGGCATCAACCGGGGCGACATCCACACGATGCGCCAGATAATCAAGGCCTTGCTTATGACGCCGTGGAATATACCGACCATCAGACGAGGGGGCAACACGGGTATCTCCCGCCGAACTCTCAATACAATGCTGGACAGTTTCATGCAGTGTAGTAGTGAATCCATGTCAAATTCGTCTGTATTATAGTACCGCCCATCCGTCAGATTATCCCCATCGGTTGTGTCGGTTCATTTTATTGTTTCTTGGGTATTTAATATTCAATCCTATTCATATCTAACTTACTTAAAGGACCGGGAATTTCTTCGATATGTTGCGACCCTGCAAGATTTCACCACCTCACCACCTGTATGATCGCTTCGTGTCGCGGGAAAAAGCGCACGCAGCTGATGTTAAATTTGGTGATAACTTGATAACCAACGACACGCCGAACTGTTCCACGAAAACAATCAGCATCAGTTACAAACCGTGGGTATTGCCATGATGATCCAATAAACAAATGCGCATAGTACGCTATCTGGCAGTTCACCTGGCAGTTGGGCGATGGCGAAACCCTCGGGAGAATACATGCCACAAGAGCCTGAGAAACTCTGCGGGTACATCGGCGACGGAGTAGCCCCGGAACTTGACTTTGTGACCACTACCAGTTGGCAGAGATCTAGAAACAACATCGCAACATCATGTCTGATCTTCGTGAGAGTCATCTACCATCTACTACAATTACTTAATGACACATGCTGGGCACTGGCACTCAAGTTTAGCTACGATGCCAGTGTCAGGTAACTAGTACCTCTATCCTACGCATCAATACATCATCATCCACAAAGGGACCGCCAAAATAAACTGGGACTTGTGTCATGTAGTAATCCTCATCGTCCTCTAGATATTTATCAAACACCTCCGCAGCACCCGAAGCTGCAAAGACCCGGGCAATAGCCAGATGGAGATTGCAAATCCGAGGGTCAGGTAATTCAATCTTATCGCCACAGTCTCCCCTTCCAAGTTCTATTTGAGCGCCATCCTCAAGAGGAATGGTGGCTGACACCTCCGTCGGTCGAACGGTTCGAAAATAATATTTCCACTATTGACTACGTTGCACCAGGGTTCGGGGCCTATAAAATAGCAACAAACCTTATAATCAACAAATTTGGCCTCAATGCCCCAAGCTAGTTTCTTATCCATGGTCTCGTGGGCGTTGGATTCGATATTGATGGCATTAGCGGGATGGTTTATGAGTTTCTGGATAACTTCTGCGCTTATCGTCTGACCAGTAAAAATCTCAATTGCGTGATGTGTGTGAGTCTGGATGACGCATTAATCAGTGGGAAAATATCTCTGGGAATTGCATCCACCTTGGAATGAACAGAGAATGGGATAGTGTGCGCGCAGCGGGGTATGACAACCCTCTTTTGCCCAAAGAAAGGAAGATTGGTAACAGGGCAACGACTCCCATCGCGAAGAAAGACCTGAAGAATGCTATCAGCGGGTTTTTCGGTCATGGTCAGTAGTAGATAGAGATGTACAAGGTCTCTCAAAGCAGATTGACTCCGACTAACAGTGGCCGACTCTAACAACGATGCAATCTCCTCTATACGCTTCAAATCAGCAGTAGGGTGTATGCACTCCTGAGGGGTCTTTTTTCTACCTGGATTCCTGACTAGAACAACAGGACTTAAGTCACAAGATTCGATGGAGACTGCGACGTACAAGCGACAACAAGATGGGACAAGTAGTAGCTAGCAAGGGCGGTGAGATGTGTCATGTCTCCATTATTTTTACTAAGTTCTTGATGCACGACAGCTGCCCAGTCAGACGGACTGGCAGGGCAATCACTGTCCAGGGTGTAGACTTGGACAAACATTCAATGACGCTCACTACCACTGCGTAAGGAAGAGGGACGCTACCAAGTTCCTTCACAGCCAAATCTTCACATCTTACAAGCTCCACCAAGAATTCTCGAGCCATTGTTTTTGGAGATGGGGAGTGCTCGATCAGGGCTTGCAGGAGTTTGTGGGCTGGTACGTCGAAAGTCGAGGTTTCTGCCCCGGCGCGTCTAGCAAATCCCATCGGCGGATTTTCCATAGCATCGTCTTGCCTTCCAATCAACTTCAGGAGCTCCAGAACGTAAGACTCTAGAGGATGGTCTGCAATCATAAGGGACAGGGAGAAGCATTAGCCACAGAATTAACTTCTCCCTGGGGTAATGTGTAATGTCACGTGACACTGTGGCGCCCGCGTACTTGCAGTGCAAATGCAACGCCTGGGAGACTCCCACCTTGACTCCGTTTTCGACGGTGAGTTAGACTCTCGCTTTGTCCGTTGCGATCACTGCCAGCTAACACGAAGCGAGTCATCAGATCCCTCTCGCAAAGGTGCCTGTCAGGCTAGCACATCATCCTCGCTGGTATTCTTGATGAAGATGACGACCTCCGTGCCCCCGTCCAGACCTGAGGGCTCACCTCGAATGAGTACTAGAATACAAAGACATCCCAGGCAATGAGAAAGCTGGCTCAGTTTCCATGAAAGCTACAGAGTCTGAAGCATCGAACACAGGACACCTTCCCTACTCACTAGCAGCCTCACGCATATTACTACGCAAGTAAAGTCTGGACGGATCACAACCAGGTTCAAAGGCCACCGCCGGGTGCATGCCAAGGAAAAGCCGGGCACCTTTTCTGAGCTTCAGCCACTCTCCCCGCGGTGCTGCCTCCATCGTTTTCCAATTGTGCTCTGCCCACTACACGCCTGCCTTGCTGGGACGAGGCACGTTGACT
>Ga0209488_10001157_pt1 | contig 22509 bp, 24 predicted proteins | sample Rivendell_Oct201_8_FD_188349 | JGI IMG/M metagenome (GOLD analysis project Ga0209488, IMG submission 188349) | Vadose zone soil microbial communities from the Eel River Critical Zone Observatory, Northern California, USA -... | ecosystem: Environmental > Terrestrial > Soil > Vadose zone >...
TCACCCGCCGCCCGCTCCCCGCTTCGCAGGAGTTCGAGCAGGCGACGGCGGTTCGGCTCGGCTATGGCTTCAAAAGGGCTCATGCGAGATATATTCTCGCACGGTTATATAACTGTCAAGGAATTTATCGTCAGGCGCTCCGCGCAGTCAGGTCAGTCAGAAGTGCCGGCGAATAGAGCCTCGTGGCGGGCGCAGATTGAAGGCCAGAGGCTTGCTGCTTCGGGAATATCGAGGTCGAAACTGTCTCGCAGGGTCGCGACGAGTTCGTCCGCGGAGTTCAGGAACTTCTTGTCGACATGCGTCGCATAAATAGTCGCCAGAACGCGGCCGCGCAAGGAGAGGTGCGTATCGGCTGTGCGGCGTTGGACGACAAGATTCTGGATAAACGGGGAATCCGGATCAGTTTGAAGAAACTGGCACTTCCGCGCGAGTAGCGCTTCGTCGGCGGGAGCGACGCGGAAGTCGAAGCTGAAAGCGTTACCGTCGCCGTGCGCAATTTCAGCAAATCGCCAGTAGCCATCGTCCAGCTCGTTCAGCCCGAGACGGTACGGGGGATCCTCGCGTTCCGATGCTCTCAGCGGTAACGGCTCCGACAGACTTCCTCCAAATCCGACGTCGACGAGGTAGCGTTGATCGAGGCAGACCAGCAGACACAAGTGATTGCCCAGCTGTGCATCACCTGCCCGCGCTCGCAAGACACCGGCGCTCATGCGCATTAGTTCGAAGCCTATTTCTTTCAGTGCCCATCCCATCACCCCGTTCAGTTCATAGCACCAGCCGCCACGTCGCCGGCAGACGATCTTGTCGTAGTTCGCCTCCAGATCCAGGACGACGGGACGACGCAGCAGCACGTCAAGATTTTCGAATGGGATCGCGTATTGATGAGCTCGATGTATGGCTCTGAGCGTCGCGAGATCCAGCCGCACGCCGCCGTCAAAACGTATGCGATGCAAATAGGCGGAAAGTTCCATAATCTCCTGGCACCCTAACCTGCTGATGCACTCAGAGTTTTACGAGACCCGTATCCACGGTACCGTCAGCGATACCGTCAGATTCTTCGCCGACTAACACTTCCTGAGGCAAGCCTTCGTTTCGCGCTCCGTGTTTCCTCATGTTCGAAAGCGGCCTCAAACGCCTCCGACTCTGCCGCCGACATTCCCACCACCGCGCCCCTGGCCACCTGCCTCCACCGCGAAACCGCACTATGGACCTCGCCGAGTATGCGCAAGGCACCTTCATCGGTGAGATGAAAGTATGACGCTGCGCGCAGCGCATCTTCTATCTTCCCCGTGGGCCCCGTCTCTTCGGTCAGCCAAGTCTTGGGATCCCTGCCCTTGTCGGGAAACGGATTCAGGTCGAATGCGGGTGCTAGTCGCCATTGACCGTGCCCCGCGTGCAGGAATCCGTGATTATTCAAATGATCGTCGACGTTCGTAATCAGCATGTTGAAAATGATCCGACGCCAGAGTTCCGCGAGGTCCCGCCTGGCATCCGGTGAAACGCTCAGAATACGCTCAACGATCTCGCTGTAGGCATGTTCCTCCTCCCGCGAAGCCTGCAGCATGGACGTCGCTGAGAGATACGGAATTCGCCCACCGTTCATCCGATCGAAACGCCGGATCAGGGCCACTGGTATCCCATCGGAATGCACGATGCGTCCTCGTGCGGCTTCAATTCCGGCGGCGGCAGCTAGATTGAGCGCCAAAACTTCAGCCTTAGTCACTGCGCGATCATCGCTCACGCTCGGAAATTTACCGATGGCGAGATGTCCATCTTCATCAACCACCGTGCATTTCGGACGCATCCCACCCAACGACGTCGCACGCCCGCGAAGATAGGCAAGGTCCCTTTCGGTTTCCGTACCGCGTTCCACCGCGTGCGCGGCGCCAATAATTTCAGTCAGTTCCAGCAAAGGCGGTATTCCGCGCTCCCCCTCCTGCGGCGTACGCATGAACTCCCCCGCTGCATTGCGGAATCTCAATGCACCCATGCGACCTATATCGTCCACCCCCAGCAAGTAATCCCTTTCAGTGAGGGCCACGCTCTCGCCTGCCTGACCGGCTTTACGACGTTTGGCATGATCGCGCGCAATAACTTTGCACCCCCAACCATCCGGCTCGGTGTCTGCAATGGCAAAATGAAAAACGGAGTCGCTGCGAGTCGCGGCCTTGTGAAAATATCGTTCCCGTGTCAGCGGCAGGTCGGGGGAAATTTCAAATCGGTTGTCGTTTTCGAGCCATGCATCGTCATAAACAAATAATGTGTTTTCCCGCGTACCCTGGCGCGAGTAAGTCAGCGTGCCGACGGGTATTGCGTGCTCTCCAAGGCAGACCTCCATGGCCTGAGGACCGGCTTCCGTTCTCATAGGGTTTCTGGTCCTCGGCTGCTGGATTTCCTGGAGATACGTTTAGGCAATGCTTCGTCCATGAGTTGCAGGCCCAGGTCGTCGGCGCCGGTGTCGAGCAAATGGGAAAAGCGTTCGAGCGCGTTCAGCACCAGCAATGCCTTTGCCAGGGTACCCATCGCCAAAGACGGATCGCCGCGTTCCAACCGGCGCAAGGTGGCAGTTGACACTTGCAGGCGCTCCGCCATCGATTGCGTTGAGATACGTCTGCGCCTTCTAGCAAGGCCCAAGTCGCTGCCGAGCTGCATCAAGGCGCGGCGTACCGGCAGCGGCAATACCGACTTATTTTTATAGCTCATATATGAGCGATTATATGATTTAAACGAATATATGAGAATCATATTCCAAATGACTGCATTTGCAGGAAGCGCGAAATGCAATCCACTCGGGCTTCAGACGTGCGAATCGACACCGGTCTTGGTTCTGAACAATACGGTGGAGGACACAACATGCGCCCATTTGAGCCAAAGATAGATTTCGCTCACGCCGCCTCCTCTTCCATCCGCGTCGTGATCTTCCAACGAGCAAATTCGGGGGCGAATTCCGATAGGGTCAAGAATCCCATGCAAGGAAACGCCCCAGATTGGAAGACCTCGCCTCGAGCCAGGCGACGTGCGAGAAGAATCGCCGCCATGCAGGGAATTTCAGGACCGTCCATCGCCGGTGCGGTCAGTTGCCAAGTGCGCCGCACACGACCACCGCTATCGCTCCGATTCCCCACGACACTGACTCGCATTCCGCCCTTCTCGCCCGCACCCGCATCGAACATTCCCGCCAATTGGTTCAGACTCACGGCCCAGCGAGCCACGGGAAACGGCAGACCGATCCGCCGCAATGCCGCGAGACTCCAGAGCGTCAGATGTTGAACTCCAAACTCCAGCGCGGCAAAAAAGCGTACGGTCTGAACGCCCGCATAGCGCACGGGGAACAATTCAAGATCGGGGACGTCGCATGCGGCCGCCAAACGGCCACCGACATCGAGTTGTGTCTGTTGCAAATCCATCCATCCCCACGCCCGCCGCCACTGGCCCCTACACCAGACCAGAAAAGGGCGACCCAAATAGCTGAACACTGCCTCCAGGGTGGCCTTACCGCGAGGCGCCCGCTGCCCGGGGGCAATGATTACCTCGATCGATTCGAGCGAAGACAGCCCTACTCGCAATTCCTCGACCACCGCTGATGAAAGCGCCGGTAACGTACTCGCTCCGGAGATCGCCACCCGGCTTACTCTGACGGCATGATCGTTCATCCCCGCTGCAAACTCGGTGATGAACCGGCGCCCATCCGCGAGATCCAGGTAGTGCGCTCCGGCGGCTAATGCTGCGTTCGAAACGCGATAGTCCTGCCCCTGAAACGGTCCAACGCAATGAATCACGAGTCCGGGGGATAACGCCTTGAGCACTTGCCCAAAGCCCGCTTCGTCAATATCGACCAAGACGCCCGGTACGTCTTCCGCAGCCGGTACGGATATTATCCGGCGTCCCGCTACCAGCAGTTCGATGTTCGGGTCGGTGCGCAACGCGCGCACGATGCGTGCGCCAAAGTTACCCGCTCCACCGACTACGACTATACGCATCCTAGGTTGGCCTACTTTCGTCCATTCAGAAGCAAGCTTTCCGTTCGGGAGTCATGAGCTCAGGATGCCGCCGTATGAGGATATAGCTTCGGAAACCACCGCTCCACGACATCGATGGGAAAGCCAAGCCGCAAAGGCGCCTTATGCGAACCTGAGACGAGCAGCCGTTTCTCCATGAGCGCGGAAATGACACGCCGCGCGGTGCGCTCACTCACATCGATGAGTCGCGGCACGCGTCCTCGCTCCAGCTCACCTGAGAGCAAAGCTTCGCGCAGCACGCTGAAACTACGTTTCGGAAGCCGCTCCGCGCTTTCCTCGTCGCGCACATAGAGTTCCATGCGACGCTGCAACTCGGAAGGATCCAGCAGCTCGCGCATGTAGCGCACTTGATCGAGACAGGACTCCAGAAAGAACCGGCAGAAATCCACCAGGGCGTGTCAACGCCCCTCCTTGATGGCTCTGAATGGCCGGTTCGATGGCCGGAATATTGACATTAAAAACAGGCTATTGGAAGCTTTCCGGCCCGATGTTTGGCCGGACTTTTGGCCCGATCATCGGAATCAGCAACAGCGGCGGTGTAACATTTCTTGACGGTATTTCGGACGGTATTGTGAGCAGTGTTCTTCGGGTTCATGCGCGGGTTACTGCTGGTCGAACTCGCCTTCGAAGATGATCGTCACCTCATCGCCGAGGAAGGCCTGCGTGCCGATCATGCCCCAGTCGGAGCGCTTGACCGTGCCGGTGGCCGAGAAGCCCACTACGCCCTTGCCCAGGAACGGGTGCTTTTCCACCGAGCCGACCACGCTGCCGAGCAATGTCACCGGCTTGGTCACGCCGAGGAAGGTGAGGTCGCCCGTCACTTTCAGCGTCTTGTCGGTCTGCACGACCTGGGTGCTCTTGAAGGTGATGGTGCTGAACTTGTCGGCGTTGAGGAACTTGTCGCCGCGCGCGATCTCTTCCTCGAAGGTCTTGTACGGCGAGTCTTTGTGGCCGGCCTTGAAGTCGCCCGAGTAGTCGGTGCGCACCGAGGTCGGGTCGATCTTGAGCGTGACCGATGAGGCGGCGAGCTTGGCCGGGTCGAGGTCAAGCGTGGCGTCGAACCTGGTGAAGCGCGCGGTGTAGTGCGACAGCCCCATGTGGTCAATCTTGAAAGTCAGGCTGGAATGGTAGGGATCGTTCTTGTAAGTGCCCTTGGGGGCCTTGATGTCGGCGCCCTCGGCGGCGGCGCAAGCGAGTACCAGCGACAGGACGGCGGCAACGAGGCGCTCGATCCGACCGTGCTGACGGCCTTGCCCAGGGTCAACAATTCTGCGCGGTGCGACCGATGCGTCAGGCGAAAAGCGGTTTGCAAGTTCAGTACGTGATGCATTCATGGCGGTTCCTTTTGAGAGTCGTGATTTCAGGCTGCTGCCGGGACCGTGAAGTTCGCTCGAGCCCACGCGGCAAACTTCGTCGGCTGTCGGCCGGCGACTCGGTTGGCCAGCGTAATTTCGTCACGCGAATCCGCACCGAGGTAAGTGTGGGCCTCAAAGTAGGCGAGCATCTCCGCGACTTCCTTGGCACCCGGGAACCAGCCGGCAAAAAGTTCTTGCGAGACTTGCTTGAACGAGAACTTGTGTCCCTGTCGATTCAGCGTGGCGATGATCGCGTTGAAGCTCAGGAAGTCGCCGACCAGCGGTAAATGTTCGCCGTTTCCCGCGAGTTCCGGCTGCGCGAATGCACCGACCACGATGGGACCGAGTTCGCTGATGTCGCCCATGTGAATGACGCGCTTTTCCGGATCGAGCGGCATCGCCCAACCCAGGGCCCCATCCGCTTGCTTCTGCGGTGCCATGACGCCGAGCAGATTTTGAAAGAAGAACGGTGCGATCACGAATGTGTGGTGCGCGAATCCAGCCTCGCTCACGACGCGGTCGATCTTTGCCTTGTCGGTGAAATGTGGGACATGGAGCTTGCCGCCACTGATCGTCTCGACATTCGGCAACGTCGACCAGATGAAGTGCTGAACGCCGGCATCTTTCGCCGCGTGAACGGCCGCGAGTGACTGCTTGCGCTCGTCCGTGCCCGGTTCCCGGAAATTGGTTACCAGAAAAACCCCGTGTGCTCCGGCAAACGCGGCTTTCAGTGTCTCCGGACGATTCAGATCCGCCAGGACGACTTCGTCAGCCAACTGCGGATGCTTGGCCGGATTGCGAGTCAAGGCGCGTGTTTTGAATTGACCGCTCGCCTGCAGCGCGCGCACCACGGCGCCGCCCTGATGACCCGTTGCACCGACAACGGCGATGAGCTTTTTGGTGTCTGACATGGCAGTTCTCCAATGAGTAGTTTCTTGGTGGAAAAATCAGTTTCGGCCTTCAGCCCGAAAGAGATTTCAGCGCCCCAGCAAGCACGTGGCGCAGAGGCTTGGGCGGCCGGCCGCCAAGGCGCTCGACGTCGCCGGTCACAATGTCGAACGCACCGGCCGCGAAGCTCGCCTGGATGCTGGCGACGATGTTGACGGCCCCCGCGGGCAGACCCGCCTGCGTCAGTCCGGCGCGCAGTTGATCTTCCGTGATGACACGGAACGCGAGCGGCTGGCCAGTGATTTCGGCGATGAGGCCTGCGCGGTCCGCACCCGACAGGCGCTCTGGGCCGGTGGCGTTGTAGATCGCGCCCGCATGGCCATCGCCGATCAGGATTCCGGCTGCGGCGGCCGCCACGTCATCGCGCGCAACGAAAGCAGCCCGGTTCTCGGCGAGCCCCGGCAGCACGCCCTGGCGCAGCGCCGCCTGCGCCAGCTGCACGAAAGCTTCGGCATAGAAGTTCATACGCAGGATGGTCCAGGCCGGCGCCGTGGCGATCAGATGCTGCTCGCCCCGCCAGTAGGAGGCGCCACGCGCCGGCTCCTCCTCCTGCCGCGTGCCGACGCCCGACATGAAGACGATATGCTTGACGCCCCCCTTCACGGCAGCATCGATGGCAGCGACGTTCTGCGCCCCGCGTTTTCCGGGTTCCGGAGCGACGGTCGTAATGATGAGCAGACGATCGAGACCCGCGTAGGCCTTCGCAAGGCTTTCGGGCCGGTCGTAGTCCCCGAAGCGTCCTTCAGCCGGTCCAGAGACGGTCTCAGGCGTGCGCGAGATCGCCACTATCTCGTGGTCGCCAGAACGCTGCAGTAGTTCGGATACGACAGCTTTGCCCAAATGGCCGCTGGCGCCGCTCACCCCGATTTTCATGTCAACCTCCAACGTAAGATGGATTGCCGTCAATTCGTATCGCTCAAAGTGATGGCTGAATGCCTACAGATAGTAGGGACAGGCATGGCTTCTCAAAAGACGGTATATTGAGATGCAAAGCATCTGTTTTTGAGATGGAAGGACAGTACAATGCTTGACGGCGTCTCCCTGGACCAGCTCAGAACCTTCATCGCCGCTGTTGATGAGGGCAGCTTCTCGGCCGCAGCTCGGAAGCTCAATCGCGTTCAGTCGGCGGTGAGCGGCTGGGTCAGCGGGCTGGAAAATCAATTCGGGGTCGTGCTCTTTGACCGCTCGGGTCGGTTCCCGAAACTCACGCCTGAGGGGGTGCTGTTGCTCGCAGATGCCCGCAGCATCGTTTCGGGGGTGGACACGATGAAGGCCCGCGCGAAGTTAATGGCTTCAGGCCTGGAGACGGAGCTCTCTGTGGTGATCGACGTGTTTTTCCCGACTGCAGTCGTCAGCGCGGCCGCGAAGGCGTTCGCGAGCCGGTTTCCGTTGACACCGCTGCGCCTTTTCGTCGAGGGCTTGGGAGCGGCATATCAACCCGTTCTAGACGGCCGATGCAGCTTGGGGATATTGGCGACGATTCCGGTGCCATTCCCGTCACTGGTCAGTGAGCGACTGGGAGAAGTACCGCTGGTCGCGGTCGCTTCATCAAGTCACCCCCTCACGCGCTTTCGTCATCGCATACCAAGGCACGAGATGGCGAAGCACCTGCAACTCGTACTGACCGACAGGTCCGACCTCATGACCGGTCGGGACTTTGGCGTCGTGGCCCCATCAACTTGGCGCCTCGCGGACCTCTCGACCAAGCACGCGTTTCTGAAGGACAGCATCGGGTGGGGCGGCATGCCTCTGCACATGGTCGAGAAAGACATCGCTTCCGGCTCTTTGGTCGTCCTAGATGTCGATGACGTGCCACCCAGTGGCTTCATGTTGACCATGTCGGCGTATCACCAGGCTTCCGAACCGCCAGGGCCTGCAGGCAGATGGCTCATCGACCACTTGAAGGATTCCTGGGAACATCCTTCGGACGTCAAGCGCGAACTGTGAGTTTCATTTACTAAGCCTTGACGGCGGGTGCGGCGAGTCAATCGAGGTCGACTGCGAAGCGCTTGAGGTCCGCGAGTGAGCAGTAGCTCAGCGCACCTTCATGCGTAGCGCGCAACACCACGCGCGCCGCACGCCCCGCTTGCAGCGCTTCCTGCCAGCGAGGTGCGCACAGACACCAGCGATCATCGGGCTTCAGTCCCGGAAAGCCGAATTCCGGCACCGGCGTCGAGAGATCATTGCCGCAGGCCTTCGAGAACTCGAGAAAACCCACGGTCATGACGGCGCACACGGTGTGGCTGCCGTTGTCCTCGCGGCTGGTGTCGCAGCAGCCGTCGCGAAAGAATCCCGTCATCGGGCTCAAGGAGCAGACTTCGAGTCGATCGCCGAGCACGTTCTTGGGCTCGTTGCGCCGGCCTCCGCTCTTGCCAGCGTCATCTCTCAACATCGGGATTCTTTGCATCGTCGCTCCCTCCCCACTGCGAAAACATCCATACCGCTCGATCCCCGAAGAATCCTAACCAATCGGCCCGATAAGGCCCTAAGCATCGAAAAATCAATGCCTTAGATCGCACGAGTCCGTCACGGGTACCAACCCGTGCCGTCGACAAAAATCTTGATGCTTTGGCGACTCGATTGGACGTGGCCTTCCGCGACGTCCTAGGTTGATCTACTCCTGCTCAGCTGAGAGTGGCTCGCGCCTGACGAGCTTGATCAGGGGCGCCGAGAGCGCCGCGAGAGTCAGCATACCTGCGAGCCCATACAAACCGGCCGTGAAGGATCCCGTGGCGTCCTTCAACCACCCAATCATGTACGGGCCGAAGAAGCCGCCGAGATTGCCGACGGAATTTACAAACGCCATCCCGGCCGCGGCGGCAGCGCCTTGAAGAAACCGGGGAAGTAAGCTGTAGATCGCCGGCCTGCATGAGTTCATACCCACCAAGGCGAGCGAAATGCCAATGATCATGATCGGCAATGAGTCGACGGCGACCGACAGCGCAAATCCGCCGGCTGCTACCACGCAGGCGGTGACATAGTTACCGAGGTACGCCCGCGAGCGATCGATGCGAAAGGACCAGGCGATCATCCCAACGCTTGCCGCCAGGTACGGGAACGCGGATGTGAAACCGATTGCAGTCGTTGAAAGGCCTCGCTGTTTCAGCATCTGCGGCAACCACAGCGTAACGCCCAGTACGCCGACGATCAGGCAAAAGTACGAAAACGTCAGGATGAGCACGCGCGGATCTCGTAAGGCAGACCACACGTCACGCGACGCATTAGGATGGCTCTCCTCAGCAAGCCGCTTCTCCAGCGCGTCCTTTTGCTCGTCCGTCAGCCAGCGCGCGTCGCGCGGCCGGTCAGGCAGCGCATACAGCGTGTACAGGCCGAGCGCGCAGGCCGGGAGTCCCTCGCACAGAAGCAGCCAGCGCCAGCCGGCGAGACCTCCGACCCCGTTCATTTTGAGCAGGGCTGCTGACACCGGCCCGCTAATGACGGACGACATCGGATTGGCGACGTTGAACCAGGCGAAGACGCGGGCTCGCACTTCGACCGGAAACCATGTTGACAGGTAGAACATCACGCCAGGGTAGAAGCCGGCTTCGCAGACACCCGTGAGGAAACGGCAGGCAGAAAAACTGACGGGCCCCACCGCTAGACTAGTCGCCGCCGCTGCCAGGCCCCAGCTAATCATGATGCGTGCCAGCCAACGGCGCGCTCCGAACCGCCGCAATGCGAGGTTGCTCGGAACCTCGAAAAGGACGTATCCGAAATAGAACGTGCCTGCTGCAAATCCAAACTGCGTCGCGCTGAGTCCGAGGTCGCGGTTCATTGTCAGCGCAGCGAACCCGACATTCGCCCGGTCGATGTAGCTGACGATGTAGCCGACCGCGAGCAACGGGATGACGTGCCACGCGGCGGTGCGAACTGCATCGTCGGAAGCGCTCCCTGCTACCGATTGCATGCCCTACCCCTTAGAGATCCGAGCCCTTCTGCCTAACCGCGTGAGCCACGGTACGGGCCTGGTTCCATTCCTCGCGGCGCCGCCGGATCTCGTCCGCCGTGAGCTTCTCTACGTTGCAATAGTCGAGTTTCCACGCTGCCGACTCGCTCCAACGCAATGGCGACTGCAGCGTCGTGCGCGGCCCCGGCGCCGACTCGAGCAGGCGCAGCGCCCATTCCAGTGTCGCTGCTTGCGACTGCGGATCTTGTGGGCGACCTGCAGGGTTCCCCAATGGAAAATCACTAAAGAGATAGCGCGGCACGCCGCAGTATTCTGGAATATCCCTGGCGCACCCCATTATCACCGAAGAGATCCCCTCGCTCTCCAGCTGACGGGCGACGAGGCTTAAGGTTTGGTGACACACGGGGCAATTCGGCAGCAGGATCGCTGCCTCAACACCGTCGTCTTTGCAGCGTTGCAGTATCTCTGGACAGTCCACCTCCAGCGTCTGACGTTGACTTCGATTGGTCGGTGCACCATGGAATCGCTTTGCAAGGGCGCCAATTCGCCCGGCCACGACAGTGGTACGGAGTGCCTCGAGCGGAAACCAGCAGCGGCTATCCTCCATGCTCGTGTGCACGCGATCAATGGCGACGTGCGAGATCCGCAGGTCGTGTTCAAGCGCTGTATCGCCGCTGTAGACGGTGTAGAACTTTGCCGCGGCGTTGTAAGGCGCACCGGACCCCTGCGGCCCCTTGTCCGACTGATAGCGAGCAGCAGTGGTGACGAACGTGACGCAGCTACGAGCGAGCGGCTTCCTCAGCGGCGCGAACGGCACCTCTACGTAGTGTGCCCACTGGTACACATTGGGGTAACCCAGTGCCTGGTACCAACTCCGCGTGCGTTCTATGTAACGCACGGGCTGATCGTACTCCGGAGCGAAGGTCAGGCCCTCAGGTTGGTGTGTCGGTGTCACGGGCGGCTCGCGTTCGTGATAATTGGGGGGCAATTGATTGTAGTCGAATTACTCGTCGGGCGGTAATCCAGCGCGGCATCTCTCCGCGTCTCGCGATATCTAAGAAGGCGAAAGCATCGGCGAATTGCTCGACTTCTCCTGCGCTCATTCCGAGCTCGCGCGCCCCGTGTCAGCAGGCGCCGCTTACAGCGAGTCTCACATAATTCCAGCGGGTTCCATTTTGGAGTGCTGTGATGACAGTGTTTCCGTCGCGTCAATCCGGAGCCAGAGCCCGGCGCCAAGAATGAGGATCCCCGCCATTGACCGGAGCACAGCGTCGTAGTTTCCGATGCTCTCAACCAAATATCCGAAGATCAAAGATGAAGCGACGCCACCCACTGCGCCCGCCGTATTCATGCAACCTGCGACTGCCCCGGCGTGCCGCCTCCCGATGTCGACGCAGGTGGCCCAGACGGTCGGCTGCTGAAAGGTTATTCCCCCGTAGCACAGTGCCAGCCAGGCGAGCGCTGCGTATTTGTTCACGCTGATCAGTGCCGCGAAAGCGGACGCGGATGCGATAACCAGTCCCGCCATACACACGGCCCGCGGGCCCCACTTCGGGCCATACCTAAGTACGGCCGCATCGCGTGCGTATCCCCCGACAATATTTGCCAATGCTCCGAGCAGAAACGGCAGCGCAGACAGTTTCGTCTCGCCTTCAGTAAAACCGCGCGCCCGCATCATGTACGTGGGAAGCCAGAACAGAAAGAAATAATAAGAATAGAGGTAGGCAAACGTGGCGCCCATAATCGCCCACACACTTTTGTTCGCTCCGATGGCTTCCCACGGAAAGGCATGCGGAGGCATATCCGCAGGTTGTCCAATCTCCGCCAGCTCCCGGCCGGTGATACCGGGCTTTTCCTCCGGCAGGTTGCGATACCAGCGCCACCAACCACCGGCCCACACGACTCCCAGAATCCCGAAGACATAGAAGGATACTCGCCACCCGAAATGCACTTGGATGGGCACTATCAGAAGCGGCGCGATCGCCCCTCCAAGCTGGCTCGAGAGAAAGATCACGCCGAAGGCGCGCCCGCGCTCGTCCACAGGAAACCACCGGAAGACGCTCGTGGAAGCGGTCGGGTAGGCACCGGCTTCGCCCGCACCGAAGAAAAACCGAATAATCATCAACGGCCATAGCTTGAAAGCGAACCCTGTCAGCGTCGTGAACACCGACCACCAAAGCACGATTCTGGTCAACATCGCGCGCGCGCCGAATCGATCAGCCAGGTAACCGCTCGGGATTTCGAACAGAGCGTAGGCCACCGCGAACGCGCCGGTGACGAGGCCCCAATCCTGCGGACTGAGGTGCAATTCATTCTGAATCCGGGGTCCGGCAACCGATATGCAGACGCGGTCGAGATACGTGATGACCGACAGCGCAGCTAGAAGAGCGAGGACACGATGGCGGTATTTCATAGTCGCCCCCTACGGGAGCCTGCTCCAGCGGTGCCGGCCGCCCGCCACGAGGTCCGGAGGCGTTGCGCTCGCGGCTCGGCGGCCAAGCCGCTTACTGAATCAATTCCAATACCTTCCGGTAACGAGGGAGGCTACGGAGCCCGTCCAAGTCCGAGTCCACTTTGACCCAGGCCTTGGTCTCGTGATTGGCGTGTGGCAGCAGGCGCTCCAGCAGGTCGAGCGCCGGGTCGAAGTCCCCCAGCTTGGCGTACAAGCAGGCGACGTTGTACTGCGTCAGGATGTCGTCCGGGTCGATCGCCAGCGCTCTCGCCAGCCATTCCATGGCGCGCTCGCGTTCGCCGATCGCCAGCAGACAGTTGGCGCCGAGGTAGGCAGGACGCGGGTTTTCGGGGTGCAGCGTCAACTCTTTCTCCGCCCGCTCCAGGGCCTTGCGTGCAGCAGCCTCGATTTCCCCCTCACGGCCGATCGACCGGTAGATCATGGTGAGAAACGCCGCCGCCTGGTAGTCATCCGGTTTCAGCTCGCCCGCGCGCTCGAAGAGCGCGGCCGCCTGCTCGAGCCTGTTCTGGGCGAAGCAGGCGCGACCGTAGAAATAATGCGCCTCGAATGAGTTCGGATCGAGCCGAATAGCCTGCTCGAATTCCGCCATGGCGTCCTCATGCCGCTGTGCCAGGGACAGTGCGAGCCCGCGCGAGGCATGCGCCTCAGCGAGACCGGCTTCGAGCGCGAGCGCCTGCGCGCTGGTGGCCAGGATGCTGTCGATCGCGACACCCTCGTGATAGTGCAGGAACAGGAAGGAATCGCAGTCTGCGATGCCGGCGTAGGCGCGCGCGTACATCGGATCGAGCTCCACGGCTTTGGCGAACATGCGCCGCGCGAGCTGGTAGTACGACTTGGAGTGCCGCTGCAGAAACTGACGGCCCCTTAAATAGTACGTATACGCCTCGATGTTGTCGGTCGGGGCCTGTGCAATCGACTTTTTCTCCTGCGGCAGCAAGCGTACCTTCAGCTGCTCGACGATCGCGTGTGTGATCTCATCCTGGATCGTGAAGATATCGGTCAGGTCGCGATCGTAGCGGTCGGCCCAAACATGGCCACCGTCCTTGCCGTTGATAAGCTGTCCCGTCACCCGCACCCGTGATCCGGCCTTGCGTACGCTGCCTTCCAGCACGAAATCGACACCGAGCTCACGACTGACATCCTGAACCCTTATAGGCCTGCCCTTGTAAGTGAAAGCCGTGTTGCGAGCAACGACGAAGAGCCCCGACACCTTGGACAAATCCGTGATGATGTCCTCGGTGATGCCGTCGCTGAAATACTCCTGCTCCGGGTCGCCGCTCATGTTGTTGAACGGCAGGACGACGACCGAGGGCCTTTCCCCGCCGGCTGATGAGGCGGGTTCACTGGAGTCACGTGTGGCGTGTCTTCCGAGAATTCGCTGCACCGTCGTGGCAAGCGCTGCGATATGCGGCTCGAGGGGGCGCGCAAAAGCATCGAGCCAGTGAGTGTTGCCAAGGGCGTATTCCATGGCGCCAGTCGGCATTACGTCTTCGATCCGGAAGGGGACAATGGCTCTTCCGGCGGAGACGGCGCGTTCGACTTCCCGACGTACGTGGGGAGAGTTGTTCGCTTGCGCCGAAAAGATCAGGACAAGAATGCGACAGGCCTTGACCGCCTCGACGATCTCCTCACCGTACTCCGACCCGGCGGGTATGTCGCGTGGCGCCACCCAGCAGCGGATACCGTGGCCTTCAAGGCCCGCCACGACAGCGAACGCTGTTGCCTGGTCTGCCGCGGCATAACTCAAAAATACGTCGTGAGCCATCTGACCTAGCCAGCCAAGAAACGGAGGAATGTTCTCGCTTGTAATCGCCCGAGCCCATCTTGCACCGCGGTCGAACGCTCCACAAGCTCCGCGAACTCGGAGGCGCCCCATAGTCCCCGAGAACGAGCCGCGCGGCCGCGTCGGGAAGCGACTTTTTCCGGCATGATCAACGCCGGCGATTGTTTATGAGCGGCAGCGCTCTCGAAACGTCGGCGAGTTCCACAGCTTCCAGCAGCCGCCTTCCGGCGATGTCCGCTTCGCGGGGATCTACCATGGTCGAGCGGATGTCTCAAAGTGGCCGTTTGGGGCCAGATACCTCGACAACGCAAGATACAGCGACCTGCCGGCGGCGCTGGGCTAAACGCGACGTAAACTTCCACTCGATCAATGAACCCTCGTGCGGGTTTCCACCATATTTTCCCCGAATCTCCCCCCTGCGCTGGCGCGCAATCCGTGAGAGCTCCAACTCGTATCGCGCTGCTGTTCATTGCTATTTAAACAACAATTGCGATTTTTCTAGCAATGAAAGACAATGCTATCGTGAAAACCTTTGACGACCTTGAGATTCATCGCCCAGAGCTGGCACGCGGTTATCTACAATTGCTCAATGCGCAGCCGCACAGGCCCATCGCGCTATTCGCGCCGCGCCGTGTCGGTAAAACTTTCTTTCTCGAGAATGACCTTTCCCCGGCGGCGCATGCGGAAGGGTTCATCACGGTGTATGCCGATCTCTGGTTACACAAGACCGCACCGCTGGATGCTATCAATCATGCTCTTGAGGAGGCCCTGGAGGAGTTGACGGTGCCGACCACCACCGTCGGCAAGATCGCTAAAACCCCGGTCAAAAAGGTTGGTGGCTTAGGAGCCAGCCTCGAGTTCGGCGATGAGCCCAAGCCGCGCCAGCTACCGGCTCAACCGGAACTTCGCTTGGATTCACTCGTCGGGCGATTGGCAACCGCCGCGGGCAGACGCGTACTGCTGATGCTCGACGAGATTCAAGCCTTGAGCGCTCTTCCGAATGGCGATTCGATCGTCGCGACGCTGCGCGCGGTCTTGCAGAAGCGAAAGAAGCAAGTGTCCGCTGTATTCACCGGATCGTCTCAGGAGGAGCTGGCGGCGCTGGTGGCCGCCGCAGGCGGGCCGATGTATCAGTTCGCGCAGTTGCTGGACTTCCCTGTCCTGGACGATGAATACCTGCGATTGCTCGCGAATCATTTCGCACGGGTCCACCGGGGCAAGCATCTCGACATCGCCGATTTGGGGCGAGTATTCGAGAAGATAGGATATAAGCCAGCATTGCTCAAGGATCTGGTCAAGTCAATGTCGGCCGAAGGAGTGACGAACGTCGACTTCGCGCTGCGGCGTATGATGAAGGACGACCGGCAAGTCGCGGGTTGGCGGGGATTGCTCGCCGGACTCCAGCCGCTCGACCGGGAAGTGCTGCTGCAAGTGGTGCAAGGAAACGCGCCGCTGGGACAGGACACTTTGAGGGCGCTGCGCAACATCACAAGCCTGAAGCCGACGATCGCGAGGGTACGCAAGGCGCTGGATAACCTCAAACGCGCAGGGATATTGGCCAAGCCGGGCGGCAATTACATCGTCGAAGATCGTCTGTTCGCGGAATACTTGGCGACGATCACGGATTCCGCCGTGCCTGACCCAATCCCGAAATCAGCAGGCAATCGCGTTGCTGTCGAATACCGCCAAAAGTCGCGGGAGAAGAAATGACGCAGCCGAGCGCAAGCGAGCTCGGCGATCTCGAAGTCGCAAGTCCGACCCGCTGAAACCGGTCACGACCGTCCGCTTTAGGGTCGCCAAAATGTTTCCTAGAGTCCATGGATTTGCAGAATGCATTCCCACTGTGCCTCGGGGAACGGGCGCGTATCGGCCCCGGTTTCCGGACCATGGGACGCTTTGCCGTGGCTCATGGGGATGGGCTGCGCAAGAGGCGCTTATAAACTGCGAAATCCTCACGGGAGAAGCAACAGAACCATATCTCGTCCAGGCGATCGCCAGGATCTGCGAATCCCCTCACGGCATTTATAGCTACTGCCGCAGCGAGTTTGGGCGGATAGGAATAGGCACCAGTGCTGATTGCCGGAAACGCAATCGATCTGAGATCGTGCTCCAGAGCCAACCGAAGGCAGGAGACGTAACAAGAAGTCAGAAGCTCGGATTCGCCACCCTGTCCACCTTTCCAGACTGGGCCCACAGTGTGAATGATCCGACGTACCTTAAGTCGGTAAGAACCAGTTATCCGAGCTTCTCCGGTTGCACATCCACCCAATCGGCGGCATTCCTCCATTAGATCGGGCCCAGCTGCGTAGTGAATGGCGCCATCAACACCACCCCCTCCCAGGAGAGTGGCATTCGCCGCATTTACAATCACATCGACGTCCAGAGTCGTGATGTCAGCATGGACAGCGTGGATTCGACGGGTCATTTGTCACCAAACGGGCAGCTGCCGGGCGAAGCCGCTCTTGAGCTGCGGTTGCTGCCCCGGATGGTCATCAGTGAGTCCGATGTCGCTGTGGTCATGTAGGATCCCGACGGTACTCCGCGATCACTTCGATTGCCCCGACAATATGTCGATTGAATTCCTCCAGGTCCTCAGCGGGTACCCATAACTCTGCGTGAATGCTGGCGCCGACGGTGTGAATCGGATAACGCTGGGCAAAGGCGGCATCCACCTCGAATCGGGTCACAAATCCAGCCCCACTTTCGCGAACATTCCAATCACGGGCGATCTGAACTGCATAGGCCTCATTCATCACGGGATAGAAGATGGGCTGCTCCGGCAGTCGTGGCGGGAACTTCGTCCAACCGGATTGCTCGATGAGCTGCAACTCCTCGGGTCCGACGGGGCGATAGAGTGTCAGTGTCTTCACGGCATCGGCCTCACTGCACCAAGTTCCCCACCCGCTCAGCGACCGATATGGTGGCGATCAGCCCAGAGGTGAAATTCAGAAAGTCAGCCTCCATCCCATCGCTGAAGATGACCCCGTTCTCCGGCATCATCGAGCGCAACGCCAGTGGATGAGTCTGGTCCGTGGTTCCAAACACCAGCGTCGCCTGGGACGACACGCTCGGGAAGGGTTCGCGCACAGCGAAGTGCAAATAGCGAGCATCCCACGGCATCTGAATCTGGCTCATGCGGTGGGCTTGCGGCTCAAGGCTCGCGGCAATGCCCGTGGAACCGGTAATGATGCTCCTGAGCCAGCCGGTGGACCCGAGACCGGTCGAGACGATCACGCCGCTGGACGAATGGATTTCCGCTTTATCGCCCAGACGGATCTCATAGTGCGCTGAGGTGTGTGTCTTTGGGCCAATGAAAAGGTCATTGACCGCGTAGAGCACCTGGCCGTCGGACAGAGCCGCCTGCGCCAGAGTGACGGTCTTGCTGGGCCGAGACCGCACCAGTAGGTCATCGAGGATGAGGCTGACGTCACGTGCCTCGAAAGGCAGCAGCACGCCGTCATAGCGAAGGGGATCCGGATTCACGCCCACCAGGGGCTGGCCCTGGAGATATTTGAGCGTGTTGGCGACCAGCCCATCCTGCCCCAGGGCGACGACGATGTCGTCCGGGGCAAAGAGATAGCTGGGGGCCAGCGCACGGTCCATGCTCTGCAGGCGGCAACGCGATTCAATCGCGGTGGTGACTGCCTCCAGGGCCTGGTGGTAGGTGCGATGCTCAAGTTCGTAGTCGTTGAAATCCGCCCCCAAGTGCTCCACATAGAAGCGCGCTTGTGCTTCCGTGTGGTAGCGGCCGATGAGCTCCTCGAGGCGCGTCCTGCGCGTGACGAGCACGACCTTGCGATCAAGCCTTGGCACGGACCGCCTCCTTGATCGGTGCCTGAGCCATCAGGGTTTGCAGCAAGTCGGGAGAGAGATTGAGCTGCCCGATCTTATCGGCCCGCTCGGACAGACCGACAAAGGCCTGGGCAATGAGCTGGCCGGGCTGCATGCCAGCGGCGGTGAGGGACTGGATGATCCGTGGATCGAGCCCTACGAGCGCCTTGGCCACGGCCCCAAGGCGATGCGCCTCGGCCTCGGCGGTGGTGCGCGTGTTCTCGGCACTGATGCGTACGAATTCCGTGCGCCGACCCTCGACCACGATATCAGCCTCCATGTCGACCTGGCGCAGCTCGTTCTTCTTTCGGCGAATGGATGCTTCAGCCTCCATCTGCGTCTCGCGAATGGTGCGCTTTTTTTGCTCCACGGCAATCTCCGTATCGAGCTCACTTTGCTTGATGGCGCGCTCATTCTCGACCGCAGCATTGCGACGCGCAAAGATCGCCTCGTCCGCCTCGCGCAACACGGCTTCGCGCGCCTTGGCCTCCAGTGCACGGCTGGTTTCCGGCGTCGGCTTGACGGCGAGAATGGCGAGGCCCAGAAGCTCGATCCCAAGCGCGACCATTTCGTGATTATCCCGCAAGCGCTGGAGCACCCGGTCGGCCAGGTCCCCGGCACTGCGGATCGCGTCGGCCAGGGAGGACTCCTGAATCGCCTTTTGGACCAGGATCTGCACTGCGGTCACCACTCGCTCAGACAGCTTCTCCGGGTCCTTGGACTCATAAGTCCGCCCATCGGGCTTCACCGCAAAATTGAGCAGCTGCGCGGTCTTCACGGGATCGGCGATCCGAAAGGAGACCAACCCTTGCACCGTGACGGTCTGAAAATCTGCCGTGACCTTCTCGAAGATGAAGGGTTCCTCGCGACTGGCTAGCGGGACGGTCACGAGTGTGGTGGTCGGGGAGTAGTAGAACATCGAGAACCCCGCGCCCTGTCGGATCACCTTGCCCCGTCGGAACGCCATCAGGTGGGTGGTCGGCTGTACCTTGACGAATCTGAACCCGAACATTGCTCTCTCCTTGTTCGTGGGGCTGTCCCACTATCTTAGTGACACACTACCACTAACAAAGTTATGATGCAACCGCCCCCAATGACAATCGGGCAGACTACGAGATCGCGCTTATGAGTCAATTACTTACGTTCGAACGGCCGCTCACAACGGTCGATATCGCCATCTTCGGCGTGCGGGAGGACGCGCTGCACCTACTGCTGGTACGCCGGCCCCAGGTGGCCGGTGATCCGTACCCCGGCCAATGGGCTCTTCCCGGCGGCTTTGTAGACGTCACTCACGACCGCGATCTGGAAGGCTGTGCATTGAGGAAGCTCAAGGAGAAGACCGGCGTAGCGGCACCCTACCTAGAACAGCTGGGCAGTTGGGGCAACGCGACGCGCGATCCGCGGGGCTGGGCCGCGACTCACGTGTATTTCGCGCTGCTGCCGGCCGATCACCTCGGACTCATCCCCGGCGGTAATGCCCAGGATACGCGCTGGGTCAAGATCGAAGCCAGTCGAGTGCGGGAGACTCTGGCATTCGATCATGCCGAAATACTAAAGGCAGCCATCACTCGGCTGCGCAGCAAAGTCGAGTACACCTCACTGCCGGCGTTTCTGATGCCCGTTGAATTTACGCTGACAGAATTGCAGCGCATGTATGAGATTCTCTTGGCGCGAAAGCTTGAGAAGAAGGCTTTTCGCACACGATTTTTGTCTGCGAAACTCATCGATCCATTGCCTCGAATGAAAAGCGGCGCCAATCGTCCAGCACAGCTCTACCGCTTGAAGCCCAGACGGCCTATCCACTTGTTCTCTCGACCCTTCGGCTCCGCCAGCTCACCACGCGGCTGACGCACACTGGGTAAGCGCGCGATTCAAACGTTCTCATCCTCGATGAAGGTTCGGGTTTCCTCCACATTTTCCCCGATAGTGGGCGATAGATCCTGAAAGCAATTATCGTTGCGGAGTAATTTGTCTGAATGGTACCGACTGTCTGAGTACGAATTTCGCGTCTTTCAAACTCAAGCCATCTCAGCTGCGAACTCCGCCAGCGACATCACTTCAATCTTCGGGCGTAGCTTGTGCTCCTTCGAGCCAGGATGAACCACCAGCAGCCTGCGCAGTTCCAAGTCTTTGAGCGAAGTGACCATCGATGGAGACTGCACCAAAGCACGGAAGACATGCTCGACGAACTTTCCGGCCCGCGTCAGCGCTGCTTCCGCGTCCAGGGCGCGATGCTTTTGTATCAGGCCTTCGTATGCATTGAGGATGTCGGCAACGACTCGAGGATCGATTTTTGAGGCGAGGTTACGCTCCAGATCGTCTCGCACGGCTGGCTACGCTAGGGCAACCCAGTATGCCCAGACTTCTTTCCCATCCTCGGATATTTTCCGTCGCGTCACACGGCCTTGCTGCACCGCCTTAAGCAATGGCCCGGAAATCGATGTCTGCCGTGCAATCACCCCCTGCTCATGCAGGCGCTCGCAAACTATCCGTAGCGTGCGTGGCGTCTTGAAAAACCCCTCCTTTATCCACGCATCCACTTTCGAAGAGATCGGATTGCCGGTGGACCGCTTGGCTGTGGCGCTGGCTCATCGCCTAACAACTCGCGCCATCCGGCATCGGGCGTGGCGAACAAGTCTTCCCAGCGGCCACATTGTCCGAGGCCGCGCTGCTCGCGTCGTGTCATCGGCCAGAGCGTGAGATAGCTGGCTCGGCCAGCCAACGATTCCGAGACTCGTCGCATCAGGAGAAGGTTGGCGGAGCCCGTGAGTAGAAATCGCCCAGGCGTTCGGTCCCGATCTATGGCGCGCTTCACGGCGCGTAGTAACTCCGGCTCGCGCTGCACCTCGTCGAGCGTCACAGGGCCCGGCCCGCCTACAAGCGCCTCCGGATCGCGCCGGGCAGCATCGAGCACGTCGAGATCATCGAGCGAGGCATAGCGCCGCTCTCCAGGGACGAGATGTTCGACCAAAGTGCTCTTGCCTGTCTGACGGGCACCGGTGACGACGACTGCCGGCATAACCCAGATACGCTCGGAAAGGGCAGCTCCGACAAGCCTAGGCAGGTCTTAATGTCATGGATGATAATCATTCACGGCATGAGTAATCAAGCCGAGTGATGAAGATTGGGCCCGCCCCCGGTAGGCGATCGATGTCGAAAGCCGGGGCTCCCCAGCAAGAAATCATGCCTATAATTGACTAATTAGCATATTCGCTAATATTATAGAGCATATGCAGGCTGACAAAATATTTGAAGCGCTCGCGTCCGGGCTCCGTCGCCAAATTCTGGCGTATCTGTCAAAAACCGAAATGACGACGTCCGACCTCGCCTCGCGATTTGAAATGACTACGCCCTCGATGTCGAGACACCTTTCCGTACTGGAGAACGCTGGGCTGGTCACGAGTAAGCGCAGTGGCCAAAAGGTCTTCTACCGACTCACTCCCGATAGCCTGGTAAATACACTGACCGGCTACGCTTTCGAAATATGCCCAGTAGCGGGCCCGCTCAAACGAGAATCCCGGGCCCTTGCGAAGCGCCGCCGCTCCGCCGAATAGAGATCCAGTGATAGCGCTGCCCGCCAGCTTGGAAGCCCACCGAGTCGCGGTAGCGGATCTGGATGCGGTTTGTGTGGGGCACGTGCGGTACGCCATGATCAAGTCCGTCTGGTTTCTTGGAATGCTGGCGGGAGCACTGATCGGCGGTTCTTTAACATTTTCGTTCTCCGCATTTTTCTTGTTCCTCGTGTCGACGGCTGCGGTTTTGTTGCTGGGCCATTCTCTTGGCAGTCATCGAAAGCTCGTTCACGACAGCTACCAGTGCCCCAAGTGGCTGGAGTACCTCTTGGTGTACTGCGGTGTACAGGTAGGCTTGGCTGGTCCTATAGGGTTGCTTCGCCAGCATGAGTTGCGAGATTTTGCACAACGACTGCCGCATTGCCACGACTACCTGCGTCACGGGTCCGCGTCATGGCGAGATGCGTGGTGGCAACTCAACTGCGATTTGGTACTGGATAACCCACCAATAGTTCACGTCGAACCACGGATCGCGCTCGATCGTCGACGATAGCTGGCGCCACGCGCCCGCACTGTCGCCGACTCCGAGCAGCAGCTCGCCGATCTCGCGATCGATGTTCGTGTTGCCCGGATCGACCGCGCGCCAGCGCCGCGCCCACAGCATCGCATGCTGCACCGCAC
>Ga0209488_10001158_pt1 | contig 22508 bp, 21 predicted proteins | sample Rivendell_Oct201_8_FD_188349 | JGI IMG/M metagenome (GOLD analysis project Ga0209488, IMG submission 188349) | Vadose zone soil microbial communities from the Eel River Critical Zone Observatory, Northern California, USA -... | ecosystem: Environmental > Terrestrial > Soil > Vadose zone >...
CGGCGATGAGCAGGCCAAAGAAAGATTATGAACGACGAGCGAATGGGAGACGGGTGAGTGAGGCGCAGCAAGGACCAAGCCGAGAGCATACCTTAGGCAACGCTGATCGGGACTGACATGTAGTACTAGTTCAAGGAGCAAGGACCGTATTGGAATGACGAACGTTCACCATAGCTAATGGATCAAGCGCACACATGTAGCGTGTTGAGATCGAGTGTCCAGTTGTGAAGGGAGGGTATCCGCATTCACTGTCCGCGCGATGGAGACTCTACTAACTTTGACCACATGACAGGTGCATGCTGTCAATAGCATTGATTGAACCGCCGGCGGCGGAAGAACGTGAGGTGGACTGCCAGAAGCTGTCAGGGTCCGTGAGGAGAAGGTTACCCACGAATGTCAGAGGGGTGTGCGGTGCGGTGCGGTGCTGTCCAACGGGAATCACGAGGAACCTGACGATTTGTGAGGTTTGGCTACGTGGATCCGCCGGCACGCGCCCCGTTAAGCTGTGAGAGAGAGAAGAGTGAGAAAGCCTCCTTCGGGTCGTCCCCGGAGTTACCATCGTCTTGGTGTTCAGAGGCAAGTTACCGTCCGAGCCCCTGCGCGGCATTGCGCCATAGAAGTGTTCGCTGAAAGAATGATGCTCGGGAGCCCCCCTTCATACTTGTCGGCCGACGAAGCTTGGAAGCCTATTCTTGCAGTGCTCCCGCCTCGGCGGTGAGGCGTATCGGATAAAAGTAGAACATGAGTGCCTAGTATGAATCATCGGAGGACGTCGATGATATATGGAAGACACAAGACCGAGGGAGAGATCTCCAACGACAAGGGACCTCGATGGTGTGTCCTCCTGCTGGTCGCTTCCGGGATGAGTGTGCTCAGGATCATCGTTGCTATCCTCCTTTTAAAGAGACAAGGGCAACGTCAGGATGGAGGAGCCGGGCAGGAAACGGCGTGCCCCTAGATCAATGATTGAGAGACACACAGGAGGCAACTGCGGGCCTGCATATTCGCTCGCATCGATCGAGAATGCAGATGTAGAGCGCGCTGCATGATCTGGAACGAATATTTTAACGACATAAACCATCGACGGGTCGTCCGAGCCGAGACGATAAGACGTAAACGTAAGCAGGTTCTATGATTGCAATGGTGTTCGACCTGCCTTGAGAGAATGCTAACTTTACGAAGGGCGCTCTAGGTGCGAAATTCGGCATTCCTCGCTGTGTGAATTCTTAAGTCGGGGGAAATGAGAATGTGCGTGTTGGAAGGGGACGTCAGATTTTCGTCAAGATACGGTATGATCGGTCTCAGATTATACACCGTCATGCAGAAGGAGAGTAAGTTCGATCTCAAATGTTGTTCGGCAAAGTTGGAACAGGGTTTACTCGACCAAGAGCATGTACTACTACGAGCCCGTAGGGTTTCATCTATTATTATTTTTTTGAAAGAGAGAGATGGGTCGGAAAGAGCACGCTGCGGTGATGGGTTCGCCATTGACCGGTTACCGAAAACGAATAAGAAGTGGGGAGGATGGTGAAGGATATCCGACTGCGTAGTATGTGGATCTCTTCGAGAAGTTCATCTGCTGTTAAGAGGCGTGGGCGTGCTACAAACGCGGCACCAAGTCACCGCGGCAGATGGTGAGATCAGAGATCTATTCCGTCCATCTCCCTGGTACTCTCTCTCTTGGATGATTCTCAAATCCTCGTGCACGCGGACTCGTGCCAGTGACCGATGGCGCCTTCTCAGCTCTTTCTCTTGATAGCATTGTCAACCACTTATTTTAATACTCACCCTTCCGTCTGTCATCCCTCACGAACCTCGCCCCCATTCCGAGATTTCTTCATTTATCTTTATTCAAAAACCCCCCTTCCTTCTCGCCCTTCAACCATCTCCTCCCTCCGTCTTCGAACTACCAACAAGACTAGAACCATCTCTCTCTAAAAAGGCGCAACTAGAGCATGGCTCTCGCCCACTATCCGCCCTTTCTTGATCGACCACTTCCCATTCAGAGCAAGCATCCCTACATATTGAGCGTTGCTCCGAAGCAACCTTTGCCGATGTCGAATCCCTACTCCTGGAACAAGCCAACTTCTGGTCTTGAACCTTGGGATGCGCCGCAGACGTCATGGACAATTGACTCGTCTTATTCGACCCTTCAGTCCGCCGTTCAACCTAGCGAACCCAGCTCATCACAGACTGCATCTGGGGCACATCCGCTTCACCACCCTCTTCCTGAGTCGCCGCGATGCGATCCTTCATTGACATCGCGCCTTTCCGTAACGGAGCTTGGCCATTTATCCTCGCACTCACCTGGCTTACGAGGCCTCGATTCCATGTTCCGATTCCCTGCCACCAGCAGTGATTTGTTGTACACCATGGATGACGGCCTTGACGTGGAGCAGGCAGCTTTAATGACACACAAGAACACAGCTGTCGTGAAGGAAGAGCAGGAGGAAGGATCGGTGACAGCCGCATTTGTCTTCGAGTCGTCTCCATCGACGCCAGGTCCAACGAGCGAGAATCCAAGAGAGACGCAGGTACCGCTGCGGGCAACGCAAGCCACCAAGGCAATGAGAAAGATGATGAGCGTCTTCCGCTTGAACCCGTTTGCTGTTCAAGGAAGCGCGCCGACGGTGGAAGAGGCGGGTCCTCTGGAAGAAGAGGGACGCCTAATCGAATTCCAGCTGCGTATTGGTGACTCGACACCTCCACCGTCGCCTCCGATTCGCTCAGAGAGCACGCTTCCTGAATCCCGGACGACGTCGCCGGGCGATGATTGGATGGGACGAACGCGTCCCCCGTCGGAGCTCGGAAATAGGCGGATGGCGGAGACCCCTGGGACAACGGACAGTTCAGGCTGGAGTTATCAGCTTCCTGCCGAACTTTCACCGCCCTTCACCTTACCACCTGGAGTGGTCGAGTGTCGGGATCCAGCAGGAGTAGATGCCACTGGGGCGCGGATGGGACTGGGTGAGTTGCCGAGCTTATCAGCGTGCCTAGATGGGGGGGGACTGTTGTTCCTGATGAGAAGGATTATTGACGGTGATGGTCTTCTGACACTAGGATCGCGTGCTCTTCAGACACCAAGTCCACGATATGGTCCGTATGGTCAAGGCACGCAGAGTCCATCGGGAAGAGGTGGGGCTCATAATTGCGGGTATGGGTACGGAACTGTCACAGAACAAGGCCATCGGAGGTACAGCGGGGCGCAGAGAGACCCTTCTCGGCCGGCGACGCCCGGGACGAGCTATGCTGCCGTGTTTGAGGTGAGCATCTTGCGCCATTGCGGAGCCATGGACTAGTCTCAAGGCGCGTGTATGTTAGCCCCAAGACCCTATGAGCACATCAACCGTCATGAGCGGGGAATCGTTCATTGCGACCTCGCATGACCCGCGCCGGCAGCGTCGCTGGGGCGGTTCCCGACATCATCATGGACCGTTTTCGTGATTTTGATTATTAGATAGACATTGTGGACGTTTGTGATTGCACGGACATGATCTGGGGTAGTTCGGTGGGGTTTGAACGGATTGTTTTTCTATACCGGTTTCTTGAAGACGCATATTGTGATAGGTGGTGTATGGATAATATCGATTGGAATGCATGTTGGGGGATCGGGGATCACATCGCAGTTTTCTCATTATGGAAGAGAACAACCGTGGGAACATTCCGCGGTGCACGGGGACGCGTGTTTCTCGCACCCTCCGTCGTCCGCTCTCTGTCGTCCTCATTCCTCTCCATACCGACATCTGCCCTGCGTCCCCGCACGCAGGGACACAGGTCCGTCCACCACAATGGACCCTTTTTCTGACATCCACAATCCTCCCGACATTCCCTTTCACTCTTCTCCTCCACACGACATGCGCCAACATCTCCAAAATCTCCTCGATGGAAAAGAGAAACAACTACAACAAGCCGCCGCCCTTGGTGAACGTCTCCTCGCACAGCGCGTGGAGCTCGAAGAACGTGTCAGGCTCATCCAGGAGGTGGATGCCGATAAAACCGACGAAATCACCGCCGATATGCGCGAGCGTTATCGCGAACTGGCCGACGCGGTTAGAACATGGGACTTCGGGAACGGTCAACTTACTGCAGCCTTTACCTCCTCGGTCGGTATCTTTCTTCTATACGATTCATTCTTTTCTATTGGTTGAGATGTTCCACCATCTATTTGCCTTCTTTGGCGCGCTCTCGTCATTTGCTTCCTCTTCCTGCGGTACTAACTCGTTGCTCCCACGGGGTCCAGAACATCAATGGTACCCATACGTCTCAACCTTTCGAGGTCCACGAACCCCCGCGAGATGAATCCGAAAGGCCAAAACCTGTCCCTGGGACTTCTGCCGCTCAGTCCCGTAGAGCAAAAAACGCTGCTCACCGTGCCGATGATGTTGGTGCGTGTTTCCATTCAGCACCCTCGAACACAGACTCAAAACTGCGTCATGGGATCCAGAATTTGCGTTCGAGATTGGTAGTGGTCTTTTGACGGAGGTTCGACGCCTTCAAAGTTTATTAGCGGAGCGCGACAAGGCCTTACAAGACATGAAAGAGGAGAAAGATGATCTTGACAAGAGCGTCGAAAGTCTCCGTAGCGCCCTCAAATCCCAAGAGCAGAGCACAGGTCCGTATTACTGTGTTTTTGACGGTTTTTCCTCTCACAATTTTTGTCAGACAAATACAAAGAGGAGAACTGGAACCTCGAGGTTACCTTGCAAGAGCTTCGGATTCAGTTTTCAGATTCGCAATCTACTGTACAGCGTCTCGAAGGCGAACACAAACGTCTTAACCGTCAACTTAACAAGGCCCGCGAAGCCACTGACCAACACAAGAATGAGGCCGAGCGACTGAAGAATGGCCTGGAGGACCTCAAGGCGAATCACGAAACTGCCATCGCACAAGCTCGAAAGCAGACAGCTAGCCTTCAGCGTGACAAGTCTGACTTGCAGCAAAATCTTGATACCTTGAAGGCTGATCTGGCACGACTGAATCGTCGACTGCCTCGGGGTTCCCCGATGACCCCTGAAGGCAGGGAACGATCCGACCTTCTCACCCCCAATGATCGTGAGATGGACGACGTCTTTAGCCCCGCTCCTTCGACCAATCGTCGACGCGGAGATACCTCCGCCATGTTTTCCGCTGATGGCGAGTATGACTCTTCGCCTGATGCTTCCCCATCGCGTCCGTTCCAAGCACCCAACCATCCTAGCAATGAGGTTGAAGCACTCCAACAACGTTTGTCACACGCACAACGTCAGATTAATACACTCAAGAGCACACTTCAGCGCGAGAAAGAGTTGAAGATCGAGTACCGGAAGCGTCTCGATGGTTCGCCCGCTGTCAGCACTGACCAAAACACCGAGGAGTACGTGTCCGACGAAGATACCGAGGACGGGACGGTTGGCACGGGCAAGAAGCCTCGCCACTTGTCTTCATTCCGGGCTGGCCGTGGCGGACGTGGTCGATCCCGTGGACGCGGCGGCATCTCACTCATTCAGCGCTTGGAGCACGCTGCGCGGAGTCTCGCATCCGAAGATGATGGGGATGACGAGTTTGGCGCGGTCACCAGCACTCCTCCTTCACAAGTTGCACCTCTTCCCGTGTTCTTCGGTGGAGGCGCTGAAGCTGATGATGAACCAGAGCCTGACTACCAGGATGAGGATGCTCCTGTTGACCCTCCTGTTGACCCTCCTTTATCCAACCGTGCCAGCATCGATGACCTAGATCCTGCCTTTGCTAACGTGCTTAGGCGCTCCTCCTCTTCAGGATCTCTTCCGTTTAATCGCAGTCCATTACGGCAGGCTGTCGTCTCCCGAAGTGTTCCTCGAAGATCACGAGGTGGCGCCGCGTTCCAAGAAGCCCGACCAGCTTCTCTTGTCGGACAACCTGCGGCACTCGACGCGGAACTCTTTGGAACAGGGATGGATTCTGTTTCGGAGGCAGCCCCCACCTCTGAGATCGGTTGCCAAACTGAATTCGAAGAGGTGAACCCATTGCCCATCCATGTCACCCCCCCGGCTCCCGAGACTGCAGACTTTGGCGTTCAGGTTGAGCAAGAAATCCCTGAACCGAAGTCGATGACGGATACGGAAATACAAACCGATCCGGAATCTATCCCGCCGCTGGAGGCGAAGGTCGTCATTGAGCGTGCTGAGAGTGGCGTGCAACATGAATCCATCGTACCTGCTCGACTCTACGCTGAGTCATCTGTTGAGACAGACTTGATAATTGAGCACGAGGAGACATTGGCCATATCGTCTGCTTCACCTTCCTTGCCTTCGCAAGCTGAAGTTCAAACCTCTTCTGTCCAAACGGCTCAAAGCGAAGTCCAGACCTTGCCGGTGCCAGTTCCAGAGACAGTCGATGTGGAAACGCAGACAGAGCCCTCACAAGAGAACGATATAATCGCGCCTTCTGCGTTACCACATGATACTAGCGACACGACCATTTATGGTGGCATATTCGCCCGAGGGCAAGATCAAGGGGGCGAGGAACTCAACGACGACGCAACGGAGACTGGCGCTGACACTGACACTGAAGCAGATTATCAGGATGCCCGCCAGAGCATTCTCCTCGCTACTCCGACCGCTTCTATGGAGGACTACGAGTCTATACAAACATTCAGCGATGAGGGTGGTGAAGATGACGACGACGATGTGGAGAGTATCAAGGCATCCCTACTTGCCTATACACAGGATGCAGTAGGCGAAGAAGGGTCACCGTCCCCAACAGCGCCTGAACTGGCGCGTATAGATACCCCTCCACCTCAGATCACATATGAATCACAAGCCGTCCAGGTAGACCCACCGGAGGAGCCTGTGCCTCCTCCCACTTCTACGTCCGGACCTGAGCCTGAGCCAATTCCTGGGCCCGTTCTTGCTGTTGAGCCCGAACCCCCGAAGCCGGATCTCAGAGAAATTTCCATTCAGACCGACAAGTGGGTGCCTACACCACCTGCCTCACCAGTGCATCCTCGTGGTTCATCCCTACTTGGGCTCAAGGCTGCCGGTACAGGAAACCAACAATTCCAGTACATCGCACCTGTCCCCGCTGGTCCGGCGGCACCGACTACCCCGACTCACTCAGTTCCGCCGTCACCTGCAGCTGTCAGGGACTCCTTCGCCACGATTATCCCTGCTCCTCGTACGTTTAGTCCTGATAGGAGGCAGTCTATCGAATCGACACTATCTGGGGCCGATGACAGCACTCCTCGTTCTCGTATACCTTCAGTCGCCCCGCCGCCAGTCGATAAGAGTCGTCCACCAATGATGATACTTCCTCCACCTCCCAGGGCTCCTCCTCCTCCGAATAGCATGCCCCCACCTCAAATCATACCCGAAAGGAGGATTCCCACCAGCTCTACCTCATCGCATGATGCCGCTCCTGGACGCCCCACATCCCCTCCTCCAGCAGAGCTTGTTCAGCGTGCCACGACTCCGACCTTTGGTTCACTCAGGAGTAATTTACCTCGCCAGCATGGCTCTAGCCTCCCGTCAGCCGCTCAAGGACTCGCCTCTCGACCGTCTAATCATAGTTTCCGATCGGGGGCCTATCCAACAGTGGTCTCCATCTTCTCCGGTCGTGATCGCGACCGCGTGAGGGAAATGTCCACGGCCTCTCTGCTATCTGATCGTAGTCTTGGATCAGGACGGTCGTCCATGTCATCGGACAATCACTATTATCCTGCGCGGTCCCAGTCCAGGGCTACAAATGCCCCACCAGCTGTTAGCAATTACACGCAGAATGGCTCAGCCGCTCCATCCACGAATGGGACCGACCCTGCTATTCTTCATGCGATCACGCAAACTATGATTGGCGAGTTCTTGTATAAATACACGCGTCGGACGATTGGCAAGGGACACGGGGAGAGACGGCACAAACGCTTCTTCTGGGTCCACCCGTATACCAGAACCTTGTATTGGAGTGATGCAGATCCCGGTTCATCGAATGTATCCGAGTCCAGTGCCAAGAGCGGTGGGTATTCTCAACAATTTCATATCGTCTGAGAGCTAACGTGTCGCCCGTGTAGCATACATTGAAGGCGTCCGCTCCGTGCTCGATCCCAATCCCCTTCCTCCTGGCCTCCACCAATACAGCGTTGTGGTTTCGACACCATTCAGGGAGATGAAGTTCACCGCACCGAGCAAGGAGAGGCACGACATCTGGGTTAATGTAATTCCCCAAATCACCTGTCTGACCCTGACCTGCCTCTGACCTCTCTGAATTCCGCAGGCCCTTCAATATTTGCTCACCAGGCCAGGCACTATGCCATCTTCCTCAACGGCGAATGGTCCGAACGGCACCATCACAGGGCCCGGCGCTGCGCTATTCGGCCCCGCAACTGTCCATGCTGAAGTCTCTCGGGGTGATCATCACCCCGAACATAACTCTCAGCTATTAGGCAGTCCCAGAAGTGGCCGTAGTATCCATGTCAGCGGTGAATCCTGGGGTCGTGGCCAACGAAGTACATCTCAACTGTCAGTTGGCGGTTCCATTGGCAAGCGCTCCGGTACACCGGCAGCCGAGTACCTGCGATATCCAGGTCCGGATGGCCCTTACAGCCCGACCAAGTCATTTGGACAGGCTCAAGTCGACGCGGGAGTTGAGGAAGATCTTGACTTTGAGCTTCATGAAGAGACTATGTCAGATGGCGGCTTCGAGGGACTTGAAAATGTCCGGGCATGTTGCGACGGTTTGCATACTGTCGGTGGCCAGCACCAGCACCATCACCATCACCATCACCACCCCCACCGTGACGATCCGCCCTCAGCACGTCCGCGAACGCGAGACGGACGCCTAGACGCACATCCTGACCCGCCGCGACCGTCATCGCCGGCTTGGTCTTTCCGATCCCGCTCGGGAAGTACGACGTCCCATGACGGTGGTCTCTTCTCTGGAAAGCTTCGCTTCGGCTCCCGGCGGTCGACCAAGACTTCCAATGCTACTTCGGCTATGGAGGTGCATAGTCAGCCTCAACCCACCTGATTTATTAAGCAGTCACACTCTTTACTTTACCTTTGTTACAGCTTCACTCCGTGTCCCATGTCCTATGATACTGGCCATCGGCTTACACACTCCTTTATAATCGGATATGGTGTTTATGCATGAATTTACACATGTTATCTCGTGTAGTCGTTGATTCGTCTGTCGTCGCTAAAAATAGTCAAAATTCACTCGCTTTCGATATTCTCAATGCAATATTTGTTAGATTCTCTCCACATCCGCGAGAACGTTGGAGAGTTTCCCATAGAACAAAGTAGACGTGCCGTGACAGCTCAAATTTCTATCGATAAAACATTCGTACAGGAATAATTGTTACCACGGTGAACGTATGGTAGCACCAGGAGACAATGAGGAGCCATTCTGTAGCTAGATAAACGATAAGCGACTTTGGCAAGGCAACTCAGGGCGAGGACTTACGGCAGTGGTTATCTGCCTGTGGACGAGAGACAAATCTGCCAAAAAAAGCAAGGAATGTCAATAATCCAACCAAAAGACATCAAGGTCGACCGCCAGTTTCAGTGGGGTTTAAGCGCTGAGGATGACGCACAATCTGGATAAGCCAAAGCGGCGTTGTTGTGATCTTCCATGAGCATATCTGCAAACTCGATCTCGGCTGCGTCGAAGTTCTGTCGCGCGATCAGAAGCTTGGCCACGCGACCGCCCCTTTCCTTGCTCCTCTGTGCGATGATGTTCCGAACCTGCTTAGAGAACCGATTCTCCAAAATTGGGAGCTCCGTCTGGGGGGGGGGGTTTTATTCGTTTTTTTTTGTTTGAAAAAGAAATGAGGAGGAAACGCACGATCCGGATGTCCACTTTGAAGATGTCGTCGACTCTGAAGAGATCGAGGAGGAGCTGCGGAGATGCGCTCTGCCCTACCCATATTACCTGGAGCTCTTCGTTATCTGCAAAAATAAAGAAAGAATAAGCAATTGTTTCTGTACTTGTGTCCTGAGGAAATCCAGCTCAGGAGTACCGACCCATTAGATATATCCCATTCTCTTGCATGAATACATGGCTACCTCGCATGAGCGACGGCATCTCGATGACGCCCGTTTCGGGGTGGGGGAGGGCGATCGTGTCGTCCAGGTCATGCACGGCTAGCATGCGCGGGTATAGGTGGTACATGGTACTGCGCACACTCGCACCCCGTAGTTTGTGCCTGTGGTAATTTCGAACGTCAGGGTCGATGTATTTTGCTGGTCAAAAGAGGTGGGTGAGTCAGGCGTGACCAGCGTTATGGCAAACGTGGTGGAACCACCACCTTTCAGCGGTTTGCTCTTGAGAAGGGACAGCGTATAGACGGGGAGAACCCGAAAGGCTTCAGGGATGACTAACTATGCCACGATGTTATCACGAGGACCGTTACTCATCGCGAATCAAAGTGACATACCTGACTCGGCACCGTTGACGCAGCGCAATTTCGACGATACGAGTACAAGATTGCGGAGCACTCTTCGGTTAGCTCCTCTCGAATCGTGGATAGTTTAAGGGTTGGCATGCGAGATATGGCTAATAAACGTGAGCCAGATCCGAACAGTAGTTAAAGATGGACTTGCATTGACGCGCAAAATGTGCTACCACAACGTCCATATCTGCAAACCTGAACACATTTCCAGCGAGATCTGTAACTTGTAGCGCCAAGTTGATCACCCGAATCTGACGCAGGCCGTCGACAGTCGTGTGCAACACCGCGCATTGGATGAACGCATGCTGATGTGTTGATAATGCAGCCGTGACGCTGAAAGAGACCGAAAGGGCTTGATCTGCATCGAGCGTGCCCGAAGTAGGGGTGCTTGGGTTAGGGAGGTGGAAATTACCCGTCAGGTGGTCAACTCGGAGGCCTGCATACACTCCCATTTTAGTTAAAATTCCCAGCTTGGACAGTCACAGGTATCCAACCATCTGAAGCGCGAACACGAAGGGTGCAATTGTAACCTGTCTTGCGTGTAACGAGCCGGCGTAGCTGTGACTCCAAATTTGGGCCATCCCGCAATGGTTTGAAGTCCCAATGAAAGAAAATGTCACCACCAGATAGTGATGGTACAGCACCTGCACTCACGGAGATCAACATAATCGCAGAACACGCGAACCAAAGATGTAGACGCGTACCTATGGACCCAATGTCCAAGAACTTTGCCGGGGCCATGAACATGCTGACGCCTACGCCCGCGTCTGCGCAAGCCTCACCCAAATTATTCCATTCGACAGCACGAGGAACATAGAACTTCTTATCGTCCAGTGTCTCATCACGATTGGAATTCTCGAGTGGAACTAGCCGGCCATGGCCAAGTCCCGGAAGCGTAGAAACGAAGGACACGACGTGGCCGCCAGTATATGCCTTGGGTCACACAGCTACCGTCGGGTCAATCATAAATGTATAACAATATAGCACGTACCAAGGCCTCAAGGCTCGCGCGAAGAGCAGAACCTAAACATGAATGGGGAGCAGCACCGGGAGGCAATGACACTTGGCGTTGCTGGAGATTGTCGAGCAGGCTTTCAATCACTGCCCTAGGGCGACGAGATATTGAGCTTCTTTCAAATCAGTAGAAAGAGTTGGCGCACCGGGACTGATTGGGGTCTACGAACAAAGCGGCGGGCGGTAATGGAAGGAAGGGTTCGTCGACGTCAGGGACAACTAGCTGTCTGGGTGATGTCTGATTGGGCTGAAAGGAGTGTCAATCTCGACACGCCATCAAAACTAGGACGGAGAGCGCACCGAGAGGTCATAAAAATTGAGAACATTGTCAAACGTGACCAAGGCAACGCTACAACATGACGGTAAGCATGCCTGCACTGCTTCAGACCCATCTTCGGAGACCCGGCCATAGAGAATGGCTCGGAGAGCAACACACGATGTCGCGAGGAAGCCGGAGCGCATGGCCGCATCGGAAACATCCAGAACAAACACGTATCGCATATTTTGGGGACTCCGTGCAGCATCACTAGGAGCATAGGAAAGCGTAGTGAACAAACCGGATTGTTGTGGTGGATTGGATGCCCAGTAGTCGGTCGCTTGTGAGACATCAAAGTCAACGGTTCCCTTTTGCAGTTCGGGACGCTCTGCGTAGTCAAGGCGAGTCAAGTTGGCACCAAGGGCGGAAAAGTAGTGGGGTTCGACTTGCACGTGCTGGGGTAAATCCATCAATGTTAAGGATTGACCTTTGGCCGACTCACCGTGTGTCTCGTGTGAGCATAGATTGCACTTCCACTTGGTTCCACCGGCAGTCCAGGTGCACCATGGGTTCACGTATCCTCCACACTTCTCGCAGCGAGCGGGACCGGAATCTCCACTTTGGACGAGTGGAATGGGTTCCTCCCGCCCGTCCAGTCCAGCAAATGGTTGGATGACGGCAACAATAGGGATGCCGAGATCCTCCGCAATTCGGGATGTACTTGGGATGTTCCAAGTGGAGACGCGGATGAACTTTGGTGAGGAATTGCCTACTGGAAATTCAAGAGGCGGTTGGAATCAAGAGATACATGCGTGCCTTGGTCAATTGCAACAAAGTCTGTGGTAGATTGCGGAACATGGGTCCCGGGAAGGGTCATGTAGGTCTGATTTTCCCATTTTGCGCGATCCGCTTCTATGCTGTCCACGGGTGAAGGTATCTGGTGGGGCTCGATATGCGCACGAAAGCCTACCCGGTGAACGAGGGAAATATATAGGCAAAGGATGTGAACATACCTGATTGTTCCGCCCCTGCGCTGTGAGGTGGTTGTGGGATATGCCCAGGCATGAATATTGGCGACTTTGTTGACGTCAAGATAGATTGTCTGGCGGCATCAGACACTGCACCCAGTCACGTGACACCACGTATATCATACACTGAAGTGTGAAGTGGTATTCGCACTTTCTTTTTGATTCGGACGGGTCAGGAACGAAGGATCTCCGAATAAATGGATAGGAAAAACAAGCAGAAACTGAGTTAGGGTGGAGGCGGAGAAAACGTCGAATCAAAGGGCGGCCCGGCGCTACCACCTGACGCTGCACCTGCACATCGACATGGTAGCGTCGGATAAGCGCAAGGGTCAATTGCCTACCTCGCATCGGTCAAAAAAGCGCAAGACAGCACACACATCTCTGGATGATTTATCTTGGCGGCCGGTCGTACGTACGCATGCCGCGGGCCTTGATTTTGATGAAGGACTACTCGAACTGGAAGAAGTGGAAGGCGTCCAGGTCGTATACGAGCAAACGGCGAACGGGCGTGTCGCTAAATTTTTGGTAAGCACTTCCTCTTGGGTGATTCAGTGTGTAATACGTGGCAGGCGGACGACTCGAAGCGGATATTGACAGATTCTAAGGACGAAGCAGACGAGGGTGAAACGAGCCTTCAGACTGACATCTCACCTGTAAACGAGGCCACTGAAACGACTCCCACACCTGACGATTCTCTCGTGAGCCGACCTAATGTTCTCACGACGTTCGACTGTGCGTGGTATCTTCCTGTTTCTGCTCAGGCATTGAAGTTGTATCTTTTCCCAGCGGAAAATTTATTACCTGCATGGCACTCCTTCGCCCTCCACCCGCAGTTGTATGCCGCCCTTCATTCACAAGGCTTCGTAAGCCCAACACCGATTCAGTCCCATGCTATTCCAAAAGCATTTGCAGGCCGTGACGTGATTGGTGTCGCCGAGACCGTAAGTGTCGGTCCTTTCTCCCAATTCATGTCTCCCTTCCTCTGGTTCTCAGGGCTCCGGGAAAACCCTCGCTTATGGTCTACCTATCCTTCATGAACTCCTTACGAGTGCCTCTACTTCACCACCCAAAATGAAGTCCCGTCGTCCCTTACGGGCCTTAGTTCTCGCACCCACTCGCGAACTCGCCCTTCAAGTCTCTGCACACCTTAACGTCTGTTTGAACCATCACGACCCAGCTGCGATTGCCTGTGGGGAGTCAAAGAAAGGAAAGCGAAAGGTCTCGGTCAAGGAAGAAGCGAAAGGACTTGCGACGCCTAGAGCTCCACCCCCTGTGAGCGTCGCTGCGATCGTGGGTGGGATGTCGGCACAGAAGCAGGGACGGATACTGGCACGAGGAGTTGATGTCCTCGTCGCCACTCCTGGAAGATTGTGGGATATCCTTGAAGGGGTGAGTCGTATCGAATCTTCAAGTTGTATACTGACATGAACGCGACTGGTAGGACGACGAACTTGCAGAAAACGTAAAGGATCTGCGGTTCCTTGTCTTAGATGAAGCAGACAGGATGATCGAAACAGGACACTTTGCAGAGTTGGATAATATCCTAAAATTGACTCAGAGACTGTTTCGGTGAGATCCATGTCCCCAGTCGTAAATGCGCCGCCCTGCTAACCCGTTGAATTGAAAGCCAGGTTGTGACAGATCCAGAGTTTCATTCCGAGTCCCCATCAACAACCCCAGCTGACGATGCAAATTCGTTACCTCCCATGCAGACGTTCGTGTTCTCCGCAACGCTCAGTAAGGAGCTCCAGCAAAACTTGAAAAAGCGGTGGCGGCCGAAAGGATTCAAAAAGGGCGATGGGCCTGACTCTACTCTCGACGATTTGCTCTTGCGACTTGATTTCCGAGACCCTGAGCCAGAAATCATCGACATCAGTCCCACAGGCGGTTTAGTCCCTACACTGAAAGAATCCAGGATCGAATGCCTCGTTTCTGACAAGGTTCGTGTGTTCCTCATTTGACACGTCACACAGCGAGTGATCTGCCGCAGGATATCTATCTTTATTATTTCCTTCTGCGATACCCTGGACGCACGCTTGTGTTCTTATCATCGATAGATGGAATTCGCAGATTGGCGCCTCTTCTCGAGCTACTCCGCTTGCCCACGTTCTTAATCCACTCCCAGCTTGAGCAACGCCAGCGTCTTAAGAATCTTGATCGGTACGTGCTCAGATGTTGCCAGGAAGTCAAATGGAGTAAACGTTGCTCGGCATCAGCTTCAGGACTCATGCACATTCTATCCTACTTGCGACGGATATCGCTGCCCGAGGGCTCGACATCCCACTAGTATCCCATGTTGTCCATTATCAAGTTCCGCGGACGGTAGACACATACATTCACCGCAACGGGCGTACAGCTCGAGCACAGCGGAGTGGCTTTAGTCTTCTGATGTGTGCACCAGACGAGCGACGTGTCGTACGTGCGCTGTTTGGGAGCCTTAGCCGTCGTGGGTGTTGTCTGCTACCTCCCCCTTACCTCCCTTTAGACTGTTCTGATAATGATCAGAGGTCACGGACGTGCCTGAGATAAACATCGAGCACCACTTCTTGGACAAGCTCAAAGGGCGCGTACGGGTCGCAAAAGAGATCGATACATTACAGCACCGGGGAACTAAGGCTAAACATGAGAGAAAATGGATGCGCGCGACTGCGGAAGCGCTAGACATCGATCTCGACTCCGACTATCGATCCGAGTACGTTCCGAGTTTCTCCTTTATTACGTCTTTCCCTAGATTGACGTCAAGCAGCGACGACAGAGGTGGTCCCACTAGACAAGTGAACAAGGCTCATGACGTCAAGTTGGGTCAGCTCAAGGCAGAGCTAAGGGAATTATTAAGGCAACCATTAGTCGCCAGGGGAGTGTCCACACGATATGTCACATCTGGCAGCCGTCCCATTGCACGTGATATTCTGGCTGGCGAGTGTGGGTGATTTCATCTTCCCACGCCGTTGTACCTTCCTGATGACTCAAGGCAGACCACGAGGGCATGATAGGTGTGCGAAAAACAGACGCTGGTACAGATGTCGTTCCCCGGAAGGGAAGAACGGTGACAAAACGGCCTCACCAGCAACGGCATGATATAGAGTTTGAGGAGTGGGCCGGGATCAGTTGACCGCATGGTTTAGGAGTGTGCGTGCGTTAATGGGGCCGCAACACATGTTCTCGTTACCTGTACCAGGAAACGTTTTATATTCCATGACCTCATGTTGTTGAAATAAATCCATCTCGTCCCCGGTTCGAATGGGGATTTTTTCGTGTCTATTGTTTTATTGCTACATGGGCATCTCGATTTATTTATGGCTGCGGCTGCGGCGCACCACTCTGCGGAGTTGATAATGTCTGATTATCTGTGGCTGTGTAGTACCCCAAAGTTACCCAATGCTGTGCGATCCCACGACAGTGAGGGTGGTCCATTGGCTTTTTGTGTGATCGTGGATTGGATTAAGGGGAACCCTAGGATAACACGACGTCGGCATGCTTTTCCCGCACCTCACCTTCAACGTGGGTCTCATAGTATAAAGTCCACACATTGTCACGCAACAGTGCACTACTTCGAAAACACACCATGTCCACCTCCGGACAGTTCCTCACAGTCCCCCCACCAAGCCATCGGTCGTCGCACCATCGCCGCAGAGACCACAGCAGCGCACGCGACGTGCCGCAGTCAGCAGCAGCACGGCCGCGCCATTCCCCGACGGGTACCGGTACTGGTACCGTGGCGTCTTCCTCAAAGCTGAGGCTCCAGGATACCCCTTTAGGCAGGCCCGTCGCCACCTCAACCTCACAACGAACAATGGGAGCCGACACCGACGCATCCTCCTCCCTCTCTTCTTCCCCTTCCTCCTCGTCCTCCTCGTCCGCCCAAGCGTCCCTGACGTCCGCCACCCGACGCCAGCCGCGCCTCACATCCGCACCGCTCGAACCACCCACGAACCAATCCAACGCCCCTCGCATGACCACCACGACCACGATCACCCACTTTAACTCGACCTCAGTTTCAACCTCAACCTCAACCTCGAACTCAAACAACCCTCAATCGCTACCATCACTATCATCGTCATCATCATCCCCGCAGCCGCAGCAGCTCTCCCCACGAAGCATATTCCGCGCAATGCCCTTCCTCCTCCGCCTGCGCTCGCCCCCTTCAGACCTCCTCAGCCTAACCTGCACCTCCGGCGCCCCGCGCACCCACTCCTCGCTGAGCAAGTCTGGCGTGACCATCATCACCAAGTCGCCACACGCACTGACGTACAACCAGGCGCTCGTGTGCGCAGACGCGGTCAACGCGGAGGTGCTGCTCCGCCTCGCGCGCAACGAACTGCTCAAGCGCGCGCAAGAGGCCAATCGACATGTCACGGCCCTTGTGGATGAGGAGTACGTCCCCCCCCGCCCCCACCCCCTTCTTCCTTTTCGCCTCTCTTTCTTTTCTTCGCTTCCGCGAATCTCGATATCCGACATGATGGTGACATCGGATAAAAATTTGTATCATTCTAGGTGGCGATATACCGTCCGACAAACCAAGAGCGGCGATTATAATGTCCAGGTAGGTGTTTCCCACTCCACGGATACCGCCTTCCGATGGGAGGATCAGCTGATATCCGCTCGGCCGATAAAGGTGTTCTACTCGGCGTGTCCCGCAATGTGTGAGTCCCAGAATTCGAACGTGCCAGTGGATCCTCGAAAACCCGTTGCCCTGAGCCATGTTACGAATATACCTGGCCTCATGCGTGTCGTCCATAGTGAATGATTTCAAGGTGTTGTAATTTTCCTATATTGTTCAGCCCGTTTATACCTTCCAATACGGATGGTGGCGGCCATTCTTGTCAATTCTGTATCATTAGTGGCCAAGTAGCATTCCATATGCATATGCCTGTACTAGTTTTTGACATTATGTTCATTGACACTCTTGAACATGCAACAGATCGCGATAACACATTTAATTGACTTAGCCCTACAACTCAGTAACAACGGTGCGATAGGTATACAAAGGACACGAACAATCCCCACATGCCTTGCAAGCAGCAAGAGGCATTACGTCTTCAGTGATGCTTTGTTTAGTAGTCTGGTTGACGTGCGCCATATCCGCCGGAACTCGGGGGTCCATAACCAGACCCAGTTGGAGGATCCGGAAAGTGAGCCCTGCCATGCGACGAGAAGCCAGGCGGGAAAGGTGGCGCAGGGCCACTGTCGTCGGCATTGGGCATCCTAAAAGATCCGGTTCCAAGCCCTTGCTGACCTGGATACGATGACTGTCCGGGATACGACGATTGTCCAGGATAAGACGATTGACCGGGATACGATGACTCTCCAGGATACGATGACTGCCCGGGATATGATGACTCTCCGGGATACGATGACTCTCCAGGATATGATGACTGTTCAGGATATGGTGACTGTTCAGGATACGATGACTGCCCGTGATACGATGACTGCCCGGGATATGATGACTGCCCGGGATACGGTGGCTGTCCGGAATATGACGACTTTCCTGGATAAGATGATCCTGAAAAAGGTAGTCCTGGGGAGCTCGGCTGGAGGCCACCTGGATACGATGGGGGTTCCCCATAGCTTGTAGGTCGTCCCGAACCTGAATGCGAATAGCTTGAGTGCTGCGGGGCGGCTGGGTAGCCGGTCTGAGTCGGAGGGTTGTAGTCGTGTGTGGGATTGGCCGCATAGGAGCTGCCGGCCGGCCCTCCGCCAACTATGGGAGAGGTTGCAACAGAACTTATTACCCCCCCTAGCTCACCAAATTCACGTCGTCCTCCACCCAACGTATTGTACAACCCTTGTGCTTGCGCTACTCCCGGAATCCCTTGCAAGTGACCGATTATGTTCCCTTGCATCTGCGATCCGGCATTGGCGCCAAAGGTGCCCTGAGCAGGAGCCTGACCACCTTCACCCTCGACGCGTACGTTGTGATGCTCGCGAACGCTTTGTTTTGAGAGACGCCCAATAATCGCACCTTGCTTGTGACCAAGCGACTGTACCCAGACATTTAAACCATTCAGCATCTCACGCTGAACGTCGGAGGAACGATTTTGAAAGTCAGGATGAAATCTACAATAACTGAGCACAACGTTCTCGAAAAAAGAGCGAGGGTACAAACAGGCACTGCGATATTTCGTCTATTTTCGATTTCACGTTCGCAGACGCGTCATCCCATGCGCTGACGACCAATCTCACGGTATGTTTCTAAGCAAGGAGTAAAATGACGTTGCTGCACGCAGAGAATACGAGCATACCACAACTATCTTGGCAACCATTCCAGCAGGTTCATTAAGTATCAAATCCTAGATGAAACGGGGTCAATACCAGCCCACTCTCGTGTTACGAGTAGTACGCACGAAATGGTCTTTGCTCAACATTGAGTGGGTCGGATCCGACTAGGAATTACGGATTATGCAAGGCTCACCAACAGGAATGGGTTCTACTCACCGCATGGGGATTGTTGAACACCTACAAGAGCGATCAACACCATATTCTCCAATTTCTGATTATTGAACAGTGACAAACCTCATACTGATCTTGATTGTTGACGACTTCGCTCGAAGCCGCCATTAATTGTGTAGTCGCAGTTTTTAAAATGGGTCTCAGGAAGGGCTAGATGGGACAATGAAACCACAACAAATGAATCCAGGCTGGTGACGAACCTCCACCGAACTAAATACGAAAACTTAGACATTCGTGAGATGTTGGGACAATGGCAGCTTCTTCTCCCACTCACCTGCTACAGAATCCTTGATTTTCTCGATTAACGAACCCAATCCAGGTATCTTCTCTTTAGAAAAACCCGAGTGATGCTTTAAAATATGGCATGTAACCATCAACGCTTAACTTACCGATGGTATTCTCAATCGACTTTACCACTGGAGGAACAATCAGGGATCGCATTGACCGACAAGAAAGCGCCAAACCTTTATCTCTGAACCGAAGCACCTGCCATAGTGCGGAATGTAATTCCTGAGGACTCATTTGTTCCGGAGGCTTGCCACCGTAAGCGGAACCATCACGCATCCGCTCTATGCCCTCCATGTCACGGGACATTTCCGCTCCCGACCCCCCAGGCAATTTGAACAGTAGATCCCGGAGAGTGTCTGCGGGCGACTTCCCTGCTGACCTGGAGCGCGAGTGTGCAGAATCCATCGCCTTGTTCAAGTCGGAGATGGATGCCTCGCTCTGATGGAACGTCAAGGAAGCATACAGTGAGTAAATGCGAAGCCTTACAATGTGATCAGTGGCCTCTGCATGATATGTGAGAGACGGATGCATCGATCCACTTTACAAACTTACCGCCTAGCAAGCTGTACATAAAATCACTACCTCCGAATGTCCCAGTAACCAGAGGTGCGACCCATCTACTATTGGGAGCTTGAATGCGTACATTATCGCCGACATGCACGAATACATTGGAATGGCCCATCGAAACAAGAGCGAGCTCGCAGAAATTCGAGTGTGCTGTGAAGTCCTCGAGTGTGTGGCACTGGATAACAAGCCCGCGTTAGCCGGACATATAATGATGTTGAGGCAGCAGGACGAACGGCTTGCCCAAGAAGGCGATAGGCTTCGTATTCGTCGGTCTTCCTTCCTTGAGAACGGAACTGCCTACCAATATGGATGCAGCGATCAAGCGTACGACGAACAAAGGCTTTTGAAGTATCCCATGTATCGAACTCTGAATATCTACAGATCAACAGGGAACATTGACGGTGAGGGTCATCGCATCTACCATTTGCAATGTAATTTTTCATGCCTGTGCGAGGGTCGACCTCCAGTTCCCTAGGCTGTGTTAAGTAATTAAGAAGATTAAGTCAACTTGAACGAGGGTACTTCATTGTACTCACGTTCACTGGCCCTCGGAGCCTCGGGTCATACTTCCGCGCGTCTTCGCCGTCACCATAGCCCTTGGGGTTGTCGATATGTTCTACCTGAGTAATAAAAAGTGCCAGTGAGTGATCTTCTAAGGTGGAGCTCAAAGGGATTTTCATACCGGGAGATATACACCGAGCCTTTCCGGAGTCACCTCAAATTCCTCCGTCGCGTATCCGTGAGCCTGCGAGGAAACAAGGAAGGGTCTGATGAATAGCGTCACACGTCACATTGAAATGGACGAACGAGGAATCCAAGTGCAATGCACACATTCATGATAGTCTAGAACAAAAGACCATTAGCTGATAAGAAGAACTGAGACAGCAAAAGCCTACCTGGAGCGGAACCTTCTTCAAGCTTCCTATATCCACAGCCTTTGAAGACATGTATCAGCAACGATAGCCCCAATCTGGCCGTCCATACGCAACGTACCTGACTATAGTCTCTGAGCCAGTTCCTAGATGAAAGGCGTGAGCCTCATTAAGAAGCGAGGAGATGGACACGCGGACCCAAAATATACGCGTTTGATGTCAAGCCCGCCGAACTTTGACCCTTTCCCGATAAGTGCCCCGAGAGCAAACCCGCCGGTCTTCTTGGCCAAATCGGATAGCACGTCCTCCTGCAACGAGGGTTGGGTGCATGATGAACAGCTTTTTATCACTGGAGTGGGATACGCACAATATCGCCGTGGCGGAAGGCATGGCCCTCCAGATACGCATATCTGAGGCGTAGACCTGATTAGCACTGCATAGACTGTTTTCCCGCTTCAATGAGCCACTGACGAAGGGATGTTGCCAGCACCGAATGCGTGGACGCCACTTCCCGGAAGGAAAAAGACCAAGGTCGTTAATACGACTAAAAAAAAAGAGTTTGAGAAAGACATCAAGCAAGTTGGGGTCAAGGTTGATGTTGATAAGAATAAGAATGAAGTGGTCGCTAAGATTAGATGACGTAAAGCATGGAACCGTGTGCCGTGCACGGCATTGAGGTGGGTGCCTGGTCCTGGTTGCTGTTGCTGCGCCCTCAATATTTATTGTGGGGGTGGGGTAGGAAACAGACATTTCACAGCTGCAGCGAAAACAGCTCTCCGCGGGATCGGTCGGCCGGGTAATCGGGCTCCAAAAACTGGGCCTATCATGGCGAAGTGGGCTATCGTAACGTCGTACTAAATTTGAATATGAACAAAGAAGTACTGTACACAAGGACAGGTACAGATCTGCTGCCGTCCATATGCTTCCGTCTTGATGGTTAGGTCGAACCCCAAGGAGTGACGTATCCGACTGATCGCACAAACTGATCTCCACACGGCACGGCACTTAGGAAGGGTTTAGGACCGCGTACCAACTCGGAGAGCACCAGGTTTAAAGACCATGCATGCATGGCACATGGCAACAAGGAACAGATGGCCAATGCCAACACAATTCACAAGGTTGATGCGCAACAGATCTGCAAATGGGTCCAGAGGCACAGCCACTGTCAGCTCAAAACCCGTGGAACAACACAAGTATAACTAGTACTGTATGCACTGCGGAGGAACAAGGCTCTCAAAGTACCACTCGTAAGACAACCTGGTAATGCGGAGCGCGAAGAAATCTGACATTAGACTTTTGTAGCAATCGGCCGCCTCTGGCCATGGAGACTGATGGTGCCATAGGTTCTGATAGGCGAAAGAGTCGTCGGGAGGTTACAACGGCCATCAACGACGTGGAAACTTCCAGTGGGCGGGTCGTACACATGGATCAGATGAGGACGGCAACTTCGGCGATGATTAAAAAAGGGACTAGCTCCGACACAACCGCACCATGTAAGGTTGTGGGAGTCCATCAACACCATCAGAACCACATTGACGGAAGGTGGTTTCCATCGGGCCGAAACGTGACCGGACTGCATGAAGGGGAAGCTGTGGACAGATTTCTGAACAAAGGGGAATCTCAGGTAGCAACGACAC
>Ga0209488_10001159_pt1 | contig 22503 bp, 22 predicted proteins | sample Rivendell_Oct201_8_FD_188349 | JGI IMG/M metagenome (GOLD analysis project Ga0209488, IMG submission 188349) | Vadose zone soil microbial communities from the Eel River Critical Zone Observatory, Northern California, USA -... | ecosystem: Environmental > Terrestrial > Soil > Vadose zone >...
TGCCGCTAAGACTGCAACCGTGAGTAGAACCCTGCCTAGATTTGCCACGGAGTGATGCCCCTGCGCCTGCGATCTAACGATGAGGTTGAGCGACGCGGGATTGCGCAGTTGTCAAACGAAGCTGATTTATCTCAATCATCGACTCCCTCCTTGGCGTACCGAAGGCGCGCCCCGCGATCGCTCCAACCGATTGTTAGCTTTCTGTGTGCGACGCCAATTCCTCACGCACAATTTCGCGAACCTGTTTCGCTGTGAGTGGCTTCTCCGCGACGCCATGATGCGCCCTGAGCGCGTCGTTAATCAGCGTCTGATATCCCTTTCCAGAGCGTTCCGCAGTCAACCTAAAGCGATCAAGCACTTCATCATCCAGGTAAATTGTAATGCGTGTTTTCCCCTTGGGCGAGACAACAGCACCTCGTTTTCCTTTCGAAAAATCATATTCCTTTTTCATAAGATTTGCGCTCCTTGGGTGTAGCGGGGCGAACCGAAATTAACCGGATGTTTTCCCCACGCTCAGTCCAAACTACAACCATCAATGACCCGAAAGAGTTCGCGCCAACGGTGATCCAACGTTGTTCGTCCAGCGCGGACGAATCCTCAATTGTGATCGCCAAGGGGTCCTGCAGCACACCGTCCCCCGTGGTCAGAGATACGCCATGCTTGGCGACATTCGCGGCGTTCTTCTTCGGGTCGAACTCCGGGCTCATATCGCTATTGTATGTATAATGTGCATATACGTCAAGAATTCGCGGTGAGGTCGGATCAGGAAGCTAACGATGAGGTTGAGCGACGCGGGACTGCGCCGATGCTAAACGTAGCTAATTTATCCAGATCATCGACTCCCCTACTTGACTCAACGAAGACGCAACCCCGCGATCGCTCGAACCGATTGTTAGGCCTCATCCCTACGATACCAGCAAGGCCGAGAGAGCATTGTCTTTCAGCCCACGAAAGTACGGAAGAGAACATAGGCGATCATGCCGACGTTCAGGTATGCAGTGGCGGACATACCGGGAGCGCGATAGAGCGGATTGAGCCGGTAGCCAAGCCAAAAGCCTGCGCGGGCGACTACAAAGACGATTGCGCAGGCCCAAACGATTTGCAAATGCTGCAGCGGCACTACCGTACTGAGGGTAAGCGATGCCATGGCAAACACGAAATTCTGCTGCAGCGTATTGTCGGCTACGCGGCCATCGATCTCCATCGAACGGCTCTCAGCATGTTTGGTGGGATCTATGGCTTCGCTCAAAAAGCGAGAATTGCCAACCGTGGCAAGCATGATGAAAAGGGGCAACGTTGCGAATACATTTGCCCGCAGTGCGTATGCAAGGCGCTCCTCAATCAAATCCGCAATGGCTGGTGTCGGTAACGCTGTTGTAAGGATCCAAACGGTTGCCGACATCAGGATCACGCCGCTTGCAGCGCCGATCGCGACAATCTTTTGTTCTGACTTCATGCGCGCCACCCTACCTTTGCAGGCCTAACGATGAGGTTGAGCGACGCGGGGGCGCGCTGTCGATAAACAAAGCCGATTTATCCAAATCATCGATCCACTCCCTGGCTCAACGAAGACGCCACCCCGCGATCGCTCGAACCGATTGTTAGACACCCTGCCGTGCGCGTTCAAGTGCCGCGAGAGCCCGGATGGACTCACCGGACTCCCCGTGAATTTCATCCGATATTACCCCTACAAATTCGGCGATTACATCGCACTGCGGCCCGTCGAAGAGCCGAATGCGCTCCCACCAATATGAATCGTGATCCAAGGACAGGTGGTAAATAATTAGGTCTGAAATGTCTTCCGCCTCACTACGCAGCTCGAGGGCAACACTCATGAACGCTGGAAAATAGTAATGGTGAGCGCACGGCGTAAACATATACATGGCTGACCGATGGTATACGAGGAGATCGGCGCTGAGGCTTTCCCAGGTCTTCCCCAGGAAGGCCTCTGTCGCACCCTCATCCCCCTGCGCATCGGGGCGGAGGTAGCCGGCCTCAACTATGGGCGCCACCGGCGGTGGGGTAATACGAAACGCTTGCTCAATGCGGGCGATGAGCGTCACAAGGTGTCTAACGATGAGGTTGAGCGACGCGGGGCTTCGCTACCGTCAAACAAAACTGGTTTATCCTGATCATCGACTCCTTCCTTGGCCCAACGAAGATGCGACCCCGCGATCGCTCGAACCGATTGTTAGACGACATCTCAGAGCCGCCAAAGAAGGCCGAAGGCGGCGAGCGCGACTACCAAAGGCAGAGTATGAAGGCGCCAACGCCACCCCCATTTCCTGTGCAATGCTATAGCACAGGTCCAAAATGATACTGCGAGAGGGGTGCAAATAAGAAAGACCAACCAGGACCACTCCTCATAGCGGAACGAAGGATTCGTGGGAGGCAACGACATGCCCCAGAGCGAACGCGCGCTGATGTACGTGAGCAGGGCCGCGAAGCACAGCTCAACCCAGGTAGTTACGCGTACGGCCATCGTGTCGTCTAACTAATAATTAGACGGCGGGAATGTCGTATAACAAACAAACGCGACGAATATGTCCGATAACACTTGCGCCCTCCTTGCGTCCGCATACGCACAATAGACCATTTGCCCCTTGGCTCGTCAAACCGAATGCGAACGCTGCAATCAGGAAGGTATTCCGGGTCCGTGAATTACGGGGTTTTAGCCAATCAGCGACCATCGATCCGTACTGACTCACCACTGTTCGGCCCGTTGTAGCCGCGGCAACAGAATAATCTCAGCGCACCTGCCCCGCGTAGAGCTTGACCAAGGAGAATAAGAAATCCCGGCCGTCGTACAACGATTGCACCCTGATGCGCTCGTTCAGGCCATGAACATTGCTGAGGTCCGGATCCACGAACATGCCGCTGATACCGTAGGTGGGAATACCCGCGTGGGCCAGATAAATGGCATCGGTGCCCGCGGCCTGCAGCACCGGCACAACTTCAATGCCGGGATAAAATTGGCGCGTGACCTGCTCGATCGGCTTCATGATGGCCGCCGTCAACGGCGGCGGCAGCACCACAGGATCGGATGGCTCGACGGTAGTAACGGAGATCTCGGGATCCGCCAGTATTCCCCTCAGCGTCTCGCGCACGTCCTCGATCGCCACGCCGGGGAAAATACGGCAATTGATATTCGCACGTGCCCGTTGCGGCAGCGCGTTGCTGGCGTGTCCCGCGTCCAACAGGGTGGCGACGCAGGTAGTGCGCAGCATGGCATTCAGCCGCGGGTCTTGCGACAGGACGGCCGCCGCCTTGGCGTCTGCGGCGCCAGTGGCCAATGCCTTCATGGCAGCGCCGGTTTCGCCGCCGACGATGGTGGACATGCGGCTGAAGTAGGTTCGCGTAGTGTCGTTCAGCTGCACCGGAAATTCGTACTGGCTGAGGCGCGTCAATCCCGCGGCGAGATGATAGATGGCATTGTTCTTGACGGGCCGGGAACTGTGGCCGCCGGGGTTCACCACCTCGAGGCGATAGTCCTGGTCGGTCTTCTCGCCCGCCTGGATTTCCATGACGACGCGGTGACCCTGAGCGTCCAGAACGCCATACGCGAATTCGTTGAGAGCGAAGGCGGCGTCGATGAGTTGCCGCTCGTGCTTGACCAGGTACTCGGCACCTTCAAAGGCGGAGCCGGCTTCCTCGCCGCAGGTAAGCGCCATCTTGATGGCGCGCCTGGGTCTGTAGCCTTCCTTGCGCAGGCGAACCAGGGTATCGACCCACACCGCGGCCATCGATTTGTCGTCGAAGGTGCCGCGGCCGTAGAAATAGCCGCCTTCCTCGATGAGGGTAAAGGGATCGCGGGTCCAATCCTCGCGCCGTGCCTCGACCACATCGAGATGCGCCAGCAATAAGATCGCCTTTGCCCCTTGCTCCTTTCCCGGCAATACCGCAACCAATCCGCCGTCCTTGGGATGCTCAGGCTCGGCGAAGGCGTGGAGATCGGATTCCGGAAATCCCGCCGCCCGCAAGTGCGCCGCCATTTTCTCGGCCGCCAACGTACAACTTCCGATGGAATGGCTGGTGTTGGTCTCGATGAGTTCGCGGTATAGCTCACGGAAGGCCAGCTGGTCGGCTCGCGGAGCGCCGGCCGGCGCCGCTGCCGTCACGGCAGAAGCCGGTATCGTTGAAGCCGCCACTGCTGCCGTCGCCGCCGTGGATGCCGCGACGACCGCCGCCGCTGCGGCTATGCCTACCCTTGCGGCCGCAACGACCAAGCGGGTCCTTGCAGCAGCCGCACCAACACGCGGCAATAGCGCGGCACCGCGCAAACTCCAACGCTTCGGCCCCTGCATCTTACGTCCTCTCAAGTGGGGTTCGGAGGCGCGACCTTGACGGCCACCGGCTCGCCCAGCCTGCGCCGCCGGCGGTGGGCGATCCATGCGTAGACAGGTACGCAGGCGATCAATAGGACGCCCGCGAACACTGCGGAGTGCCAGTCTTCCATGATGGCGGCGATCCAGAGCGCCACGCAGCCCGTGAGCACGATGACCGTCGTGAACGGGAAACCGAAGGCCCGATAAGGCCGTGGCGTGGCAGGTTCCCGACGCCGCAGCACGATGAGCGCGGCGTAGGTGGAGATATAGATCAGCAGGAACAGCACGGCAGCGACCGCGACGATCTCTTCGAAAGTGCCGCTCATGATGAGCGTGGCGGCGCCGAGACTGGTGATCGCCAACGCGACCCGAGGCGTCCCGCCGGCGCTCACCTGCGCGGCCTTTTGCGTGAAGAAGCCGTCCCGGCCGATGGCCAGCAGTATCCGCGGCGTCATGAGCATGATGGCGTTGATCAAACTCAGCACGGTCATGAGCGAAATCACGGTAACGAGTTCGGCGCCGCCCCGCGGCAGTACCACGCGCGCGGCATCGGCGGCCGGCAGTAGCGAGGCAGCCAACACCGGCAGCGGCAGGACGCGCAGTATGGCGATATTGATGATCACGTACATCGCGGCCACCAACACCGTGCCCCCGATGATGGCGCGCGGCATGGTGAGCGTCGGCTGGGTACTCTCCTCCGCCATGTAGATGGGCGAATACCAGCCATCGTAAGTCAAGAACACCGCGCGCAGGGCGGTCACGACGGCGGCCAGCATGCCCAGCGACATCAGCGGCAGCGATATGGCCGACATCGCCGGCGGCGGCGCGCCGGACGCCGCGACCGGCGTCGTGAGAAAGCAGCCCACCACCAGCACCATCAGCATCAGGCCGACGCTCAAGCTGATGATGCGCGTGGCAGTGCTGCCGATGCGCAGGCCCGTCCAATGCAGCACCGTGAAACCGCCGATGATCGCCACGGCGAGCGCTCGAGGATTGACGGCGGCCGCCGGCCACAGCGTACCCATGAAGGTCGCCGCCGTGAGCGCGCCATAGGCAAGCGAGGCTATCTGGTTGACCCAGTCGCTCCAGCCCACCACGAATCCCGGTCCGTTGCCGAAGGCGCGCCGAACATAGACGTAAAACCCGCCGGCCTCCGGCATCATGGCGGCGAGCTCGGCCACGGCCACCGCGCCCAGCAGCGAATAAACACCGCCCAGGATCCAAAACAGCACGATCAGCCGTGAATCGCCAAGGGCGGCGGCCAGGGTTCCCGGGAGCCGCAGAATACCGACGCCCACCGTGCCGCCGAAGACCATCGCCAGACCAAACCCAAGCCCCAGGATCCGCGTCAACGGTCGCCCGGTCTGGATCATTGTTCTCTCGTCGATGGAAGAGTCACGGGCTGCAGCTTGCGCGAGAGCGGCGCTGTTCGCAAGCGCCGCTAGGGCTCGAGCAATCGCGGGCCGGGACCCTCCTCGCCCAGCCGATCCCTGGGGTTGCGCAGCGGGCAGACCTTGAGCGACAAGCACCCGCAACCGATGCAGCCGGTAAGACTGTCGCGCAGCTGCATCATCTTCTCGATCCGCTCATCCAATCCCCGCTTCCAATTGGCGGACAGTTTTCGCCAGTCCGCCGCGGTGGGCGTGCGCCCGTGCGGCAGAGTCGCCAACGCATCGCGGATCATTGCCAGCGGGATGCCGATGCGCTGCGCCACCTTGATCACGGCCACCAGCCTCAAGACCTCGCGCGCGTAGCGCCGCTGATTGCCCTGGTTCCTGCGGCTGCGAATCAATCCCTTGGCTTCATAGAAATGAATCGCCGATACCGCGACCCCGCTGCGCGCGGCGACCTCCCCGACGCTGAGCTCTTTTCGGATGCGGCCGGCGTCAATCCCAGTGACCATCATTCCCCCTTGACCTCAAGTTAACTTGAGGTTGTATCGTAGCGGCCAGCGGCCTTTACAACAATGGAGAAAGCCGTGCCCCACCGCCGGCGTTTTCTCGTGCTCTGCGTCGGCATCTGGCTGCACGCAGCGGACAGTCTCGTCACGGCCACCATTGCGCCGGCCATCGTCGACGACATCGGCGGCATCGCCTTCATCAATTGGACCATCATGCTGTACGAGGTGGGCGCCATTGTGGCCGCCGCCGCCGCACCCATGCTGTGTCAACGGCTCGGCGTCAAACGCGTGTTGGGGTTTGCCGCGCTGGTCTATGGCGGTGGATGTCTCATCGCAGGGTTCGCACCGAACATGGGCGTCCTGTTGGCGGGCCGGCTCGCTCAAGGCATCGGCGGTGGCATGCTGCTCTCTCTATGTTATCTCGCGATTCAGGAATGGTTCACCCAATCCTGGTGGAACCGGCTATTTGGCATCGTCGCTATGATCTGGGGCTCGGGGTCGTTGCTCGGTCCGTTGATCGGCGGCATATTTGCCGGCCTGCACGCATGGCGCTCGGCGTTCTTCGCGTTTGCCGTTCAGGCCGTCGTGCTCTGGGCCCTTGCATCCGTGTGGTTGCCGACGCAGGCGCCGTCTCGACCAGCCGCGAAGCGCTGGTCGGTGCTGCCCTTGCTGGTGTTGTCGACCGCGACCCTGCTCATCGCAGAGAGCAGCGTCACCGACAGCATCCGGATGTCAGTCTTCGGATCGTTCCTGGGCGGGAGTCTCCTGTACTTGGCGGCGCGATTGGACCGCAGCGCGAGCGCGCGGCTATTTCCGGTGCAGGTATTGGATTTCCGCCATCCCGTGGGGGCGGGGCTTCTGATGGTATTTGCGCTGTCGGCCGCCACCACTGGCTTCTGGGCGTACGGCCCGTTGATCTTGAAGATTTTGTTCGGCACGCAGCCTCTCGTTTCGGGATACATCCTCGCCGGCGAAGCCGTGGCATGGAGCCTTGGGACCCTGGCCGTGTCGAAGGCGCCTCTGTCGGCGGACCGATGGTTGATTCGGGGAGGAGCCACTCTGATCGCACTGGGAGCCGGCGGCTTCGCCGTCGCGGTACCCGCCGGTGTGTTGGCAGGGATGGTACTGTGCGCTCTCCTGCAGGGCCTCGGCTTCGGCCTATGCTGGCCGTCCATCGTGCACCGGATGGCTCGATTGTCGGATGAGGACGAGCAACCACTGGCGGTGGCGTCGCCAGAAACCATGCAGCGCATCGGCTACGCGGTGGGAGCCGCCGCCGTGGGAATCGCGGCCAATCTGTCCGGACTCGCCGCAGGAATTTCCATCGCCGCGGCGAAGACCGCGGCGTTCTGGGTATTTGCCGCTTTCGTGCCGGTGCTCATCCTCGCCCTGATCTGCGCCTGGGCTTTCACCTCGCACGATGCGCCGAGGAAACGTGACGGCCGCCCTGGCGCGATACCGTAGCGTATTCAAAGATGATCGAGGCGAATCGTTTCGTCCCCGTGACGCATGAATTCAACTGCAATATCAGACCCGTGGTTCGAAGGATGAGCTTTCCCCGAGAAGCGCGTCACATGCCTGACCACGGTCACGAAACGGCACCACGCGAAGCGGCAGAATGCCGGACTCTACATCCATGCTGCCCAGTCCGGATCGGATGACCCGGCAGACACGTCGCTCCTGAGCGCGCTTGCCGTCTAGCCGGCTGCGGCGCGCGCGAGCGCGGCACTCGCGGCCGCCTGCCATTCGTCGATCATGCGCTCGTACTGCCGTGGATCGAGGAATTCTTCGACGAAGGCTTCCGCCTGCGGTTGCAGCGGCGTCAGTGTGTACGCCACGCTCACATCCGTGCCGCCCTGCGTGGATTCCGTGCAAATGACGTCGACCAAACCGATGTTGGACCCGTGCGCCAACCGCGCGTAACTCACGCGACCCTCGGACGGCCGGTAGTCGATCACGATCCACGTGGTCGTGTGGGCCTGGTGATTGCGGGTCTGAAACGCGCTGCCGCGTTCCTCCGCGCCGCTCAGCATCACCGGGTCCCATCCAGGCGCCCATTCACGTTCGCCGCGGGCGGTGAACAGCGGGAACACTCGTCCGCGCGGCGCGTCGAGGTGAAAACTGCGCATCTGAGTGCGCGGAGCTTGGGGCATCACGGCGATCATCGGTATGGGCTCATCGGTCGGCGGGCTCACGTCGACGGGGAACTCGTCGAACGGGGGCATTTGTCGGTACAATGGTACCAAGGTACCATTAACGCCTTGCCGCCGCAAACCTGCGATCATTCGCGCCAAGGCCTCTGACCGGAACTCGCCATGACCGCCAAAAGATCCCCGCCGCACCCCGCGCCGCGCGAAGTCGAACGCATTCAGACCGGCGTGCGGCTGGAAAAGCGGCTCCTCAAGGTGCTCAAAGGATTGGCGGAATACCTTGACCTGTCGCTCGGCGACCTGCTCGAAGGGATTGCGCTCCATGCATTGGAGAACAAGCCGCCCTTCAAGCGATTGACCCTCGAAAAAATTGCGCAATTGCGGCGCGTCTACGGCTTCGACCTGGTCGCCGCGGACAGCCATCGCCTGCGCGAACAAGACGGCGGCGGATGACGCCGTGCGGATAGCGCCCATGGAGCTCAAGTGACTACCTTTCTGCTGGCGTTCGGAGCCCTGTTCTCGATCGTCAACCCGCTGTCGGGGGCCTTCATATTTTTCGGCGCGACCCGCGAGCTCGACCCTCGTGTGCGCTCGCGGGTGTCGCGCTGGGTGTCGATCTACGCGTTCTCGATCGTGACCGCATCGTTGTATGTCGGCGCCTACGTGCTGAGCTTCTTCGGCATCTCCATCCCGGTGCTGCGGGTCGCCGGCGGCATCATCGTCGCCATGTCCGGCTGGCGGATGTTGAACGAGCCCGACGCCACCGAGCAGCGCCGCAGCGAGACCCCGAGCCCGCGCTCCATCGATGTCCCGCCGAGCCGGCTGGCGTTCTATCCGCTCACCATGCCGCTCACCACCGGCCCGGGAACGATTTCGGTGGCGATTTCCCTGGGCGCCGGCCGCCCCCGCGGCTCCTATGCCGCGTCGCTCGAATTCTTCATCGAGACACTCACCGCCGCGGCACTGCTGTCCCTGCTGGTGTACGGGTTCTATCGAAACTCGGCGCGGCTCGCAGGTTTGATCGGCGCGACGGGAACTACCATCGTGGTGCGGCTGTCTGCCTTCCTACTGTTCTGTATCGGGATTCAAGTGATGTGGAATGGAGCGGCAGAGCTCCTCGGCACGCTCCCGCTCGGCACCGCCGGGACCAGTTGAGCGGCACCAGTCACGGCACTTCGCGGCGCCGGGCGGGAAGGTTCATGCGACACGACGTAAGTACGGGACGCGATGTAAGTACGGGAGTTGGCTAATGAAAATCGGGTTCGACCGGCGGCAATTCCTCGCCGCCGGCGCCGGCGCTTTGTCGATCACTCTCATGCCGAGGAGGAGCTTGTGGGCAGCCGCGGGCACCGCCGTGCCGCCCGCTCCGGTGGCGCGCATCGACGCCGTGCACGACACGTACTTCGGCGAATCGCTCAGCGATCCCTATCGCTGGATGGAAAACGGCAAGGACCCCGAGTGGCTGCCGTTCTTGAAAGGACAGAACGATCACACCCGCGCGATCCTCGACGCGCTGCCGGCCCGGGCCCTGCTGCTCAAACGCGTCCGGCAGCTGTCGGGCGATACGGTGACGACCAGCCGTGTGCAGCGCGCGGGCGGCTTGATCTTTTTTACGCAGCGGCCGCAGGGTGCCGACAATTTCAAGCTCTTCGTGCGCGACGGCGCGGCGGGCCATGACCGCGTGCTGGTCGATCCCACCCAGGAGAGCGGCGCGAAGAGTCATGTGTCGCTGGACTGGTGGCGTGCCTCGCCGGACGGCCGGCATGTGGTTTACGGCCTGTCGAAAGACGGCAGCGAGGATTCGACATTGCACGTTCTCGCGGTCGCCGACGGCAGCGATCTTCCCGAGCGAATCGCCAACACCCAAGACGCCAATCCTCAATGGCTCGACGACGGCAGCGGATTCTTTTACAACCAGCTCACGGGGAAGGTCGATACTCCCGAACGATTTCTCGACAGCCAGGCGCGCTTTCACCGGCTAGGCACGGATCCCGCCAAAGATCCCGTGCTCATGAAGCGCGGACTCGTCGCCGGGATCGATTACGATCGAATCCAGGCGCCGTACATCGTCACGTACCGGGGTTCTTCTCACGTGGTTCTCCTGCTGAGCGACGTTCGGCCGGAGGCGCGTGCGTTCATTGCGCCGCTCGCCGATGCGATCGCGGGCCGCGCCCGATGGACACCAGTAGTCTCCTTCGAGGATGAGGTGACCGACGTCGATCTCGACGGCGAGGATTTGTACTTGCTGGTCAACAAGGGCACGCCGCGCGGCCGTCTGGTCAAGACGTCCGCCGCCGCTCCCAACCTCGCGACCGCCGCCGTGGTCGTGCCGCAAGGCTCCTTCGTGATCGAAAGCACCTCGCGCGCGCGTGACGGCTTGTATCTCAAGATCATGGATGGCGGCATCAGCCGCTTGCAAAAGCTCGAGGGTGATGGCCGAGTCGCCGACATCGCCCTGCCCTTCGAGGGCACCATTGGTGCGGTCTATGCGGTACCCGATCTGGACGGCGTCTTGATTTCGCTCACCGGTTGGCTCACTCCGGCCGGGATCTATTCGGTCGATACCGGCGGCCGCATCGCCGACACCGGCATCACGCCGAAGCCCTCGATCGATGTCAGCCGCTATGAGGCCAAGCGATTTTTCGCGGCCGCCAAAGACGGTACGAAAATTCCCTACACCATCATCTACCGCAAGGGTTTGAAGCTCGACGGCCGCGCGCCCACCTGGATTTCCGCTTATGGCTCCTACGGCCTCGCGACCTACACACCGGCGTTCGCCGGGCGGACCCTGGCTCTGGTCGATACCGGCGCGATCGTCGGCTACGCCAATGTGCGCGGCGGCGGCGAATACGGACGCGAATGGCACAAGGCGGGGCAGCTCGCCAATAAGCCGAACACCTGGCACGATTTGATCGCGGTTTGCGAGGATCTGGTGGCGAAGAAATATACCTCGCCGCGGCATCTCGCGATCGGCGGACGCTCGGCGGGTGGCATTGCCGTAGGACGGGCCTTGACGGAACGCCCCGACCTCTTCGCCGCGGTCGTCGATGGCGTCGGCTGGTCGAACCCGCTGCGCTATGTGGTCGAGCAGAACGGCTATGGCGAGGAGCCCGAATGGGGCGCCGTCAACGAACCCGAGGGTTACCGCGCGCTCAAGAGCATCGACAGTTATCAATCCGTGAAGGACGGCACCCCGTATCCCGCGGTTCTATTGACCACCGGCGTCACCGACCCGCGCGTCGCGCCCTTCCACGTGGCGAAAATGGCGGCACGGCTGCAGGCGGCGACGAGTTCCGGCAAACCCATTCTGCTGCGCGTCGACTTTGACGCCGGGCACGGCTTTGGATCGACTCGCTCGCAGCAGGATCGCGAGGCCGCCGATACCTACGCGTTCCTGCTGTGGCAGCTGCGCGGCTAGATCATCGGCCGGCGCGGGTGCCGGGGTCGCCCACGTAAATCGTGCCTTCCTTCATGACGAAGACCGGATGTTCGGTGGCATGCATGTCGGCGAGCGGATTGCCGGCGACCGCCACGACATCCGCCGATTTCCCCGGCGTCAGTGTGCCGGTCTGATCGGCGAGCCCCAGCAAGTCGGCGCCGCCCGCCGTACCCGCCATCAGCACCTCTGCGGGAGCCATGCCGTTCTTGGTCATCAGTGAAAACTCGCGCGCGTTCAAGCCATGCGGCTCGACCCCGGCATCGGTGCCCATGGCAATCGGCACTCCGAGTTTCACGGCGTGCTGGAACATCTGCTGAGATTGCGCTCCCGCGGCACGGGCCTTCGCCGCGATGGCCGGAGGAAACATGTCCAGGTGTTCGCCCACCCACGCGCCGGCGAACAGCGTCGCCACCAAGTACACGTGCTTTTTCTTCATCTCCAGCAGCGTATCGTCCTTGAGGAAGGTGCCGTGTTCTATCGAGTCCACACCCGCCGCGATGGCCATCTTGGCGGCGCGGTCGCCGTGACAATGGGCAGCCACCTTGCGCTTCCAGGCGTGCGCTTCGGAAACGATGGCGTTCATTTCCTCCTGCGTCAGCTGAGGATTGTCCACGGGGTCGGACAGCGACAGCACGCCGCCGGAGGGCATGAACTTGATCACGTCGGCGCCGTACTTGATCTGATAGCGCACCGCGGCCCGGCACTCCTCGGGACCGTTGCACACGCCCTGGATGGGACCTGCCACGGCAATGCGTTGCGCCGGTACCGGGTCCTGGTCTGCGTGGCCGCCCGTCGATCCAATCGCATAATTGGCAACGAGCATGCGCGGGCCCGGTATCACTCCCGCATTGATGCCGTTGCGCAGCCCCAGCGAGACATAGTCCGAGGAGCCCACGTCACGCACCGTGGTGACGCCCGCCTCGAGCGTGGCCTTGGCATAGTGCGCGCCGTACATGGCCTGTTCGGCGGGGAAACGCATGATGCCGTCGAACCAATCGTGATACCAGTTGCGGCTCGCCTCTTGCGACAAATGCACATGCGCATCGATGAACCCCGGCAACAGGGTGGCGTCGCCGAGGTCGATGACCTCCGCGTTCTCGGGAATCCTGGCGTCCCCGCCCACCGCCTGGATCTTGGTGCCCGAGACCACCAGCACACCATGCTCCGTGAGCTTGCCGGACACCGAATCGAACAGTCGCGCGGCCTTCAGCACGATGGGTCGAGGCGCTGGGGGAACCGCATCCGCGAGGCCGGATTGCGTGAAAATGATTGCCGCGACACCGAGCACGCAGCAGGCCGCCATCGTACGCTGACTCATTGATTGCATCCCTCTGTCGTAGACATCTTTGGAGTTGAACATGGTGGAATTGAGCGCGCAGAGGATAAACGCAAAATTCGGTCCACGCCACAGCGCCACGCCACAGCGCCACGCCACGGGCACAGCGCCACGCCACGGCACAGCGCCATGACCACCGCAACGGTCCGCGTCTAGGGGCGCCTGCGCAGGCCCGCAGGAATCAACATGAATCCCAGCACTTCAAAAAGTCCGTGAGCGACCAAGGCCATGAGGGCAGCGGGGATGGCGCCGGTCAGTATGGTGGGGACATCGTTCAGCGAGAGTCCGGAAACGATGGGCGCGCCATAACCGCCCGCCCCCACCAGTGCGGCCAGCGTTGCCGTGCCGATGCTGACGATGGTCGCGGTCTTGATCCCCGCCAGCAGCGTCGGGCTCGCCAGCGGCAGCACCACGCGAAACAGCACCTGCCGGCGGTTCAAACCGAATGCGCGCGCATTCTCCAAATGGATCGGGTTCACGGCGCGAATGCCGGTGAAGGTATTGAGCACCACCGGCAGCAAACTATACAAGCACAGCGCCGCCAAGGCGGGTTTCGTCCCCACGCCGAATACCGGAATGAGGAAGCACAACAGCGCGAGCGAGGGCACCGTCTGTATCACGGCGCTCGACAGCAGGATGGCCTGTCCGGCGGCATGGAAACGCACCGCCGTCACTCCCAAAGGAATGCCGACCAGGACCGAAAATAGCAGCGACACGCCGACCAGCCACAGATGCTCCTTCGTGCGGCGCGCAACCTCGTGCAGCCATCCATGCGAATCCGGAGCCGCCGCCCCGAGAAATTGCGCGGCTATTTTGGCAAAATCGATCTTTTGAATGTCGGCCTCCGCATTCATGTCGAGCATGGCCTGTTCGCTGATCTTGCCCTCGAGCCCGCGGAGCGCCTCCCATTCGCTCGGATGCTTCTCCACGAAGGATTTTCTCGCCACCCAGACCGCCTGATACACCGGAAAATAATTGTGATCGTCCTTGAGCAATCGCAAACCGAGCTTCTTTATTTTCGCATCGGTCGAATACACGTCGATCAAATCGACGGCATTCTGATCGATCGCCTGGAAGCTCAAGGTATGCTCCATGCGATTGATCTTTTGAGGATTGAATGCGAGATGATAGTTGTCGACCAATCCCGGGTACCCGTCCTTTCGATCCATGAACTCATAACTGAAAGCCGCCCTGACCGCCGACTGTATGGGAATCAAATCGCCTATCGAGCGCAGGTTGTGTCTCTCCGCGAACTCCTCTTTCACGGCCAGCGCGTAGGTATCGTTGAACCCCAATGAACCCGACATGGTGAGACCCATGTCCGCCAGCGCCTGCCGAATCTCATCGAGAGATTTCAATTCCGGCCTCTTGAGAATGGCCTCCGCCAGCGTTCCCGTGTAATCCGGGTACAGGTCGATGGCGCCGCTCTTCAAACCCTCGAATAATATGCCCGTGCTTCCCATCCCGAGCTTGCGGGTGACCGGCACCTGCGACGAGGACTCGATCGTCTGCGCCGCCATCTCTCCCAATATGTAGCTCTCGGTGAAAATTTTGCCGCCGATCACGATGCCGTCCGCGGCGAACGAAGTGCATGGCCACAGAGTTGCCGCGGCGATTGCGATGAACGATGTGCGCCTCATTCCAATTCTCCCGCGTCGGGAAGCGTACGCTGCGCATTGATGAACTGACTCACGAATGGACTGGCCGGATTGAGCAACAGGTCGCGGTAGGTCCCGGTCTGCATGATTCTTCCTTCGTGCAGCATGGTGATCTGCTCCGCCAGAAAGACGGCTTCACCGAGATCGTGGGTCACCAGAAGCACCGTTTTCCCCAGCCTTTGAAAAATCGATTTCAATTCCTGCTGCACACTCCGTCGAATGAGCGGATCCAATGCCGCCATCGGCTCGTCCAGCAGCATCACGGCCGGATCCATCATGGCCGCGCGCATGATGGAGACCCTCTGCTTCTGGCCGCCGCTCATCTCACGCGGAAAGCGCGTGAGAATCTCCGCGTCCAAGTCGACGATTTTGCGCAATTCCTCCACACGGTCGTCGATTCTGGACTTGCGCCAGCCGCGCATCTTCGCGATCAACGCGACATTGTTCCTTCCCGAGATATGCGGAAACAGCCCGCCGTCCTGGGGCACGTAGCCGATACGGTCGGCCCATTCGACCGGGGTGAACGACAGCAGCGCTTGATCGTTGATCTTGACGTAACCCATGTCGAAAGGAATCAATCCCAGGGTGATCCGCAGCAGCGTGGTCTTTCCGGAACCGCTCGAGCCGATCAACGCATGAGTGGCGCCCTTCGGAACGATCAAGTTCACGTCGGCGAGGACGGATCTCCCCTCGAAGGTCTTATGGATATTCTGCAGCTCGAGCATGGCGGTACCGTGGCGAAACCTACGGTGCAGGATCGGCCGGTCTGTGGAATATGGGCTCGCGGCGCTTCAATTCCTCGAGAACGGCGGCTGAGCGCGGAGCGGCGGCGAGCGTGGGTTCCATGCCTACGTGAGTTCCATGCGTAACTGAAGTCTACGGTTGAGCGGCTACTACCGCGATTTCAATCCTGAATTCCGCCGATGCCAGGTGAGAACTCATGACCGTGGCACGCGCAGGTGTTTCGCCCGGTGCCACCCATGCCTGCCATACACCGTTCATTTCCGCGAAAGTAGCCATGTCCGTGAGCCAGATGGTCGCCATCAACAACCGGCTCTTGTCGGTGTTTGCCTCCGCCAGCAGAGCGTCGATCGATGCCAGAATTTCCCGCGTCTGAATGGCCACACTGGCGCCGGGGGCAACCTGTCCCGCCAAGTATACGGTCTTATTGTGTATGACGGCCTGCGACATGCGCGGTCCGGTTTGAATGCGCTTGATCATGATGATGACTCCACTGCGTTGCAGTTGTGCTTCCAGGGTATACCGGCTATACGATCGATTCGCGATCATTTCAAGCGCTTGGGCGCGTTTGTAAATCTGACAATTCACGAGGTAAACACATGGATCTAGGAATTCGGGGGCGGACGGCGATCGTCTGTGCATCGAGTCAGGGGCTCGGCAAGGCCTGCGCCCGCGCGCTCGCCGAGGCCGGGGTCTCACTGGTCATCAATGGACGCAACCCCGCGCTGCTCGATCAGACGGCCGAGGAAATTCGGCAAGCCACGGGGGCGGAGGTGACGCCCGTGGTCGCCGACGTGTCGACCGTCGAAGGGCAGGCAGCGCTGCTCGCCGCCTGCCCCGCCCCCGACATCCTGATCAACAACAACGGGGGACCGCCGTATCGGGACTTTCGCGAACTGGATCGCCAGGCCATGCTGGCCGGCGTCACCATGAACATGGTCACCCCCATCGAGCTCATTCAAAAAGTCATCGATGCCATGGCAACGCGCGGATTCGGCAGAATCGTGAACATCACCTCCATCAGCGTCAAGATGCCCTTGGCCGGATTGGATCTATCGAGCGCCGCCCGGGCGGGCCTCACCGCCTTCGTAGCCGGAGTCGCCCGCAAATACGCCGACAAGAACATCACCATCAACAATCTTCTGCCCGGCAGTTTCGACACCCAGCGCTTGCGCGGCGGCTTCGCTGCCGCCTCCAAGCAAACCGGAAAACCGGAAGCCACCCTGGCGGCGCAGGCCATGGCGCAGATTCCTGCCAAGCGATTCGGCACTCCCGCGGAATTAGGTCAGACCTGTGCTTTTCTCTGCAGCGTCCATGCCGCGTACATCACCGGTCAGAACATCCTGCTCGACGGCGGAGCCTATCCGGCAGCGTTCTGAGTCGTCGCCCGGCGTGCTGGGCGCCGGGGTCATGAGGCCAAGGGCTAAATGCCGCGGTCGATCTTTTGGCCGTCAAGGGTTTTGCGGGCGGCAACATGCGCCCGTGCCTGTTCGATGTACCAATCAGCACACTGAGGATTTGCCATGGTCTCCCGGTTGATCACTTTCTCCACGGGATGACCGAGAAATAATTTCTTCATCGGCACTTCCTGCTTTTTCCCCGACAGCGTGCGAGGAATGGCCGGCGCATGAATGATGTCGTCGGGCAGAAAGCGCGGTGAGAGGCGCGAGCGAATGGCCCCTTGGATTCGGTTGATGAGTTCCTCGGCGAGCTTGCAGTCTTCGCGAAGCGCGACGAACAACAGCAGACGGCTTGGATGTCCCAGGTACTCGAGGTCCAATATAAGGGAGTCAAGTACCTCGGGCAGCGACTCGACGGCCGAGTAGATTTCACTCGTGCCCATGCGCAGGCCGAAGCGATTGACGGTGGCGTCACTACGGCCATAGATGATGCAGCCGCCGTTCGAGGTGATCTTTATCCAATCGCCATGGCGCCATACCCCCTTGTACATGTCGAAGTAGCTCGACAGGTAGCGTTGATTGTCTTGGTCGCCCCAAAAATAAAGCGGCATGCTGGGTATCGGGCGTGTGCATACCAGCTCGCCTACTTCATCGATGACCGGCTGTCCGGCGTCATTCCAAGCCTCAACCGCCGACCCCAGCTGTCGGCATTGCATTTCGCCCGCAATTTGCGGCAACTCGCGATTGCCGGTGCAAAAACTACCGAAGAGGTCCGTGCCGCCCGAAATGTTGTACCACCAGATGTTTGCAGTTCCGATGGCGTCGAACTGCAGGGTGCCCCACCTTTGCACGTCTTCCGCCAGAGGGGAACCGGTGCTGCCAAGAGCACGAATGCGGGAAAGATCGCCGCAGTCGGCAATCTGCAGCCCCGCTTTTTTGCAGTTCGCAAAAAAAGCCGCCCCGGCGCCAAAGAACGTGACCCGATGTCGCGCCGCAAAGCGCCACAGCACGCTCCAGTCCGGGCTTTCCTTCGCGCCGCTGGGACTGCCATCGAAGAGGCAGAGGGTGGTCCCCGATAACAATCCGGAGACCTGCACATTCCACATGACCCAGCCTGTGGACGAGTACCAGTGAAACCGCTCGCCGACGTTGTCGCCGGAGTAGCTCGCTCCGAGATCGCCGTGCTTGGCGCTGGCCATTGCCGTCAGCAAGACTCCGCCCTGGCCGTGAACAATGGGTTTGGGTAGTCCTGTCGTGCCGCTCGAGTACAACACCCAAATGGGATGATCAAATGGAAGCCACTCAGGTTCAAATGCAGCGACCTCATCGTCAGCACGTGAGATTGCTTCGCCGAAAGTAGGTCCCGTTGAAAGCTTCCGCAGAGCATCAGCGCTCTCGACCGCAATCGTGGCGCGAAGCGTGGGCAGCGCGTTTTGCAGCTGCTCGATGGTCGCGCGGCGATCCAGACGCTTTCCGGCATAGAGAACCGTTTCAACCGCAATGAGAATCTTCGGCTCAATCTGGACGAAGCGATCGGTGACCGCCTGAATGCCCATATCCGGAGCGCATACGCTCCAAACGGCGCCGAGGCTGGAGCAGGCGAGAAACGCCACCACCGCTTCCGGACCGTTGGTGAGATAGGCTGCCACGCGGTCGCCGCGCTCGACGCCCAGGCTGCGCAGCGCAAGAGCGAATGATGCGACTTGCCGCTCGAGTTCAAACCAACCGATTTCTCGAGTCTCGCCCAGCTCGTTCTCGCTCACGATCGCGGGTTGACCGCGTGCCTCCGCGGCACCGGCGTGACGAAACACATGCCGTGCGTAGTTGACCTGCGCGCCTTTGAACCATACTGCCCCCGGCATGCGGTCGACACAGAGTGCGCCTTCGAACGGAGTCGGCGACTCGATTTGGTCGTACTGCCAGATGCTGCGCCAGAAGGCATCGAGATCCGTGACCGACCAGCGCCACAGATGGTTGTAATCCTGGAAAGACAGACCGAAGTTCGTTTTCAGCCACTCTTGATAGCGGCGAATTTGAGGCGTGGGTCGTGTGATAGGCATGTGTTTTGGGATCGATGTCGAGGCCACGGTGATCAGCGGCCGCTAGGCGAGAGCAAGCCCTCGAAGCCACGATCCGCGACCCGTTCGTTCAAATATAACAAACAGTCAAATGCGGAAGAAGGCTATCGATCGGGCCCTAAGGTGTATGGCGGCTGCCTCGGCCCTGGGTTTCTGGTGGCTGCCTCGAGGAGATTCGCTCGGCTTCCACGAAGCGGATCCGTCATCCGATCCCGGCTGCCCGCACGATCAGAAGCAACCCTGCCGCGACGAGAACGACCCCGATGGCTCGGGCGACGCGCTCACCGGCGGGTGCGAGACGTTCGACGGTGATGGCTGCCGTCACGACAGCCATGGCGCGAAGGTCCATGACCCCGAGACCCAAGAGGATCGCCGTCAAACCGGAACAGCAGTGGGCGCAGTGAAGTCCGAGGCGCAGGCCATGACGCCAGGCCGTGCCGGCAGCGGCTGGCGGCGTGCGGCCGCACCCGGGCGCCTCCCGGCAGCAGGCAAGGTAACGCGCCTTCCACGCGGTGAACTGCAGGAAGCCGGCGATCAGGACGACCACACCGACCGCCGCCGGTACCGCGCGCGCCAGCGTCGGCAGGTGCATCTCGGCCGCCGCCAGCACGACCCCCAGCGGAAACGCGGCCATTCCGGACACGGTCCACACGAAGAAGTACCCCGCACCCACCAGCGCGGTCAGCCGACCCAAGCGCGTCTCGCCTGTCCTGCCGACGGCCTGGCGGTAGCGCCACAGCATGGGCACCAAGGATGGCAGCATCATCGCGACCATCATCACGGCCCACATTCCGAGGAACGACGCCGCGGCGCCGGGCCACGTCTGTCCGGGCATCCGCATCCACGCCATCGACATCGTCCAGCCGCCGGGCATCGACATCCCGCCCATCGCCGACATGGACTCGCACCAGACGATCGTCACCGCCGCGCTGGCGGCGAAGAGCAGGGCCGAGACACCGAGGAAGACCCGCTGCGAAACTCGCTCGGTAAACATAGAAAGGCCTATTCCATTCCGGCGGCGTTGCCGCATCGTGCGGCGGCGCTGCCCCATTGCATTCCGGCGGCGTTCCGCCACCAATTCTGCCGGTAGTGCAGCCACTGCTGCAGATTTGCGCGGGCCAATGCCCGCGAAATTCGCACGTGCTCTGAGGAAGGCGGAATATTGGCGATGAATTCCAATATCAAACCGTTGGGATCATTGAAGCGCAGAGAAAGAGACTCTCCGTGATCCGTCAGCACGTTCGTCACGCCGGCCGCATCCAGCTTGCACTTGAACTGCCGCACCACCGCATCTCCCTCCACTTCGATCACGACGCGGCGATGAAAGCCGCTGCGTGCAGTGAAGTGTTTGGGATGAAAGAGCGAGGTGTGCTCGAAGAACGCAAGCACATTTCCGTCCGCCATCTCGAATAGCGTATGACAATACCGTGAACCGTCGTCGCGGAGGGGATCCTCGAGCACAACGGTCGCGACGAGCGGCATTCCCAGTATGTCTTCGTAGAAATGACGCGTTTCCTCCGAATCCCAACAGGCGTGGGCATGATGATGTATGTGCCTGACCGAATTATCGGCCGCCGCCATTTCCGTAGCCGCTGCGTTGTCCTCGCGCATTGGCTCAGCCCCTGCCGTACTCGTCATGGCGGCGAAACCACGGCCCCGTTTCGTTACGTGTCCCGGTCATGTGCTTCGTCATCGCTCTTCTCTCCTTCCTTCGGGTATCCTTCGTCGTTCGTTCTGCTCTCGATACGACGTGCCGGTGGGTGGCCGAGAGAGAGAGATTAGCGCCGGGTATCGAACGGTGGGAGTTACAAGTGTGACGGGATTCCGATGGACTCGCTGATCACTGCCGCGGCGCGTGCGCTCGCGGCGGGTGATCCCCTCGGCGCATTGAAGCGGGTCGCCCTGCGCGACGACGCGCCGGGTCTCGCGCTTCGAGGCATCGCAATGGCGCAGCTCGGCGATCACGTTCGAGCGAAGGCTCTCCTGCGACGTGCTGCGCGTGCCTTCGGTCCGAAGGAGTCCATGGCCCGCGCGAGGTGCGTCGTCGCCGAGGCCGAGGTCGCACTCGTCTCGCGCGACTTGGGCTGGCCTGCGAAGGCGCTCGACGCGGCGCGGGCGACGCTCGAAGAGCACGGCGACCGCGTGAACGCCGCGCATGCGCGATATCTCGAGCTCCGGCGCCTCCTGTTGATCGGGCGCCTCGATGAGGCCGAGCGTAAGCTCGTTGAGCTCGACCCCGCGCCCTTCCCGCCCGCGTCGAGGGCCGCCCACGAGCTGGTGGTTGCGGGAATCGCGATGCGGCGCCTCCGGACGACGACGGCCCGCGCTGCGCTCGCTCGGGCCGAGCGCGCCGCGCGCCACGCAGGTATCCCAGCGCTGACGGCGGAGGTCGAAAGCGCATCCCTCGTCCTGAACACGCCCGCTGCGCGCCTGATTGCGCGTGGCGCAGAGCGGCTCCTCCTCCTCGAGGACGTTGAAGCGTTGCTGGCCTCGAAGGCATTCATCGTGGACGCTTGCCGTCATGTCGTGCGTGACGAAAGCAAGGTGGTCTCGCTCGCCAAGCGTCCGGTGTTGTTCGCGCTGGCACGCGCGCTGGGCGAAGCCTGGCCGGGAGACGTACCGAGGGACACCCTCGTCGCGCGCGCATTCAGATTGAAGCTCGCCGATGAATCGCATCGCGCGCGGTTGCGAGTCGAAGTAGGGCGGCTTCGCACGGTGCTTCGGCCGCTGGCCGACGTGAGCGCGACCCGGCGAGGTTTTGTGCTGGCGCCGCGCCGCGCACGCGAGGTGGTTGTTCTGGCGCGGCCCGTCGAAGAGAAGCACGCGGCGGTACTCGCCTTCCTCGCCGACGGTGAATCGTGGTCGAGCTCGGCCCTGGCGCTTGCGCTTGGAGCGAGCCAGCGCACCGTGCAGCGGGCGCTCGACTCGCTCGCGTCGGCACGCAAGGTGCAGTCGTTCGGTCGCGGGCGGGCTCGTCGTTGGATGACCCCGCCCGTGCCGGGATTCACGACGACTTTGTTACTCCCCACTCCTCTGCTGATTGACTAAGATGTCAGCATGAGTCGATCAACCGCCGAAATCATCCGCGAATATGGACCCTTTTCGGGTGCCGACAGCGTGCATGGAGTCACTTATGACGGCCAGAACGTCTGGTTTGCGGCGGGAGACAAGCTGAACGCATTCGATCCTGCAACCGGGAAGACGCTGCGCTCGATCGATGTCGCCGGGCATGCGGGAACGGCCTTTGACGGCCAGCACCTGTTTCAGCTCGCCGAGGATCGCATCCACAAGATCGATCCGAAGACCGGCCGTGTGCTCGCCACGATCCCGGCGCCCGGCGGCGGCGGTGACTCAGGTCTCACCTGGGCCGAAGGGACGCTCTGGGTGGGGCAGTATCGCGACCGGAAGATCCATCAAGTCGATCCCCAAACGGGGGCGATTCTTCGCACGATCGAGTCCAACCGCTTCGTCACCGG
>Ga0209488_10001160_pt1 | contig 22485 bp, 31 predicted proteins | sample Rivendell_Oct201_8_FD_188349 | JGI IMG/M metagenome (GOLD analysis project Ga0209488, IMG submission 188349) | Vadose zone soil microbial communities from the Eel River Critical Zone Observatory, Northern California, USA -... | ecosystem: Environmental > Terrestrial > Soil > Vadose zone >...
CGTCTCCGAGGTCCCAAGGATACCATCCCGATTGTTGGTAAGCCCCCGAGAAAACAGAGGAGCAGTCGCTTCGTTGTCACAGAGAAAGTCGAGATCGAACGGCTCCCTCCCTTTATGGGTCTGTTGCATCGCTTTCGCACCTACTCTGCAATCGTCTTATCATCGCATCAGAAATCCCTCCTAACGAGCGTCCCCAACTTTTCATAAAAAAGTTACACCAGTGTCATGTCCTTTTTGACTTCAACGACGCTAGCTCTGAGCTCAAGGGCAAACAAATCAAGGCACAGACCCTGCACGAAATGTTAGAGTACATTACCACCCAGCGTGGTGTTATTTCGGAAAACATATACCCCGAGGTGGTCAAAATGGTGCGCTCCAGTGCTCCACTCTTCTTTCATTTTAGCATCCCAAGCTGAATGTTCCACCCAGTTCGCAACCAACCTTTTCCGCTCCATACCCCCTCCCGTGAATCCCACGGGTGACGCGTTCGATCCTGAAGAAGACGAGCCTGTGCTCGAACTTGCCTGGCCTCACTTGAAGATCGTTTATGAATTCTTCCTCCGCTTCGTCGAGAGCCCAGATTTTAACACAAATCTAGCCAAACGCTATATCGACCAGTCCTTTGTCTTGAATTTACTCGAGCTCTTTGACTCGGAGGACCCTCGCGAACGCGACTTTTTAAAGACCACGCTACACAGGATATACGGCAAGTTTCTCAATCTTCGCGCACCCATTAGGCGTTCTATCAACAACGTGTTCTATCACTTCATCTACGAGACCGAACGGCATAATGGCATCGCTGAGCTCCTAGAGATCTTGGGATCCATCATCAATGGCTTCGCATTGCCGCTCAAGGATGAACACAAGACTTTCTTGATGCGCGTTCTTATCCCGCTCCACAAGGTCAAGAGTCTCTCAATGTATCATCCACAACTCGCATACTGTGTAGTGCAGTTTTTGGAGAAGGACAGCTCTCTTGCTGAGGAGGTCGTGCTTGGTCTCCTCAAATATTGGCCAAAAGTAAACTCTCCCAAGGAAGTGATGTTTCTGAGCGAAGTAGAGGAAATCCTAGATGTGATTGATCCTACCGAGTTTCAGAAGATCCAGGTACCCTTGTTCCACCAGCTTGCACGGTGCATCAACAGTCAACACTTCCAAGTAGCGGAGCGCGCTCTTTACTATTGGAATAACGAGTACATCGTCAACTTGATGAGTGATAACATGGCGATAATTCTGCCAATCGTGTTTCCCGCTTTGTACCAAAACTCCAAATCACATTGGAACCGGTACGTACAGTTCTTGCCGCGTCCTCCGGCTCGGCTTACCAAGTATTCTAGTACAATACATGGGATGGTGTATAATGCTCTCAAGCTCTTTATGGAACTCAATTCTGACCTTTTCGATGAGACGATGCAGCAATACAAACAGCTGAAAATCGAGTACGTTTGCCTCGTGACCTTGTTAGTGCCATCTTTAATTATTCCGTAGCGAGCGGCAACACGCCGTGGAACGATATGAGAGTTGGAAGAAGATTCGGGCAAGAGCGGTTCAGAATGCGAATGGCCACCTACCTGAGGGCTTCGCCGAAGACGAGCCACTGCCGCCACCGCCACCGCCACCCGATGATGGCGACATTGCAGATTTGGCAATGGATCTCAATGCTGTATCGCTCCACGGTGAAGTACCGCACGAGTTGGACGACAGTGGGATTGAGCGAGTGCCAACTGCGGACCCTGGTTTGGATGTGAGTGGAAGGATCTAGAGATGCCAATTTCACTGTATCCTAATGTACTCGTGCAGCGACCGCTTCCTGAAGTTGGGACTAGTTTGGAACAGTCACCTTTGGGGGGCGGAACTCACGTACGCAGGAGAAGTGTATTACCAGGCAAGTGAAAATAAAAGTGTACGTGTACGGAAGAAAACAAGGACTGACATGCGGGCAGTGGACCCCACCGTGTTGCGAGATTTGCAAGCGCATCGTAGTCTAGATGACGGACTTGGGCCACGGAGAGGATAGATGAAGGGAATCTTATGGTGTGGACTGCTGCGCTCTGCGCTGGGGCTGTGTACAGTACACTGTCGATTTGAACACAAATTACACTAAATATGGAAAGGAGGGCTTAGCTAAGCGAGTGTGGGCCCTTGTAGAACACTCTGGAATGCCGTCGAAAGTTGAAGAAAAAAATATGCGTGTTCAGTTATAAAAACCCGGAGAGTCGCACCGTCTCTTCCCCATTATCCCTTCTCATTCCACTACAACGATGGCAACCACAAAGGCTGTTGGTATCGATCTTGGCACAACCTATTCGTGAGTAGCTTCCTTTTCATTCCTCAATCTATCACTTCTCATCCTTGGCCGTATAGTTGCGTTGGTGTCTGGCAAAATGATCGCGTTGAAATTATCGCGAATGACCAGGGTAACCGCACGACTCCCTCATACGTCTCCTTCTCGGAAAGTGAACGCTTGATCGGCGATGCCGCTAAGAATCAGGTTGCAATGAACCCACATAACACGTTCGTATATCATATCGCTTGATCTTATCATAACATTATTCAACCCGTTTTTATTGATGTTAGTGTCTTCGACGCCAAGCGTCTCATCGGTCGTAAATACGAGGATGCCGAAGTCCAGGCCGATATCAAACACTTCCCCTTTAAAGTCTTCAATAAAGGCAGCAAGCCCTATGTTCGTATCCAGTACCGTGGCGAGGAGAAAGAATTCGTGAGTAGAAACTTGATTGGAATTGCTCCCCTTTGAAGCTAATTTTTTCCTTGTACAGTCACCCGAGGAAGTTTCTTCCATGGTTCTCTTGAAGATGAAGGAGACTGCGGAATCTTACCTTGGCGGTACCGTCACGAATGCAGTCGTTACTGTCCCAGCGTACTTCAACGACTCGCAACGTCAGGCCACAAAGGATGCTGGTACAATCTCCGGCCTCAACGTCCTTCGTATTATCAATGAGCCTACCGCTGCCGCTATCGCATATGGTCTCGACAAGAAGGTGTCCGGTGAGAGGAATGTCCTCATCTTCGACCTGGGTGGAGGAACCTTCGATGTCTCGCTCTTGACGATTGAGGAGGGTATCTTCGAGGTCAAGGCTACCGCTGGTGACACCCACCTTGGCGGAGAAGACTTTGACAATCGTCTCGTCAATCACTTCGTCCAAGAGTTTAAGCGCAAGTTCAAGAAGGATTTATCCTCGAACCCTCGTGCACTCCGCCGTCTCCGCACTGCCTGCGAGCGTGCTAAACGTACCCTTTCCTCCGCCACAAACACAACTATTGAGATCGACTCGCTCTTTGAGGGCATCGACTTCTACACGTCCCTCACGCGTGCACGTTTTGAAGAGCTCTGTCAGGATTTGTTCCGTAGTACCCTGGAACCTGTTGAAAAGGTTCTTCGCGACTCGAAGATTGACAAGGTCAACGTGCACGAGATTGTCCTCGTCGGTGGTTCCACCCGCATTCCTCGCATTGTCAAACTCGTGTCCGACTTCTTCAATGGCAAGGAGCCCAACAAAAGTATCAACCCGGATGAAGCCGTTGCGTACGGGGCGGCCGTCCAGGCTGCTATCCTTTCTGGCGACACCTCCGAGAAGACCCAGGACCTTCTTCTCCTCGATGTCGCCCCTCTGTCTCTTGGGTATGTTTCCGTCTCCGTCCAAATCTGTGTCCCTTGGCTAACGTTTTCCCAGTATTGAGACAGCTGGCGGTGTCATGACCGCGCTCATCAAGCGCAATACGACGGTCCCGACGAAGAAGTCAGAAATATTTTCCACGTACTCCGACAACCAGCCCGGCGTGCTTATCCAGGTCTACGAGGGCGAACGTGCGCGGACAAAAGACAACAACCTTCTCGGGAAGTTCGAGCTCTCTGGTATCCCGCCAGCTCCTCGTGGTGTTCCTCAAGTAGAGGTCACGTTTGATATTGACGCGAACGGTATCTTGAACGTCTCGGCGGCTGACAAGACAACCGGTAAATCGAATCGCATCACAATTACCAATGACAAGGGACGATTGTCAAAGGAGGAGATTGAGCGAATGGTCAACGATGCCGAGAGATACAAGGGTTCGTATCACGCTTTACTCTTGGCAGACTTTTATTGACACATCACTTCAGCTGAGGACGAAGCCGCCGCTGCTCGTATTTCTGCGAAGAATGGCCTCGAGTCATATGCATACAACCTCCGCAACTCGTTGACCGACGAGAAGCTTGCCGACAAATTCGATGCCGCTGATAAGGCGAAGCTAGAGTCCTCGGTTAACGACGCCATCTCTTGGCTCGATAATTCGCAAGAGGCGTCGGTCGAGGAATACAGTGAGAAGCAGAAGGAACTCGAAGGCATTGCGAATCCCATCATGCAGAAGTTGTACTCCCAAGCAGGTGGTGCGGCAGGAGGTTTCCCTGGTGGTGACTTCCCAGGCGGTGCTCCGGGCGGTGCACCAGGAGGCTTCCCGGGCGGTGGTGGAGGTGGTGGTGGCGAGGACGGTCCTAGTGTTGAGGAGGTTGATTAAGGGGTTGTCTCTGCACCCGACATGCTTCTCGGCCGTTGTAATTCATTTGTCAGTTCGGACTTGCCATCATCAAAAGTAATGGTGTTCGTGTAAGGTAGCCTCTGCATATGTCTAGAATCTCATATATCATTGCATTTTCCCATATTCATCGAGTGTGCGTCGTGCATCTCCCATGTAACTAGCGGTTTTTAAAATACCATCTATCGATCGTCTTGCGAGGGGCCAGTTAACTGAGTTGTGCATGTTGGGGGAAGGGAATGAGTGTAGGTCACCAAACACCACTTTCCTTCATAAAATAGACGTTTGCAAACTGATGAAATGGTACTCTTGTTGTACCATAACACAATCGTTTTATCATAGTCTTCTTGTCCCGATTGAAAGCGGCATGTTAGCCATCATTACATGTCTACGAACGTCGTCGCATCAAATTCAGCCTGACTGATCTTTCCCTTCTTCAACTTCTTTGCCAGCCTTTCCTCCTCAGCCAATGATGCCCAGTCGTCCTCGGCCTCAGCTGGATCCACGTATTTCTCTTCGCTTCCAGATCGCGTCCTTTTGAGGGCCGTAATATGTTCTTCGTGCCCTTCTCTGAGCTCCGTAGATGCCTTCCATGCACTCTTCCTCGTCTTTAGAACGCGTCTTTTCTCTTTTGCATCCTTCTTGGAGAGCTGCTTGCTCCACGGAATGTTGTCCTTGCTACTTTTCGACGAGGGTCGCTTCGAGTCGCTGGATTCTTTGACTCCTGCGGCGGATGTCAACCGCTTCGCTTCTTGAGCCTTATCAGCGTAAGGGTAACTGTCCCACTGAGAAACGGTTAGCATAACTCGTGATTTTGGCCCCAAACACCACATATCTCACCTCAATATCGGCATCACGCCAATGTGACGTATCTATGCTCTTCAGCTCGGGCATTCGAGGGAGGCGGAGTAGTCCATAGCTCTCGGCAACGCCAACAAAGTCGAGATTCTTTAATCGGAAGATAAAAGAGGCTTCGTGTTTACTATAAGCCCGAATGAAAGAAACAAATGCCTTCGCTGCCTATGATGATAGACTGAGTGCATATGGGAGAAGAGAAAATGAGACAGGACGAACCATGTCGTGAAGCGCCCTGTCTTGCACGAGATATTTCCGTATGGTGGCGAGGTAGTTGGACACCGTCTGAGCCTCTGGCTCATCGTTGGGTGTAGCTGTTGCGCCGTGCTCGCCCAAGCGGTCATGACGTTTTACGGGTATTTTGCGGACGGAAAGGAAACCTTGAGATGGAGTACATCAGAACAGCGATATCACTGCCGGAAAATTGAGCGTGTCACCAAGGTATTCATGCTCCTCGCCCGCCAGAAGAACCCAGGCCCGACCTTGTTTTCCTGCCCGCGCGGTACGACCGCATCGGTGAGAGAACGCCTTGGCATCTGTTGGCGGATCAAACTGCAAAACAGCATCCACGTCGGGGATATCCAGTCCCCGGGCAGCCACATCAGTAGCCAGAAGCAACGAAGGTGCTTCGGCAGTCGAGCAGGAGTTTGCGAACGAATTCAACGTTCGCGTCCGGGCAGAAGGGGAAAGGTGACCGTGAAGTGAGAAGAGCTGGACGGTTTCTGGCAAAAACAATGGTAGAATCTGCAATGCTGAGTACATGCACAGTGAGCGGGATCGAAAGAAAACTGCCCACTTTATAGAAGTAATCAACGGATGCTCCGGTCGCGAAATATAATATAAATCGAGATAATTGGTGCCGTCGAGTCTCATGCAGAATGACGCGCGTAAGTTGGACCAGCTTTTCGGAATGGTGACACATCAGCCCGAATATCTTCAGACTACGACAGGTGTAAATTTGGGATTCAGATCTAGACCAGTATTCTGCGGTGAACGCACCCAGGGGGGATCCGGCGCTCGTTTTGCACATCTCCTGAGTCTGCAAGCGCATCGTCAACAGTCGGTGGACGCTTGGATTGTACCTTGACGACGATACGTGCGGGATTCCGCAAGCCAGCTCTTACAAGTTCGGACATTGCGTCAGCGTCTGTCATTGTTGCACTAAATAAGCCAGTCCTTCTTTGCTTCGGGAGCCGGGAGAGTATCTTTGTCAAGCTTTGTTGAAAACCAAGGTCTAGTAATCTGAGAAACAGCATGGTTGAGTGATCGATATAGTACATACTATAGATGTGATTGCTCTACCGGTCTGCTTCGTCAAGGACAAGCACCTCTAGTTCCTTTGTGCTGACGGCAGTCTTCCCTTTACTGAGTAGAAACTCCTCCACGCGACCAGGAGTGCCAATGATGATGTCGGACCCCTGGGTAAGAAAGCGTTCCAAATCTTGAGCTGGGGAAGACTGAGACGATGACACAAGGAGAAGGGCAGGAGGAAGGCAGTCGTTCGACGGCGTTTGTGAAGGGCCGTCATCTTCGTTGAGTGGCGTGTTCGGGGGTTGGGATGAGAGAAAGGCAGTGAACACTGAATGTATCTGTGATGCTAATTCCCTGAGCGACCTCGAATGTTAAGCAATTTTGGATGGTGCAGTAGAGGGTCACCTTGTGGGACTGATGATTAAGGCGCCGATTTCATTCCTTTTGAATCTTTTTTTTCTCCTTATGATACGCTCGAGAGTTGGTATCACAAATGCCAGAGTCTTTCCTGAGCCTGTCACTGCCTCTACCACGACATCCTTGTTCTGCATGAATAAGGGAATGGTCGAGGCCTGAACGGGCGTCATTTGCGTGTGACCCATAGATTGAATCACGTCAAGGCTGGTATGCCAAGTGAGAATGGAATATCAATAAACGATAGAACTACTTGCATCCATTCTGTCAACGGTATGGGTAAGGATAACCATGAACCAGCATATGCAGGTGCAGCTGAGAGAGACATGGGATGAGAGGGTATGCAATTCCCGGGCCGGGGAGAACAAGAGGTAATGTAATATCATCGCATCACCCCAGCAAGAACAGCCGATCGACTCATCACTTGTCTCTCACCCGTCCGTCCCTGGCGTCCGTGAGTTGTCATGGACTCCAGCATACTAGGCACTCAGATCTCTAATGGTTTCTCGTTGCATCGTCAAGGACGTTCGTCACCCATCTCTACCACCTCCCTCAACCACGTGCGCATATCTGAGGCATTGCTCAAGTCCGAGGACAATGGGGCGACCTTGGACTTCAGTCATAAGGGGTTGACAGACGTAGGCGAATATGGCGCGGAAGAGCTTGCTACCATTGGACGTGAGGATTCGATGGAGGATGAGAGTTCTGTGCTGAGGTGCGCCATAGCATGCAGCTCACTGACCTATATACCCTTATTCGACTACCAGGATCACATTAGCATCAAACCGTCTTGCCACAGTTCCTATGGCTTTTGCATTGCTATCACGCCTTCGTTACCTCAACCTAAAAAACAATTGCCTTGCTGTGTTTCCTGACGTTGTGAGCTCATCAACTATTCGCGTGGGATATTATCCACATTAACACCGCGTGTTAACAAGCTCACCATCATGCCCTCGCTTGAGATCCTGGACATTGGCCGTAATAAGATCAAGAGACTACCCACACAACCCGGGACCTTGGTCAACCTCCGAGTATGGACTCTTGCTTTGTCCCCCCAACAGACCCACTTACTTCCTTTTGACCTTCAGGTCTTCTCATTTTATCGAAACAAAATTACCAGATTACCGCCTTACCTGGTAAAGTTCACTCGTCTCTCCATTCTTCGAGCAGAGCAGAACCCTTGGGAATGGCCTCCAAAGAAGATCATGGAAACACAATCTCCCACGAAGCATTTCATCAAGGCAGTTCAACAGTGGATTGAGGATAATACTCCTTCAGAGCATCGTAACGTAATAGCTGACTCAACCCAGCGCGACGAACATGGACTAGAGCCACGACGGTAAGTCTGTTCTCACTACAAGGCAACCTCGGCTCACCTTCTTCCAGAACGAACTTCGCAACGTCCGGAGGTCAAGAGAACGGCTTCCACAACGCGCCCATTCTCCACGCAAGGTCCTCCTCAGCATCGTCAACGACATCCACGCAATTTGAGAACACCATGATGCAACTCTCTTCGCATTCCGCAGTACCTTCTCCCGTATCCCTAGTACCTTTTCCTCTTAATGGTCGAGTTTCGCCACCGTCTCGCTCACCGGACCCGTACCCACCCATTCCCGACGAATTCATCGACTCATCTACTGATGACGATATGTTGAAGCCTATCTCTGATACTCTTGCCCACGTTCGCAACGCATCCTTTGCTGGGTCGAGTGGAACTACGGTCCGACCCAGTCTTCTCTCAAAGAAAAGTCTACCGGATTTGAGGCGGACTAAGTTTCGACCTGGCCAGGAAGTACCTTCAAGGTCACCAACCGCCCCATTCTGGAATCCCCTTACCGTCAACCGGTCTGTTGACCAATTCCTTTCTTCTCGGCAAGACTCTTCGAGCTCCTCTGAGAGTGCGCCTATCAATTTCCGTCCAGATCAGGCTTTCCTTCACGGAGACGTTACCTCCTCTCCCGTCTCCCCAAGTCACCCGGCTCCTACAATGGACGGCGAACGCCACTCGTATTTTCGCCGCTTTTCCGTGTTACAGTCGACCATCATTGCCAAGGCCATCCCTGACTCTCTCCTTCGATTTATGGATGCTGCCCGCGGAATATTATTTGCGGTATCTCAGATTTACCAGGCGCTCCATCATTATACGGTATATGCCATCGATGAACGGTTGGCATCCGTATTGCTGAAAGTACTTGATCCTGCCAGCACTTACATCATGCAGCTGATCAACGCGTTGGACCGCTTCGATTCAATGAGTCGTCGGGCGCTACCACCACCTTCGGTTTGTAGGGGTGTTGTTGAAAGTTGTAAGGATAATCTGGCTATTTTTGGTAAAGCTGTTGGCGTTCTTGCCCTTCAACTGAAAGTGCTGGCCACTCAAGACGACGTTCGCTACACAAGACAGATGTTACTCGTACTATACGGTGCCACTGCGGAAATCTCCAATGCATGGCAATCAATGGTCCCACATCTCGAGGCGGTTGAACCCCTTCTGCGAGACCATCGACCACCGCCGATAACAAAAACACGTCCTGGCGGCCAAACCTTCCCTCATCCTCCGGTGTTGAATATTATACCAAGTCCTTCGTCACCCTTCACCCCCATCCCTCCACGCCCCGCCCTTGTTCCCCCAGATAGCCCCGGACCGACCGAGAGAACTCACATTGCCCGGCGACATGCGGGGTCCTTCAGTTCCAAGGACGTGGAGATTGGTCGATTCATGGCTTCTTCTCATGAACTTACAATCATGCAAAGAGGCGTTGCATCAGGGACTGCCGCGGAAATCCCTATTCCTCGCGTCGCTCGACGCCGTCCTGGTTTGCTACCCCTACAGAGTAGCACATCACCGGTGGCCCCTCTTAGAAAAGGCTCACACTTTCCTGATGCTCATTCAAGGCAGGGATCCTTGTCCTCTTTATTGGAGTCACCAGCGTCGTATTCTCCCTCCACCACCGGTCGATTGGACGTCCCGACTACTCTTCATAATCTGGTGGACAAGGAGGCGATTGATGCCATGAGCAAGGCGGTAGAGGCTGCACCACCTGTCTGGGTCATGATGGACAGTATCCTTGCCGACCTGCCGGAAAAGCAGGAAGATATCAAGGAGACGCTCGCCAAAGCCCAGACCGTAACCCAACAGCTAAAAACAGACATCTCACTGCTGCAGGACGGCATGAATGTCGAAAGAAAGTCACTTCGGAATGATGCACATATGTTTGTCAAGGTGAGTCCTTGGTGGGCCTATTTGTGTTTGTTTTGTGGCATCGCTCAAGTCCTTTCACCCGGTGCTTTTACAGCTTGTCGTTCATCTCTCCACTAACGTGAAGTCATATGTCGATTCTCACCCCTTGTCTACGACCTTACGAACCAACATGGTCAAGCTCACTAACGCCACCGAAGAATTTGTCATCTTACTCCATGTATCATCATTTGCCAACACCTCGACCCCTCGACCGCACATACCTCCAGTAAACGGCCTCTCCAGCAATGGCGCTGTGATCGGCGCTACCTCTGACGACCCACATCTCGGTCCCAGTACCATTCTCACACGGTCACGTAGCGCGCAGGCTAATACGCCGAAGACTATGACTCCTTCACCTATAGTTAGAGAGGCACCACACAGCGCCTTGCCGCACCAGACGTTTAGAATCCCCCTGGTTCCAAATCAGCCCAGGACAACTGCCGAAGCTGGCCTCGACGTCTCATAGTCATCCCCTCATTTTATGCTGCCGCCGCCGCACACTAGTAACCTACCCGCACATCCCCACTATAAGCTTGCCTGTCTGCCTCATTCACTCAACTTTGTCCTTCATTGTCCCATCTTGACGAGGCCCCAGGCCCCCAGCAATTTCTCTCTGATCACAACACACTTTTTTTTTCCTTCACGCGGTAATGGCGATGTGGGAATGAGCGACAATCTGTCGTAGGATGTGTCCGAAAAATATGCGGTGTATGCAAAATGGAAGCAAGGAACAAAGATCATGCCAGTGGTGATGTATACACAAGTGGTATAGGCGAAGATAGCAAAAACTTTCAACTAGTCGACTTCTTCGGCTTTCCGTCTCATTGCGGGGACGCGAATCCGCTGTCTTGTGCATTTGCGAAGATTTTGTCGATCTCGGCCTGGATCTCGTGCAAGTTGGTCTTCAACGACTTTGCGTCCTCGAACTTGCGGTGAGCTTTGGCTTCCTCGATGAAGGACTCCAGAAGGGCTTCTTGCTCGAGAAGGGGTTGAAGGGCGTGCGCAAGCTGAGAGTCTGGATCGATGACAGGGACATCGGCCGATGCAGTTTGCGGGGATGTCGATTTTGAAGGTCTCGGTAGGGACTATACAATTACATGTTAACAGGATACAACTGGTGCACCACACCCGTACTCACCTGCAACGGAAACATGTGCTTTTGTAAAAAGACATTAGATCTGGTAAGCACTGCAGCCAGAACTCTGTCCTGGGAACTTCCGGGACCTGAGGTAGGAAGCGCTCGAATTCGCTTCGCGAGAGCGTCATATTGGGCAAAGGCATCCAGTAATCTCTTTCGTACCGCCGACGCATCTGCCGTGGGGCGATCGTCAGAGCTGAAGTAAGTGGTCACCTAGGCCGTTACAGTATAGGCAGAGTCGAGGGGAATCTTACTTGAGTGTCAACAAAAGCTCCTGGAATTGAGGCAAAGCGTCTTCGATTTCTTTCTCCAAACTGATGAACACGTCGTAGAGTCTTGAAAATGTCGGCAATCGTGCTCTATCCTGTGCGTACTGCTGGCGTCTAGGCAAGAGAAGGGGGAAAAGTCAATTCGAAGTCGCCGCGAGAGACGAAGTGCCTCACAGCAACGCAGGGCGACAATCGCGGCAGATCCTGACACCTCTCAAGAACTTCTCATCAGGACTGATCCCGTCTCGACCTGTGGGTCGCCCTGGAGAACTAAGAGTCCGTCGTCGGACACCGTAGTCGACCCCTTCCCTAACCTCTTCTATCTGACCTGACTTCGGGTCAGAGACAAAAAGAAGCGAGCAAGTGACGGGTCGTAGTGGGTGTTTGACGGGCAAGGAGCATATGATCCGGCCGCATAGACGGCAGTGGTGCTTGCGATTCGTTATTGTATGGAACGACGCCCTAACAAATAAGTAAGTAAAATTGACCAGCTAAAAGGACGGTTACGCACGTGCACAAAGGGCACTGAGAGACGTCTGGATCATTCTGCCAGGGTGTGATATTCTGTTCAGCAGCTGTACGAAAATGTGAAAAAGGCGTCAAGGCTCGCTCGACTTGGAAGCAAACCTCGAACATCAGCCTTGCCTCCAGCCGCGACCTGACTCTGAACCACACCTCGCCAAAGATCGCTTGGCCCCATACTTCTGATGTCTAATTCCCATATAGAGGACATCCTTTTCGCTTGCATTGTGCGAGCGGCGACTGCACTCTTATCTGCATCTTCGCCAAAGTGTAATTTTATCAACTTCTCAAGACGGCGTTCCAAGCGCGTCTGCTCCACACGTCCAACGTCTCGGCGAGATCGGCGCAGTTCAAGGAATTCATCCGTAAGAGGTCGATACACGCCCTTTGGCTGAAAACCTGGGCGATAAGGTGCTGACTGTCGAACAGGGGTACTGGTACGGGTCGATGACGGTGACGGTGATGGAACGGGCGAGGCGGAAGCAGCGGGGGTCACAGATGACGATGATGATGGAGTTTTTTGCACGGGGACTGGTAGTGACACGGCCGGAGAAGAACAATCTGCATTCTCGGCCGCGGGACGTCGTTCGGGTTGGTGATTCGCATCACCCTGATGGAAATTAATTGCCGCGGCCCTGCCTGCGGTCACATCCTGGGCCTGGGAGGATGGTTGGGCCTGAAAAGAGTCACATGGCAGGGTGACGGTTGACAGACGACTGTGGGGTCTTTGCGCATTTTCTAGACCAAGGGCCCGCGATGCGGTCCGCGGATAATCTCTTGCCGGGCTCAGAGGAGAGGGAACAATAGGAGTCTGCGCAGCACGTACGGGGACGTGGCGAAACGTCGACGTCTTCCGAGTTCGTATTGAAGGCTGGGACGGGGTGGTGCTCGAGGAGGCCACAGGTGTCACATCGGATGCCGCCACCGGAGAAGTAGAAGCTGACGTCGTCTCGGAGATGTTAAGTGATCGAGAAGACGAAGAAGAGCTCGCTCTTTTCCGAGGTGGTGCTTCGTGCACGAGGCTAAGGGACGATGCTGGTGCTGGTGTGAGAGCTGGTGTCGAGGAAGACGGTGCTGTTATGATATGTAAGCCATTAGGGACTACACTTTTGGTAGTCTCAGGAGGATGTTGTTGAATTTGAGGTGCAGGTTGAACCGGCTGAGAGTAGTCGTGCAGGGAATTCGGAGGCGGCGGTGAGGGAGTGGGCGAGACAGACAGCCTGCTGTTGGACAAACTATGGGAATGTCTTTTTGGCTTTTTGCCAAAATATTCAGTCAAGTGGATAGGAAAAGACACAATGGCATACCTTGTAGGCCTGGTAGGGAACGTACGGAGGAGATGTGTTCATCAGAGTTGCAGCCAAGCTTGGTACGCGCCTATCCCTCTGAGTGAGTGCCATCATGTCCACCACGTCTGGCATCGCCGTATCACCAGAATTGGTTTCTACCTTTGCAGACGCCGTCTCTTCGCAGAATATTCGCTTTCTCAAGATATCGATTCAGAATGGTTCGCACCGCGACCGATCTCATCAGTTCAGCCCCATCTTATATCTAACCGGTAGAGGTACTGGTCACCGATGCGACCATTCCGCCATCCTCAACCCTCGAGAACGATTTAAATCAACTTCAGTCGTTGCTGGAAGATAATGTTCCAGCATATGTCTTTGTCCGTCTCGACGACCCTCCTTCCTCGTGGCTTGCAGTCCACTATGTCCCAGATACAGCTAAGATTAGAGAAAAGGTATCTATGAACGACATCGTCGCATTTTCGCCTTCTTACCGCCTGTCAGATGGTTTATGCCTCCACGCGCAACTCGGTGACGAAATCGTTGGGTGCGACAAACTTTGTGGACACTATTTTTGCCACGTCCAAGGAAGACGTGACTCCTGCGGGATATGCTGCACACAAACGCCATCTCGCCGCTCCGAAGCCAATGAGTGCTAGGGAGAAAGAGATGGCGGGTATCAAAGCAGCCGAGCGGGAAGCTGGGAGTGCCCCATACAATCCCAGTGCGGCCAGGAAAAGTCCTTTCGGAACTGGCGTTGGTCTGAAGTGGTCGAGCGAGGTGGAAGCTGCTGTTCGAGACCTCGCAGATGCTACTGAAGATCATTTAGTAACTATGGCAAGACCCCTGGTCATCTCTCTAGCCATTTTGTCAACTTAAGCGCGTCATTTTGCAGACTATTGACCCGTCTACCGAGACACTGACACTTGGCGAGACGACCGCTACTTCGGTGGATGAACTCAAGAGTAAGATACCACCATCTGATCCATGTAAGTATGGAACATTTTCCATCACCACCCGCTGACATTAAATGTCACAGCTTTCGCGTTCTTTTCTTGGTCCGAGACTGCTTCTGAACGACGCATCAGTAAGCCGTGTGTTGTCCTGTTGGAAATCTATAACATCTGACTCTAAGCAGTTTTCATTTATTCCTGTCCAACCGGATCGCCAGTTAAATATCGGATGTTGTATTCATCTGGTTCATCATCCGTTTATCAGACGGCAAAGTCACTTCTTCCGACACTCCTGCTGGCACCGCGTAAGGTGGAGACGTCGGATCCTCAAGAGTTGGATGCATCATTTTTGCGTGCAGAGCTTGGGCAGAGCAAAGAGCCCAGTCGGGTTGGCACGCCGAATAACGTAGGGCTACCTGGAGTAGCTTTTGCTAGACCAAAGGGACCACCCAAGAGGCGGTGAATGTAGAGTAGAGTTTGTACATAAACGAATCACAGCCGTGTTGGTCTAATTAAGATCCGACGATTGAAGTTGACTCTATAATAAACGGAACTCATGTAATTTCTCCATCGAAACATGCTACTTACAACCCTCTTCCGCCGTCCCAATTCACGTGCTGGCCTTCCAGTCGTCCATTTTGTCCGTGTATACACTGTTCGGGCGGATCCACAAGCTCCGAAGAAGGTATGGGACTCGGCTGATGCGGCGGTTAGAGCAGTCAAGTCCGGAGATGTGTTACTCAGTGGAGGTGAGTGACCGAGTCTTGTGTTAACGGTGAGATGCTGAAATATTATACCAGGGTTTGGCCTCTGCGGAACACCAGGTGAACCGAACAAAGGTCGCAGAACTTACGCTAACCGCCAAAGTCCCCTCCCAGACACCTTAATTGGTGCACTTGCTGCAAGAGGAGACGTGCGGAACTTGACTGCCGTCTCTAACAATGCTGGCTCTGGCCAACTTGGACTCGGTACGCGGGCTGCATAATTTGTTTCAGGCGCAGCCAAGGCATACCGTTCGGATCCAGGAAAATTACTCCATACAGGGCAGATAGACAAGATGATATCGTCATATATTGGAGGGTTCGTACCCCTTTACTATCCTCCTCAAACCGAGTCGTGATTGTGATTGTGCTCATTTCAGGAATAAGCACTTTGAGCAACTTTATCTTCAGGGGAAGATATCCCTGGAACTCATACCACAGGGTACCCTCGCCGAACGTTTACGCGCACACGCCGCAGGAATACCCGCGATTTTTACTCCCACTGGCGCTTCTACCGCCGTGGAGCAAGGCTCGATACCCATCCGTTATCACGAAGGCGGAATATCTAACGGTGTCAAGATCCCCGGGACGAGAAAGGAAAGTCGTGAATTTAATGGGCGACGATACGTGCTCGAGCCTGCCATTGCGGGAGATGTTGCCTTTGTGAGAGCGTGGAAGGTGGACGAGGTAGGAAATACAGTATTCAGGTTCGTTCGATCACGGGGCCTGCCCATTACACCTTCGGTGAAGCTCTCCACAGATATGCAGCAAACAACTTTAGCAGCGTCATGGCGAAGAATGCGAAACTGACCATCGTCGAGGTGAGTAGTACCAAGTGAGTCTTATGGAGTCCTGATGGGTCACTCCATTCCAGGCTGAGAATATCGTACCTGTTGGCTCGCTTTCCCCAAATGCCATTCATTTACCTGGGATCTATGTCGACCGCATTGTGCAGGCTACCGCCGAGAAGCAGATAGAAATTCAGGCCCTCGCTCAGCCTGGGCTGAATAGTCAAGGAGAAAGTAATCCTGCAGTCCTAGACACCCGTCACCGGATCGCGCGACGTGCGGCGAAGGAACTCAAGAATGGTTTCCATGTGAACCTGGGAATCGGCATGCCGACTCTTGTCCCAGAACATCTCCCACCTGGTGTAAAGGTATGGCTACAGAGCGAAAATGGAATCCTGGGTATGGGTCCATACCCAACCAAGGAGCAGCTCGATGCGTGCGAACACTTTCTAACATCATCTTACATATATTGACCTCATCTATTCAGGGACATTATAAATGCAGGAAAGGAGACTGTCACGTTATTACCTGGAGCCTCCATATTTGGTGAGTGGGGGTACAAGTTTGGTACAGTCGAGTTGTTGAAGAGAATGTCTTCAGATACCAGCGAGTCGTTTGCGATGATACGCGGCGGACACATCGATGTGGCCATTCTCGGGGTGAGTTTTACAAGTCAGACAAACCGACAAGACAGTTCCTAATGATACTTCATAGGCGATGCAAGTCTCACAAGCCGGTGACATTGCTAATTTTATGATACCCGGAAAGCTCGTCAAAGGTAACTTGTTTACTATCTATAGGATACTGGGCCTCTCTTACAAATTTAGTACAGGCATTGGCGGTGCCATGGATTTGGTCTCGAATCCCGACAATACCAAAGTCATTGTCGTGATGGAGCACTGCGCGAAGGACGGTAGCCCAAAGATTCTGAAAGAGTGTACACTGCCCCTGACCGGTGCGCGGGCAGTGAGCCAGATTGTCACAGAGCTCGGCGCATTCGATGTGGACCGTCAGAAGGGAGAACTCACGTTGACCGATCTGGCAGATGGCGTCACGGTGGAAGAAGTGAGCGCAAAGACGGGCTGCGAATTCCACGTCCGGAGCCAGTTAAGTCAGCGGTGAGTACTATATGGTGTCCTTTGTCACTGTTGGCAGTGGCAACACAATAAAATAAAAACTACATGAACATAATGGGTACGAGCTGAAACTGTCACGTGAACCTCATTCATCCAAAATTGGCATCGACATAACTGTCTGTTAAGGTTAAGACAATGCCTTGCCAATTCTCTGAAGTCTATTTGTGGTCGTTGTCTGCTGCTGTCAATAGAAGTTTATCATGTCGACCTCGTCCAGTACCGTGACGTTCTGTTTCACTAGTCGACTTGGACAAAAATGCCTTGTCCTTGGATTCCGACAATCGACCGTCGTCATTGTCAACGGAGATGAGGTAATGGCCCGCGTTGTTCTATCATCTGCTGTAGCGAGTACAGTATGATGCGGCCTTAGTCGAGGCTCGGTTCCACTGGGGTTACAGACCTCCGCTCCGGGGACGATGATCAGGCCTTGGCTGTTCGAAGCGCGATTGCCGTTGCCGGTTTTATAGTTAAGTCGATGGACGATACCTGGGAAGGAAGGAAGCTAGAGTATGTCATTCCTGAACCTAAAGTCTGAAGAAAGTACTCAGGTAGCACCTCAATTGACTGTGGTAGATCCTGGGAATCTAGGCACACCCCCCTCCACGGCGTCCAACGGCGGTAGAGACCGCCAATCTGTTCGATCGCTAGAGGGAACTCCAGGAACCCTGAGGATATCATGATGTTCACTAGCAAGGGGTTTATGAATATGCGGCCACCTGAAACTGTGGAGACACAGGTTATTCAAGAAGCCTCACTGACGGCATACTCAAGCAACCCTGCTGACAGCTCAAGTCATCAGGTAAGACACCGTGGCGCTATGCCTTCAATGTTTCTTATCTGTTGAGATATTCAAGCAGAGTGTAGTTAAGAGTTCAGTATGTTTGAGGGTTACACTGTTCTAGGTTGGCTTGTCCCAAAAAGTGCCAGTTCCTAGCCCTGCGTGCCTTACCCGACTGTATATGATTCGCTTAATGTGAGGACAGGATGTCCAACGGCCAGCTAGCGAGCCCACGCACGAGACCAGCTTCTTGTTCTACCGGACAGGAGATGTACGATGATGAGAAGTGAATGGGCGGTGACGGCAGGTGACTTGGAGGGCAACAATTCCCGAGAAATAGAAGTCGATGATCTAATAACGGCGCCGACTGGCGTCTCTCACCTTTGCACACCTCCCACGACCCTCTGCACCATGGGTTGGTTTGCTTCCCTCTTTTCTTCTTCAAACTCCTCTTTGCAGGGGAAACGTAAAGTCCTCTCCTCTACTCAAGAGGCTTTCTCCCTTCCCTCTCCCGTTTCGGCGCAAAATGGCCTCTTCACAGCAGGTTCTTCCTTCGGCTCTCCGGATCCAGAATCAACTGCTGTCACTCCCTCATTTACATACCCACCACCATCAAACGGAACGCAATACAATATTGTGTCATCTGGGTGCGTTTATTCTGGACCCTTTCTTGTCTTGTCTTGACCTTGAACACTCAGAAGGAATTCCTCCCTTCCACCACCCACGTCCTTGTTACCCATCCATAATACCCCACTCCCTCCTCTTCCTCAATACCCACCTCTCAAGAAAACATGGAACCGTATTCGAACCTGGTTGTCGGCCGAGTATCCCGAGTTGGGTGACACACTCAACTATGGCCTCCTTCCCCAAGACCTCGCAAATATAGAAATGCAGTTCGGTTTCTCGCTTCCTCAAGTCATCCGTGAATCTTACCTAGTGGTCGACGGACAAGAACCCGAGTCGTCAGCTGGCTGCTCGGAAGGTCTCTTTTTTGGTTTACATCTCCTCCCCCTCGACGAGGTACTTGAAGAGTGGAGATTTTGGCGCGAAGTCGACGATGACCCGAATACTGGTGCGCATCCACGACTACGCGGGTATATGCAATCCGTGCCACCAGGCTGGATCCGCAAGGAGTATTCTCAGCGAGGATGGATACCGCTAATTTCCGACAAGACAGGCAATTACGTCGGGGTCGACCTTAACCCTGGAGAAGGAGGTTCCCTCGGTCAGGTTATCGTTTTCGGCCGTGATTTCGATACCAAGGTCGTTCTTTGGAAAGGAGATGGCCCCGCTGGATGGGCATGCTGGTTGGCTGGTTTTGCAGAGATGCTGGAATCCGGAGAAGGATTCGAAGTTGGTGCCTCGATCGAGAGTGAGGGAAGCGAGGACGGTGTTGGCTACGAGGGGTATTTCTTTGATGGGACTGGGAGGGGAGCTGGTGAAGCTGGTGGGATTTCATCTGGCGGTATGTGCCTCACAGGCGAGTATCGGGGTTGGTCAACACTGGAGGCTTGGGCGGATAGAAGTGTGCGTAAATGGCAACAAATGGGCTTAGTCCCAGACTCTCCAACGCAGGACGAGAAGGGCAAGGTATGTCCAGTCTTCTTCTGGTCGTCCCGATTCGTACTTTCCTCTCCCATCTACAGGCGCCAGTGAAAGTTGGCCTAGGTGTCTTGGATCTTGCTAGCGCCAATGCAAGCTCCGGTGCTGAGGTGCCGATCCCCGTCTTTGCGGACGTCAGTAACACAACGCCTTCCAGGCCCAGCGGACAAGATGCGGCCGATCCTCAGGAAACATCGCACAAAGAATCCGTCCCCACCATCTCCATCACGAAACCCCCCGCTCCTCTGCCAGTGGACCTTCCAACTCACGATGAAATCACGCCTCCCAGTCTTGACTTTGAGTCGCGCCCTGATGACATAGAGAGCGGGGGTTCTATAATGCGAGAAGTTAGCCTCCACTCGAGAACAGCCACAGATCTCTCAAGTCCCGGCCTTCAACAGGACGTGCTAAGTTCTCCGAAATCAAGTCAGAATTCGCTGTCCGGATATGCAACCCCTCCCTCAAGCGCGCCTACTTCACCGCCTCGGGTTGCCGATCTACTTGGAGACCCTATGTCCACGCCGGCTGCACCTGCGACGAAGCGTTCATTATCCACGAGACGATCTCCGCGCGTTACTTCCCTCGAGCTCCATGACCAAAACCCACCCAATAGCGGCGATGAATCAGATGCGGAGAGTGGCGAGTTGACTGCCACTATCAGATTGGTCGGTAGTGGAGCTGGAACAACAGGACGTGCACATGATGAAGCACAATGAGACGAAGATCACGGTCGTGCCCAAATTGAAACTGCACCCAGCTGCACCAGACAGGACTTGCTCCTCGAACGAAGCCTTTTTTCCTGTCAGTAATAATACCTAACGGAAAGAGGACTTCGGCGCACGACGGACTGGTAAATTGAAGGGAGGTGATTTCAGATTGCGGTGTGATTGAAATGACACTTGTGATCGCATGTGCTGGACACTATTTATTTTTGGTCCATTGACTAGTACATTGCATTCTAATAACCATCTCTTACAGTCCAAACCCATGTACGCTTCAGTTTCAGGTTTCCTATACCCGTCCCGTAATCATGTCTGCTCTCTTACGTAATCCCATGTGCTATTTGCAGAGCGCGTTTCGAGACTTGTCCCTTTCCCCTCATGGCTCCTCCGACTCTAACACACAACCTTCTCGAGGAGCGTCTAGCACAGCTTGAGTGAGCACTGCACCTCTTTTCTGCCTTTAGCTTCGCTGTGAACACTGCGTTTTAGCGAGATTACAAGACGCAGAAATGACTACTTGCGCGAAATGTTTGTCCTGCTGCAAAGGCGCAACAAAGCCGGGTTCGTTCTAACAATGGAGGGCCAAAACGACCCCGCTCTCGAAGCGTTTATGGATAGATTTAACATCTCCAAAGCGTGCGGACCCTTCCCTTTCTCTCTGCCGTCCTGCTCACTTTTCTTGCCAGTGAGGGCGCCGGTAGCATTTCACTACTCGCCGAGAGCGAATATGCTCCCTCCCGACTGAGTACCCCGCAGGCAACAACACCCATATCCGACATAAGTCACGACACGCCGTCTGTACTCGATTATGGTTCGCCCATGTCCGAGGCTCTGTCGCCGCCTTCGCCATTGCCATTGGACGCCGAGATGAGCGAGTCTGTCCCGGTGGCGGCAGAGGAGGAGGATGGTTCGTCGGACGTGGACGATTTGCGCCCTCTGTCGCCAGATACTTCCATGGAAGTGGCCGAGGACGTTGAGCCGCCTCTTTCGTCAACAGTCGACTCGGACCTCCCCGCGGATGCGGACGAATCTGCGCTACCACCCTCCACTTCGTCTGAGGTTCCGCTCGCGGAGGCTCGCGCAGATACACCGCAGCTTGAACCTCTGAGCGACGTCGACGATACGGACGAGACGATGGGCTCACGTGTTCCGTCTGAGGCTGGTCCAGTCCGGCCGGCCGCCGTTGAGGTTGAGGAGGATGAAGAGAAAGATGAAGATTCGAAATCTGAGGCGTTGGCGTCCGAGGTGTTGGCATCCCCTGTGATCGCGGAGCAATTTGCCGTGCAGGAGGACATGGACGTCGATATTGTGGGAGAGGGAGAGGGAGAGGGAGAATCCCGCGTCGAAACCGATGAACCCGCCCTACTCACTCCTCCTGAGAGTACGTCACCGCCGACTCCACAAGTACCTCAGGCAGAAATCAAACCACCCCCAATGCCGTCGCCGCAGCCGCCATCACCACCAACTCTTGCTCCCGCTCCCGCTCCCGTCCTTGCTTTGCCGCCCTCTGCGTTTATGCTTCCTCCCCGGCCGTCTTCCGAAGTCTTTATTCCCGCTACCCTCACTCCCACCAAGGAACCGCCCCACTACGCTCTCGAGCAAGCCGCTGCCGAGCCTCGTTCTCTAGCTGTGAGCGAATGGCTCAACTTTGAATTCTCGCTAAACCGTCACTACACCCTCCCACCTGCAAGGTCTCTCCCTCAGGACCAGCAGCGGAGGTTGAAGCTTGGCAAAAGCCTGCGCAAGAAGGATAAAGAGAAGGACAAGGTGCCTGAAAGTCGCAAGGATGGCACGGACGATTGGACGCCATTGGGTATCAATAAGTGGGGAGTAACGATCAAAGCGAACCCCCTGTGGAAGAGGGTTTCCCGTGCTCCAAAAACGATGAGCACTCGGGATTGGAACGTGAGCGTGTTGTCATATCGAGATCGTTGTGGTGGTTCTCAATGACGTTTAGGTGGCTTTCACTGAACTGCGCCTCGTTCGGGTGTTGGAGCGCATAGAACAACTCAAGGAGACAGGTAAGTGGAGTTATCGGCAACCGAAGAAACAGCGCGGAGTGGGCAATGTATCCAAGACACATTGGGACTATCTTTTAGATGAAATGGTGAACTAATTTTCGGTCATACAAAAGCGCATCTTTTAACAATCCTCACAGCAATGGATACGCACGGACTTTCGGGAAGAGCGTCGGTGGAAGATTTGCGTGGCATACAAGCTCGCCGCTGCCGCGCAA
>Ga0209488_10001161_pt1 | contig 22476 bp, 22 predicted proteins | sample Rivendell_Oct201_8_FD_188349 | JGI IMG/M metagenome (GOLD analysis project Ga0209488, IMG submission 188349) | Vadose zone soil microbial communities from the Eel River Critical Zone Observatory, Northern California, USA -... | ecosystem: Environmental > Terrestrial > Soil > Vadose zone >...
GCCAAGGCCGGTGAGCTCATGATCGGACCGAGCTGGGTGATCTTCACCGTGATGGGGAAGCATGAATTTGCAGTGCATTGGCACCACATCGATCCTGCACGCGGAGCCATGCTAGGCATGAGCATTCTCCTGGGCGGACGCGGCCTGGGAGCGCTGGTTGGGCCGGTCGTCTTCGCGCGCTGGGCGGGTCGCGCGGACCGGAGATTGCGCCTTGGCATCTTCCTCGGCTATCTCTTGATCGCTCTGGGTTACACTCTTCTCGGTGCCAGCGGCACCGTTTGGATCGCGAGTGCCTGCGCGATGCTGGCGCACATGGGAGGCTCGACCGTCTGGGTCTTCTCCACCACGCTGTTGCAACTCCACACCGAAGACCGCTTCCGCGGACGCGTCTTCTCAGCCGACCTTGGTTTCTCAATGCTGACGATCGCGGTCGGTGCTTACCTCTGTGGACGTTTTCTTGATTGGGGGATTGCCGCGCGCACAGTCGCAACTTACACAGGACTAATCATGCTGCTTCCGGCATCCTTGTGGGCGCTAGCGATGCGGGCGTGGAAAGACGAACCGGCCACGGTGAGAATGCAATCGGAGAGCTGAAGGAAGAGCAGTGCCTGAAGCCGGAGACCGGGTGCCGGAACTTCTCAAGCCAGACGATCGATCTTAGCGGCCATGATGAAATCGCTCTCGGTCAGGCCGTCGACCTTATGCGTCCACAGCGTGATCTCTGCTTTGCCCCAAGTCAGGAGGATGTCTGGATGGTGCCCCTGCTCCTCTGCCACGGCGCCAACCTTATTCACAAAGTCTAGCGCCTTGCGGAAATCCGGAAAAGTAAACGTTCGAACAATGTGATGCTCATTCACTACCTTCCAATGAGCCCACTCTGTCAGCTGCTTATGAACCTGTTCGAGTTCCTTTCCCTTCAGCGGCGGTACTCCGCCGCGGCAGGGGACGCAAGTCTTGCTGGCTAGGTCTTCGGTCATGGGCATCCGCCCTCCATTGTAGTCGTTCGAGAAAGGGAAATTTCAGAACAAACTCTCCAAATCGCGGGCACCGTGAATCACTCGGAGAATCAGGACTTCGCCACCCTCGCTCTGATAGAAGATCAGATGTTTGGGAAATCTTGCTACCCGCATCCGCCGTATGCCTTGAAGGTCGGCTGCGGTGAAGATGCAAGGTGCGCCGGACAGGGGATTCTTCACGAGGCGAAGCAACGCGGCAGTTACCGCACTCTCCCAGCGCTTTGCCAACATATGTCCCGACTGTTGCTGGTACCACTCGGCTTGCTCGAGAATGTCGCCCACCGCGGCATCGCTCAGGCGAAGCGTCGCCCGATTCACCGGCCAGTCTGACCACGCAAGGCTGCAACCAGACCTTTCTTGCGTATCTCATTCACGGCAAGTTCGATCTTTGGTCCTTTAGCCGCGGCAATGAGGTCCTGTTCGAGAGAGTGGAGCCGCCGCTCCTTGTCCTGGCGAATCAACTCGCGGATATACTCGCTGGGAGTGCCCCAATCACCCGAGGCCACCTGCCCTTCGACGTATTGTTTCAGAGGTTCGGGGAGGGAGATGTTTAGAGATGTCATAGCCATACCTTCATATTATGACAGTTTATGAAGGTATTCCAACCTGACAGATACCGGGTCTTAACCGCCCGATTGTCACAAGGAAGTCAGCGTTCCTTCTTAACTGTTGTGGCGTGCCGCGCTCATGCAGCTAGAACGGAATGTCCTCATCCGTAATCGGCCCGGCACCGGCGCTGGCGGGCTCCGCTTCTGGCGTGCGCTGGTCGAAGTTATTCCCACCGCCTGCCGACGCAGCGCGCGAACTGCCGGCGAAGTCGCCGCCACCGCCGCCCTCGCCGCGTCCGCCGAGCAGCACCAGATCGTTCACCACGATTTCGGTCATGTATTTCTTTTGGCCGCTTGTTTTGTCGTCCCACGAGTGAGTTCGCAAACTGCCCTCGATGTAGACCTTGCTGCCCTTCTTTACATACTCGCCGATAATCTCAGCCGTACGGGCCCAAGCAGTAATGTTGTGCCACTCGGTGCGGTCTTGCCACTGGCCTTCCTTGTCTTTGAACCGCTCGTTCGTGGCCAGACTGAACTTGGCCACCGGCGTGCCTTGCGGCGTGAATTTCACTTCTGGATCCTTGCCCAGATTGCCGATGAGGATGACTTTGTTCACACTTTTTCCTGCCATGGGATGCTCCTTTGCAGGCGTTCACTATAACAGAAGCAGGCCTCCAGAATTGCTTTAGCCGTAATGCAAAACGGCGGTTGTGTCATTCTGGGAGAAGGGCGGTAGCGGGGTCTCCAGGGCCTAGAGAACCTAAGTCTGGGCAACAAGAAGCCAACAGCTAAAGGCCAAGGGCTAACAGCCCCTTGAGGTATAATCGTCGCGATGCCTGCCCAACCCGGTGCTACCAGGGCGGTCGGGATGGTTCCCGACGAGCTCAAGTTTGAACCCAGATCTAAGGGCCTTGCAACGCCTCGCAAGAAGAAGCCCAAAGAACTCGCCGTCATTACCGAGTGCTGTACCGGATGCGCCGGCTCGCCCGCCTGCGTGGAATACTGTCCGGTGGAAGATTGCATGTTCTGGGTTCCCGACGAAGACGCCACGCCGTTTGGCCGAATCGCGATCGATCCCATCCTCTGCATCGGCTGCAAGAAGTGCATCAGCAAAGGTCCCGACGGCTGTTTTCTCGACGGCTGCCCGTGGGATGCCATCGCCATGGTGGATACGGCTGAAGTGGAGAAAGAAGTCGGGGCTATGGCGATTTAGCCGTCGGTTTCAGTTCCAGCAAATCCCACTTGTTACCGTAGAGATCTTCGAAGACGGCGACCGTACCATATGACTCCTCGCGTGGCTCTTCTTTAAACTTCACTTCCCGCGCCACCATGGTGCGGTAGTCACGCCAGAAATCATCCGTGTGCAGAAATAGAAACACGCGACCGCCTGTCTGGTTTCCGATACGACTGCTCTCCTCCGGCGTTGAAGCGCGCGCCAACAGAAGGTCAGGACCGCGGGAACCGGGCGGACGAACAAGCACCCAGCGCTTTTCTTGACTGTTACGATCTTTGGCCAGGGTATCCGCGACTACGATGAAGGCGAGAGATTGCGTAAAGAACGCCAGCGCCTCGTCATAGTCCCGAACGAGGAGAGCCACGTAACCGAGTGTCTGTGCCATGCTCGTGAAATGAAACTGCCGCTCAAGCCCCGGGGCAACTAGATGCTCTACTTCACCCTTCCGCGGATTGCACGTTCAGTCTCAACGGCCTGCTGCCGCACGTCATTGGAAATATCTGGGAGATCGCGCTCGTAAGGACGAATCGCGGGAAGGTCTTCAGGCTGACCGACAAGATAGAGGGCACGTAATGCTTCCCACACCTGCTCGGTTGCAGGATCGACCACCGCGACCTCTGCTCCTGCTGCGATGTTCGAACCCGCTCCGGCTATCGAGCGAATCCGGCCGGCAATCGGCGAACGGATTTCTATCGTCTGTGGCGGTTGTGCAGAACCTGCGGCCGTACCAATCTTTGCGACCAATCCGCCTTGATGGATTGCGGTACCCGGCTTGTCCGCGTCGACGATGTGGCCGGACTCCGGAGAGGTGATGTGTGCGGCCTGTAGCAAAGCCACAATCTGCGGACGGCCGCTCGCATCGCCGAATCGCACCAGCGAGAGCGCCGCGTTTCCACGCACCATCGGCGATGAGTCAGTGAGCATTTTCAGAAGAGCCTCATGAAATCCCGCGCCAGACGCGTCCTGTCCCATGACCCAGGCGTCGGTGTTGCGCACCTCCTCGACCGGATCGGCCGCCAGACGCACCAAGTCTGGATACCATTGCCTCGCAGTCGCATCTTGCTTCGTGATGCGCTCGCCCACTTGCACCAGCGCCTGCTGAACGTGCCGCGGCTTCTTGGCATCATTCAGATATTCAGTGAGCTGTCGGTCGGAAAGATGACGGCCAAACCATGTGTTCCACCAGAACAGGAATGGCATTAGGCAGATGAGCCACGCGGTCAGGAAAAAGAGAAGCTTCTGCATGCGGGACATGCGGTGCTTTCGCGTTGCCACGATTTCTGCCGAAGGCGCTAGATTTGGATTTGCGGACATATGAGAAACGTTTACACCCAGCAGGGAAGTACGGAGCGAATACTATGCCAATGCCCAGCTCCGCGCCTACTCCAGGACATCGGCGTCGAGCACGCGCTCCTGCTCCAGATAGTGCGAAACAGCATACTGCGCCAGAAGCGGCGTCTGAAGCCGGATCTCGGCTCCGATCCATTCGCCCTTGGCATGGGCAGCATCCGGTGCGTGATTGCAGCGGCCGCCACTGCCAAACTGCGGGCCAAAGTCCGCGCTCTGAATTTGGTCAAACTGCTTAATCTCACGCCAGGCTCCGTCGCCGACAGTTCCGGATACGTCGATTTTCAGTCTCACGATCGACATGCACTGGGCTCAGTCAGGACGAAGACACCATGTCTCTACTACGTCCGCAGCGAAATTCGTCACCGAGGAGTATTGCCGGAATCAAGCGGCTGGCCTCGTGCTGCGTCGGTTCGCCATCAGAAGCGCCAGCCCGAACATGACCAGCGAAAATAGAACCAAAGTTGCCATCGCCGACGAAAACGGAAATGCTGTTTCCACGCCGGGATACAATAACGCTCGCAGTGCCTCTACCCCATACGTCAGCGGGTTCAAATGCATGAGTGCTCGAATCCATCCGGAGGCACCAGACAGCGGGAAAAGCGCCCCGGACAACAGCCACAGCGGGATCAGAAACAGGTTGACGATCCCGTGGAATGCCTGCGACGAGTCCATAGGCCACGCGATTGCAAACCCCAACGCGGTCAGCGAAAACGAAACCAGAAACACCACCACCGCCGCCAACAACACCTGCACTATCCCGAGATGCACCCCGGCAAACGGAGCGAAAACCAGAAAGATCATGCCCTGAATCGCGGAGAGCGTCGTCCCCCCGAGAATTTTTCCGAGAACAATCGCCGATCGGGGGACGGGCGCGACCAGCACGGAAAGCAGAAAGCCCTCCTTGCGGTCCTCGATCACTGACATCATCGTAAAGATCGAAGTAAACAGCACAATCATGATCAGGGCACCGGGATAAAAGTAGTCCAGGTAGTGCTGCTGGCCGGGCCCGCTTCCCGACCGAAACGAAGAGCCAAATCCCGAACCAATCACCAGCCAAAATACTAGCGGAGAGGCAATCACGCCCACCACGCGCGCCGGTTGCCGGTAGAAGCGCACGATCTCACGCCACCAAAGCGTGAATGCAGGCAGCATCACACCCGCCGAAGCAGGCATACGAGGTCGAGCCAACGCGGTACTCTGAGTCGCCAACGAATTCAACTCGCTTTCGTCGCAGGCGCCTTCGCGGGCGCAGCAGTTTGTTTCTTGTGCAGGAAGTTCAACATTCCCCGGTCGCGCATCTCCCAATAAAGGTTCAGCATGAATATGCCCGAGAGCGTCAAAAGGATCAAGCTCATGAACAGGCCGTCTACAGTGGCCCTCATGGGAGTCAAGAGAATCCACACCACCCCCAGCAGCGGTAGAACTCCAAGCACGGCAGAAATCAAAAGCAACATGGAAAGCAAGCTACCTCCTCTTGTAGAGCCACCGGCACAACGCCACGAGCTACGCACGTTTGTCGCTTGGTGATTCGCCTTCACTCCAGAACTTGTGTCCGGTGCGGTGAATGAATACATCCTCGAGCGCCGGCTCGCTTACCGAAATCGCCCGAATCTCCCCAGGAAACGCTTCCACTACGTCGGGGACGAACCGGTGTCCGCCTTCGCGTTCAATGCGCACCTGATTTCCCAGAACCGTCGTTTCGACGTGAAACCTTGCCCGGATACGCTCCGCCAGCAACCCCGCGTCGCGCGTGGCATCCAGCATTACGACGTCGCCGCCAATTTCGCTTTTCAATTCCGACGGAGTTCCCAGCGCCACCAGATTCCCTTCATTCAAGATGGCCAGCCGGTCGCAGCGCTCAGCCTCTTCCATCAAATGTGTGGTCACCAGCACGGAGACATGTTCTTCATCGCGTAGGGTCTGCAGATATTGCCACAAGTCACGTCGCGCACCCGGGTCGAGACCTGTTGTCGGTTCATCCAGCAACAGCACTCCGGGATGGTGCAACAGTCCCTTGGCCAGCTCGACCCGCCGCTGCATCCCGCCGGAGAATGTTTCCACGCGTTCCGTGGCGCGGTCTGCCAGTCCAACGCGGCCCAGAATTTCCCCCACTCGCTTCTTCAGCCCCGATCCGCGCAGGCCATACAAATGTCCCTGATGCCAAAGGTTCTCATAAGCGGTAAGCTTCCCATCGACGCTCTGCGCCTGAAATACCACCCCAATCTGGCGGCGTACCTGGGCGGGGTCCTGCGCCGCATCGCATCCCATCACGAGAGCGCGACCGGCGCTGGGAATCATCAGCGTGGAAAGAATCCGGAAGAGCGTCGTCTTCCCACTGCCGTTCGGACCCAGAAGGCCAAACAATTCCGCCGGACGCACCTCGAACGAAACTCCATTGAGAGCGGTGCGGTTCTCGTATCGATGAACAAGATTTTGAACAGAGATGACAGCTGCGGTGGAAGTTTTTTCCACTTCAAGTCCGGCGTCAGCGAATGCGGAAACTTTTGTGACCAATGTGATTCCTGGGGATGACTCTCTTACCAGTTTACGACGATACGGTGTCTAGCATCATCACAATGAACAAAACAGGCAGATAGAAGACTGTCGCCTGCAACAGCTGTCGCGCCCTCTGCTTCGAAACAGCCGCTGTAATCGGCGCATCGAGGAACGCGAGTCGTAACCCGACATACAGAAGAGCGAGCCCCATCGCGAGGGCTACTACGAAGTAGACTTTGCCCGCCATTCCTAGCAGGGTCGGAGCCAGTGTCACCGGAATCAGCCCGATCGAGTACGCCACAATCTGACGCGCCGTAGACCGCCCGTTCTGTTCCACCACCGGCAACATGCGGATCGCTCCTGCCGCATAATCTTCGCGATAGAGCCAGGCAATCGAAAAAAAGTGCGGGAATTGCCAGAAAAATACGATAGCGAACATCACCGCAGCGCCCCACTCCAGACGTCCGCGCGCCGCTGTCCAGCCGAGCACGCCGGGCATCGCCCCCGGGAAAGCGCCGACGAACGTGCAAATAGGATGAACCTTCTTCAGTGGCGTATAAGCTGCCAGATAGACCACCGCTGTCGCCAGCGAGAGCCAACCCGTCAAGGCGTTCATCACCAGGCCGAGAAACAATGCTCCACCCAGAATCATCCCCAGCCCGGCAATCGTCGCATGCATCCGGCTCATCCGCCCTGTAGGCAGCGGACGTCCGGCCGTGCGCCGCATCCGCGCGTCAATGTCGAACTCCATTACTTCATTGAGAGCGGCGGCACCACCTGCCACCAAGGCGACTCCCACAAGCGCCTGAACGAGCCCCCACGATATGGAAGAGATGCCCGACCGCGCTGCGCCGAAGTAATATCCGCACCAAGCCGTCATCACGACTAGGGAAGTGACTCTCAGCTTGGTGAGTTCGGCATAGTCGCGAGCCAGCGTGACAGGGCTGCGAGCCAGAACGAGAGGTGGGTTGGCTATGCTCATGCGGCCGAGGGATCCCGTTGTGCCTGAGGCACTCTTTCTTCGGCAGCGGCAGGAACGTGGCGCCAAACCTGGACGGCCAAGATCACGGTCGTAGCCAGCAAAAGGGCTCCTACAGCTACGTGTGCAACCGTCGACATAACCATAGGAAGTTCTGGCTGAATCGAATCTTTACCCCAGGCGACGCGCGTTAGAAAAGCGGTGAACCCAAGACACAACTGCGCAATCACCAGCGAGAGCATCAGAATCGCGGACCGCCGCACCGCTTCAACATTCGAATAAACGGAGAGTGCCCGTACTGCCGTCCATCCCAACACGATCAAGACGATTACGGAGTTTGCCACATGAGGCCACCAGCTTATCGCATGGTGGCGGAACATGGCGCCCAGAATTAGCTGCACATACAGCACAAAAATCGACAGCAGCGTCAGGGTAAACAGACTTGGCGTACGGGAGTCGAATTCAACGCGTGGATGCTCTTCCACCCACTTATGTCCGGTAAACAGCGCCATTGCCACCGCAATACAGAAGAAAGTTTGAGCCAGCGCGGCATGCGCCGACGAGACCGCAGGTGGCAGGTAGAACAAGACCGTGATGCCGCCCAGAATACCCTGCGCGATTACCGTTCCGAGCGCGGCAAATGCCAGATTGCGCATCCAGCGCCGCTTCTCCAGTCGCCAGGTTACGACTGCCATCGCAATCGTAAGCAGCCCGGCACCCTGGGCGATCATGCGATGGATGTGCTCGAATCTGACGCCGCCGACAAGCTTTGGAATTTTGTACCAGGAACCGAAAGATGTCGGCCAATCCGGCACCGAGAGCCCAGCGTCGTTACTGGTGACAAGCGCGCCGGCGATGATCAGCACGAAGGTCCAGCCGGCAAGCAAGACTGCGAGCCTGTGGTGCCCGCGGTTGTAGGGTGTCGCGATGCCTCTCAGAGTATTGCCCCTTGGGTAAGGAAGGTCGCCGGCAGGACAGCTAAACTGCCCCGTTCAAAACGGCGCAAGCCACGATCCGCGCAGCCTGCGCCGCTGAAGGAGCCATTTTACATTACAAAGCACCAGCCGGACTGCTGTTATTCTCCGGCGCCAGCCTTGAAGCTTGCATCCACGGTCTTGGTATCTTTAGGTCCGACCGTGACTTTCTGGTCCTGCTCGCCCAATTTTTCGTGTACGAATGCAATGGTGTAGTCACCCGGCGGCAGTCCTTTGATCTCATACTTGCCGGACTTGTCCGTGACCGCATAGAACGGCGTCTTCACCACACTGACATACATCTTCATCCATGGATGCTGGTTGCACTTCACCGGTAACATGATTTCTTCGCGCGCGAAGTTTTTCTCAATTGCGGGGGACGATGGCGGCTGCGACTCGTTCCACTCGCGGTTGTCTTTCGGTGTGGGATGGATGTTATGCGTCGTAGGGTCGTCGTTCTTAATCTGCACTGTTTGACCAGCCATCACACCCAGCACGTGGGGATGATATTTACAGCCGCTTTGATCCAGAACGACTGGGTCTTTGGGCACGTCAAACGTCCGGCTCCCCAGCCCATCTTTTACATACACGAATACATTGGCGAGATCTCCGCCAGAGACGGTTATGTTCTCCGCTTCGTTTGTGCCCTTGCAGGCGGGGTCCTGGCTCATGTCGATTTTGGATGGTTTCGGCGCGGTGCCGTCGAATTTTACTGTGCCATTGACGATTGCAACTGTGGCGGGATCGATGGGAGTAGCCGCCGCTGCCGGTGCAGCCTGCTCGGCCGGGGTATTGCTCGACTGCTCCGTGTTTTCCTTTTTGCTACAAGCCGCCAGCAGCAGCAGACTCAACAGAGCCAGCATGCTCACCGTCATCATTGCCCAACATTTTGTTTTCGTATTCATGATGTCGCCCTTTCTTGGATTGGGAATCCACTTCATGAAAAAACCCTGTCATTCCGAACGCCGAGTGCAGCGGAGGCGGAGGAACCTGCTCTTCGCTTGCGCGGACCATCAAGCCCATCATTCTACCGCGACCCCCCGCTTGCCATTCGTTGCGACCTTACCGTCGCCTGGTTGCCATTACTAGCGGGCGCGGCCTTTGCTGTCTTGGCCCGCGGCATCGATGACGCGACTCTTCGCTGTTCTTCCGGAGTCAGCTGAAAGATGTAATCCGTCAACAGCTTCCGATGGTCTCCTTCATAGCCCTGGAACGATGCTGGAGTTGGTCCCGCGAATACCCACTGACTATTCTGCTGCCGGAACAGCCCCGAGGGCATCGACGTCCCCGGGCTGACAGACTGCGGGTCGGTCATCCAGCGCTCCACCCAGTCCGGTTTCAGCCGCTCCTTTGCTAACAGGAAATTCGGTGCCGTGGCAATTTTGTCGTGTGCCGGATCGCCAGTCGCATGGCACTTCAGACAAGGTGCAGCCTTGCTCGAAAACAGGCTTCGCGCCATGTCACTTTCCTTCGCCGTAAGCGCCGGTGTCTGCTGCGGAATGTACGGCAGCGGCTGTTGCGACAAAGCCTCGAAGAAGCGTACCAGTTTTCGCAGTTCATTATCCGAGAAGGAGAACGTCGGCATCCGGACTTTCAGATACGGACGCACACCGTTCCGGTTCGTATCCGTCGTGCTCAGTGCAGGATTCGACAGGAACCTCCGCAGCCACTCCGGATCGACACGTGCGCCTTCGGTCAAAAGCTTCGGAGGTAACTGCTCCTGCACGTCCTGATACTGCTTCAACCCCATCAAAATCGTTCTCTGCCCCGGAATAAACTGGTGGCAGCCCATGCAGTTATATTTCTTAACAATCCACCAGCCTTCCTGAATGTCATGCCGCGCGTCGCCCGGCTTGTACTGATAACTTGCAGGCAGGGAAGTTTCCTGGCTGCCTAACAAGAAAGTCGTCAAATCGAGCACCTGCTGCTTGGTCAGGTGCACGTTAGGCATGCGTAGTTTTTCGGTTTCGCTTCTTTCCTTACCCAGATCGTAAACATTCGGTTCCGCAAGCTTGTGCTCGAAAAATCCTTTGTGGTCATACCAAGACTCGTGTGCAGGACCGTCGGGCAGTCGCGCCAGATCCTCCTGATCTTTGATCGGCTCGGCGTTCTTTCCTCCACGCTGTGCGACCTCGGTGAACAAGGCAAAGTCCAGACGCTCGATCGGCTTGCTGCCTTCATAAGTCAGCTCGGTTCCGATTCGTCCTTCATCTTCGAAGCCGGAAATCTCGTGGCATCCGGAGCAGCCAAAGTGCCGGACCCACTTCTTGCCCTCGGCCTTCAACGCCGGATCGTCCATGAACGACGCGTCGGCATACGACGACGGTTCCTGCTTTTTTTGCGTCATCAGGTACGTGGCAATATCTTCCGCATCCTCTGGACTCAGCCGCAGGCTCGGCATCACGGTCATATTCTGCACTTGCAGTTCGTGTCCGTCGTTTGGACACTGGCTGTGAGCGAGATCGAACTGGTAGGGAAGTCCCTTCTTCGCGTAATCCTCGGGACCGATGTCCTTCTTTTCATACGGACAATACGGCCGCGTGCGCTCGCGCGCGTTGTGAATCCATCGCACGAGGTAGTCGTAATTCGCTTTCTCGCCCACACGCGTCAGATTCGCAGCAAAGGTGCCACCCTGAAGTTGATCGCCTTCGCCAATAGAGTGGCAGGCTAGGCAGCCGCGCGTCTCAAACAAATCTTTGCCGTGCGCGGCGTTGCCAGGTTTGTGCTTCGGCGGCGCATCGGTAAAGCCCGATTGCCAGATGTAGGCTGAAATCGCCTGGATCTGATGATCGGTCAGCCGGAAGTTCGGCATCTTCGTCGTCGGACGGAAGTCGGAGGGCTTCTTCAGCCACACCGGAATCCAATTCTTATTCAGTTTCAGCCGCGCATCCTTTAGGTTTGGACCAACTTTTTTCTGGTCCTGCATCAGACTGTGCGACTGGAAATCCAACTGCTGCAAACGACCGTCCAGCTTGCTGTTTTCTACCCTGAGAGCGACAGCCTTATCATTTAACTGGTTGGCTTCTTCGTTCGACGCGGCTGAGTCCGCCTGCTTCATCAGATAGGCCGTTTGCTTAACATTCTCCTTCTTCTGTGTTTCTATCTGCTTGATCTGCTGGCCAACCGAGTTCAAGTCTTCCGGTTCCTTGTCATAACCTTCGTACCGGTGGCATCCCATGCAGCCTCTTTGCCGGAAGAGGTCTTTGCCATCGTTGATGGTCTGCCATTGCACATCGCCGCTGGCCAGCACCATGTCGGCTGCGTGGCAGGTCTGGCAGCCAGCTTCCGAGTTTTGCTTGGGATAAAGAGGCCACAGCCAGTGCTCGTAATTTCCGTGCGCCTTCTCAACACTTGTCGTGGCGCGGCCATTGCCCTGGTGGCAGGGTGAACATCCAAACTTTTCCGGATCGTGAATCCTTAGCAACTCGGGCTCAGGATGGCTCACGAACGCTTGCGCGTACTCGTCGGGCTTCTTGTCACCTTTTGCCGTCATTGCCGCAGGGGTAATTTTCAGAGGCTCGCGCGCTCCCATGTGGCAGGACTCGCACCGGTCCACGATGTTCGCTTCGGCCACATTGATCTGCACAATCGCCGGATCCCAGTCGGTGGTCTTCTTCTTCAACCCTTCGATCTGCCCCGGCGTCAGGTCGATCATGTGGTCGGCGACGAACTCATCCATCTTCGCCTTCGCCGCCGTCACCGGCTTCAGCACATCTCCAAGTTCCAGGCTCAGCCGAGTCCGCTCATTACGGATTTCGTTGTAGGTTTCCTCCAGTTGCGGGAAGGTGTATTTCTTCTTGCTTCCATCAGGAAACTCAACCGTCGCCTGCTCGTTCTTATACGAGTCCACTTCCTTCTGCTTGCTCGCTTTTGACGACGCGCTGCTGCTGGTTTCAAGCTCGTATGTCAGAGCATTCACATACGCGCGCCGGTCGGTGAAGACGCTCTGCACCGCCAAAAGCCGCGCTGTGGCGTCGTCCAATTTCCTGCGCGACTCCTCGGCCTGCGCCTTAGAATCCTGGTACGCTTTTTCGTAGGACTGCTTAAGCGTCGCGTATGCCGGATTCTTCTCGACTTCCTTCTGCGAGGTTGCCGACTTCGACTGCGTCGTGTTCAGGAGCGCGATGTAGCGATCCTTGAACTGCTCCTGAAACGCCTTCCACGGCCGCTGTCCCCAGGCCTCGTCCCACAAGGCCCAGAACAGCGTGGCGATCAGTATCACCGTCGCGATCACATAGTGCGCGGCGTAAGACTTGCTTGTAATCGGATCTTGCTCGGGGATCGGCTGTTCAGGCAACGCTTCCTCCGAATCGATTGTTCCTTAAAGTCTTGTCATTCCGAGCGAAGCGAGGAACCCCTATTCCCGGCAGCAGCTTATAACCTAGGGATCCTTCGACTAACACAATCGATTCGCGTTGCGAATCGATTGCTCCGCTCAGGATGACAACCCTAAACACATGACAACCTACACATTGAACCACGGCGTAATCCACACGTACTTGATATGCCACAACAGGCGCAGCGCCATCTTCAAGGGCAATGCGACCATGGTGAGCAAAAGAAACTGCATTAATGAAAATTGCAGCAGGCTCATGCGCTGGAAATCTTTTCCCATGCGCCGCCGGAACAGCGAATACACCAGCAGCCCCCCCAGCAGGTAATAGCCGCCCACTACCACGGCGCCAAACACTGCCTTGGCCAAGTTCGACGTGAGGCCGAAAAGATCCGGCAAGTCGCGGTTCACTTCATAGATCAATCGGTTGTGGTCCCACGTCTGCCCTGGCCAGAACCACTGCCAGCCGGGCCCGCGAATAAATGTCCCGATGATGATCATCGCGACCCAAAGGACGATGAAGCCGAAAAGGAAAGTCGAAATTGAAAACTTGCGCTGCTTCCACGTGTAATAGCCGCTGCCCAACGGATTGGTATCAATGTAAGGAATCACCATCAGTCCGATGATGATCATGGTCGGCATCACAACGCCCGCAATCCACGGGTCAAAATAGACGAGCATCTCCTGCAGCCCGAGGAAGTACCACGGTGCCTTTGCCGGATTCATCGTCAGGTTCGGATTTGCCGGCTCTTCCAGCGGAGCGTTCAGCGTGATCGACCACACCATCAGAATGATGGTAACGATGATGGCAGCCAGAAATTCAATGCGTAGCAGGAACGGCCAGACATGGACTTCTTTCTGCCAGCCGGCGCGAAACGGCCAGGTCTTGCGGTGGTGAGTTTTGGCGAGGGCCGCGTCTCCTTCGAGTTGCTCAATGAGTTGATCGTTAGCACGCGCCTGCTTCACCGCCAGATAAATGTAGAAGCCAAGCAGTGGAATCAAGCCCACGATCGGCACATTGTCCGGAGCCGAGCAAATCTCCCAAAGTTGTCGCCAGTCCATAATTGTTCTCGGTGTGGATAGCTCAAAATTCTTGTCATTCCGAACCGGGAGAAGCCCGATGAGGAACCTGCTTTTTCTTTCGGCGGCGTTACTCTCCCGCGGCCTTCGGTCCTCTTCGCGGCTTGTCCGCCTCTGCTTCGAGCATGACCGGTGCCGGGCCGGAAATTCCGCCATCCTTGCGCACGCGCCAGAAATGCACAATCATCAGCACCGAAGCCACAATCGGAATCCCAATACAATGCCAGATGTAGGATCTGAGCAGCGCGTTCGCATCCACGATCGATCCGCCTAGCAACCCGAATCGCACGTCGTTATAGGGCGTCATGCCCAACATGGAGCCAAACGGCCCCTCATGACCTAACAGAGGTGTTGCCCGCGCCATGTTGGTTCCCACGGTGACCGCCCAGAATCCCAGTTGATCGTCCGGTAGCAAATACCCGGTAAAAGAAAGCAGCAACGTAAATACCAGCAGCAGTACGCCGATGTTCCAGTTGAATTCCCGTGGTTTCTTATACGAGCCGGTCAGGAAAACCCGGAACATGTGCAGCCACACCCCAATCACCATCAAGTGGGCGGCCCATCGATGCATGTTCCTGAGAATCTTGCCGAAGGGCACGTCGTGCTCCAGATAGAGCACATCGCGAAACGCCTGTACCTTGCTCGGGTGGTAGTAAAACATCAGCAACACGCCGGTATAGGTCAGCACGATAAACAAATAAAACGTGATCCCGCCCATGCCCCAGGTGTAGCTGTAACGCACCGCGTCCCGGTTGATCTTGGCGGGATGCAGATGCAGAAACACGTTCGAGAGCACACCCAGCGCCCGATTGCGGGGCGTGTCGTCGTGCTTGTGGCGGAAGATGGACGTGTAGACCTGGGTCTTGGTCGGATCTTTCAGTCCCTCGATCTGATCCTTCGCCTTCGAAGGTATGTCGGTCTTGAGCGCCTGAAAGTCCTCTTTAACGCCCGCGGCAACCTTCTCCAACACGCCCTTGTTGCCGTTCTTTCCGTTTGCACTGCTTGGATTGTTTTCGTCAGCCATGATGAGTCCTGAAATCTTCTAAACTCCGGTCAAAAATGCTCCTGCATCGTTAAATTTGCTCGGCTGTCCTTTGGGCCATTGGTAAAGCCGTGAGGTATCGACAATGATCTGCCCGTCGGGCGCCAGTTCCACGTGTGCTCTGTCCATGGGACGCGGCGCCGGCCCTTCAAAATTGATTCCCTCGCTGTCATAACCGCTGCCGTGGCACGGACATTTGAACTTGTTCTCGCTCGGCTTCCAGTCAGGCGTGCAGCCCAAATGCGTGCATCGCGCGTAAATAACGAATACGCGGTCTGGCGTGCGGTCCACCCAAATACGAAATCTTTGCTGAAACTTTGTATCCACCCCTAGCGCGAATTCCGAAGGATAGCCGATCTTGAAAACTGTGTTCGGCTCGAAAAGGGTGCGAGGCAGGAAAAAACGGAAGAAGGCGAGGAACCAGGCTGTTAGAAAAGCGGTTACTCCAACCCATACCAGCCGGCGCCGGCGCTGGTCGATCTCGGTGTTCGATGGACCCGCCGAGTTCAGTCCAGCCGACGCTGCTGCCTTCGAGGTCCCCACGGCCGGTGTGCCGACGTACTTCGTGGCATCCACCGTAGCCTTGGCCGCGGGTTTCACCGCCTCCGGATTCGGAACGGGCTTTTCGCCCTCCGGAACCGTCATGAGTTGCCCTCCCGATTCTTTATCTAACGAACAGCCTTAATTTCCGTACAGCTTCGAACCACGCTGAACCCCGAGTCGCTAGTCGGCCGCCACTAACGTAGACGACTCCACGTTACGAATCGGAACGTATGACTGAACTGTCACACCCAGGGCTTCCATCACAATCCGGCCCAAGGCTCGGATGAATTTCGGAGAATCGTTCAGACCGGAACTCATCTCAAACTGTGTTATCCCGAGTTGCCGCGCTTCCTCGCGAGCCTCGTGATCGATCTCGCCCAGAGTTTCGACATGATCGGAGACAAAAGCAACCGGAACTACACACACTTCGCTTACCTGCTCGGCGGCCAGTTTATGAAGCGCATGGTGCAAGGAGGGCTGCAGCCACTTACTTGCACCCACCTTGCTCTGATAGCACAGCCGGTGACGATTGCGCCACCTGCCGCGTTCCATCAAAAGGTGCACCGTTTCCTCGATTTGGCGCTGATACGGATCGCCCTTTTCAATCACCGCCATGGGCACGCTATGTGCGCTGAAAACGATCTCCGGCCGCTCTGGGACAGGAAAACGCCGCAGCGCTTCCTCAACCTTCTCTACCACCGCGTCCAGATACATTGGGTGCTGGTGGAAATGGTCCACCTGATACACCGGTACATCGTCGCGGAACAGCCGCCGCCACTCGTTCAGGCTGCTGCCCGTGGTGGTGGACGAATACTGCGGATATAGCGGCAACAGCAAGACTTCATCGCACGCAGCGGCGCGCAATTGCGCAATGGCCTCGCTGGTAAACGGATGCCAGTAACGCATTGCCACGAAACACCGCGCATCCACGCCCGCATTCGCCAATTCAGCCTCTAGCGCGCGCGCCTGCCGTTCGGTAAACCGCCGGATCGGCGAGCCTCCGCCAATGGTCGCGTAGTGGTGCTGCACCTTACGCGCTCGGGTTGTAGAGATCAGCTTGGCCAGGGCTTTGCGTCCGATTCGGGCGAAGGGAAAGTCAATAATGTCGGGGTCACAGAACAGGTTATAAAGGAATGGTTCGATGGCTTCCAGCGTGTCGGGCCCGCCCAGCTGAAAGAGAACTATCCCCACACGGCGCGTTGTCTTCGCCATTCCCCAGAAACCCCAGAACGGGCGAATTTACTCCCATCTGTCGCGAGAGTCAATGGCGCAATCAAAAAGTTTCGGTGAACTGAACTCCAGGAGTTGATTCGCTACCACGGGGATGGATTCTATGCCGACGATTCGGCGGCGGCGGCCGGCTGAACGCCCGCAGCCTCCATTTCTTCGATCACAGCATCGGCAAACTCTGAAGTTCCAGCCTTACCGCCAATGTCGCGGGTAAGTTTTTCGTGGTGGCGGTAGACGCGTTCCAGCCCATTCCGAATTTTAGTAGACGCTTCGTGCTCCCCGAGATGCCGCACCATGAGCAGAGCGGATCGCAATAGTGCGGTCGGATTCGCCAGGTTCTTCCCCGCAATGTCGGGCGCGGACCCATGTACCGCTTCAAAAATGGCACATTCGTCCCCTAGGTTTGCGCTCGGTACAAACCCCAAGCCACCGACAAACGCCGCGCACAGATCCGAGATGATGTCGCCGTACAGGTTCTCCATCACCAGCATGTCGTATTGATAGGGATTCATCACTAACTGCATGCAAGTATTGTCGACGATGTGCTCGCCATACGTGATCTCGGGGAAACCCTTGGCGATATTGCGGCAGCAGCGCAGAAAAAGCCCGTCTGACAACTTCATGATGTTCGCCTTGTGAATGGCGTGAACCTTCTTGCGCTGATTCTTGCGGGCATACTCAAACGCGAACTTGGCAATGCGCGTGGAGGCCTTCTCCGTAATGATCTTCAAACTTTCGACAACGCCCGGCACGACCTCGTGCTCCAGTCCGGAATAGAGGCTCTCAGTGTTCTCGCGCACGATAATCAGGTCTACGTCTGGATATCGGGTCGGAATATGGGGCAGGTTGCGGATCGGCCGGAAGTTCGCGTACAACTCGAACTTCTTGCGCAGAGCGACATTGATGCTGGGGAATCCTCCGCCTATCGGAGTCGTGACCGGACCCTTTAGGGCCACGCGGGTGCGCTCGATCGAGTCAATCAATTCTTTGGGTATATATTCGCCCGATCTCTCGAACGCCTCCGCGCCCACCGCGAACGTTTCCCACTCGAACTTCAACCCGGTTGCTTCCAGGATGCGCACGGTCGCCTTTGTCACTTCCGGACCAATCCCGTCGCCGGGGATCAGCGTCACTCTATGAGTCATAAAGTCCTTAGATCTTTGTCGCTTTGGCCTTAACGTCCGCCGCTTCCTTCGTCTTGACCAGATCCTTCAACTCATCCATAAACTCTTTCACGTCCTTGAAATCCAAATAGACCGAGGCAAATCGCACATAGGCGACTTTGTCGTATCGTCGAAGCCGATTCATGATCAGCTCGCCGACCTCGCTGGTTTTCCGCTCGCGTTCCGGCGACTCAATCACGAATGACTCGGCCTCGTTCACGATTTGTTCGAGCTTGCCGATCGGTACCGGCCTCTTTTCGCACGCCCGCAAGAGACCGTTGAGTACCTTCTGGCGGTCAAATTTTTCGCGGCGCCCATCTTTCTTGACCACCATGTAAGGAATTTCGTCGATCCGCTCGTAGGTGGTAAAGCGCTTGCCACACTTCAGGCACTCACGCCGGCGGCGAATCGAGTCCGCCTCCTTACTCTCGCGCGAATCTACAACCTTGTCATTGGCAAAACCGCAAAAAGGACATTTCATGGCGCCGGTTTTTCCCGATTTGCAATTTGGCTAAATTTCAGCCTTCATCTCCAAGCCTGAGCTTCATCCCACAGGCTTGTCATTCCACCACCTGAGCTAAACGAAGAAAGGAGAAATCTGTGTGTGGGACTAATTCGAAATTGTAACAGTTTGATTTGGAAGGAGCTTTCTCACAGCAGTGCTAAAACAAGCACCCCTGACGTGCGGAACAGCAAAACGGGTGCTCGCACCCCCTGCGGCGCGAACACCCATTTTTCCCCATTCCCTCCCGGTGACGGAGGGCGTGAAGGCTTCGTCCATGCGTCCTGCTGATTCGCCAAACTTGCAGGTTATTTGGACTGTCTTGAAAATGCCTGAGCCGAAGCTATTACTTGTCAAAGCTGTGTCTTCAATTTGTAAAAAAAGAAAGGCACGAATCTCGGGAAGGGCACGATCCCTTACCGCTTCTTGAAGAACTGCACCGCACGTTCGTGTTTCTTAGCCGCCGCGAGTGAAGAGAACGTCCCCATATTTCGACGCTTGCCCGTCTTTGCGTCCTTCTTGCGTGAATAGAGCCGGTACTCCCCAGACTTTATTTTCCGAATCATGAAGGAGAAGATGCCGCTTCCAGTGCCCGGGTTGTTGGCGGGAAGCAGGGGCGCGGAAGTTTTACCCTCGCCGCGCTCGACAGAGGCAGGCGGGGAAAGCATCATGAGGTCGTGCAAGGGATTCTCGGAGAGTTGGAACCGGCGCCAGTAGACTCGCCACTCGAAAGTCCACTTGCCGATGTTGGAGGGATTGGACTTCCAAACTTGCGTTCCTCCGTCCACCGGGCGGCAACCTCGCAGGGGCTGACAATCGAGACCCTGGCCGACGAAACTAATTTCTACGTCTGGAAGACAGCCAACTCCAAATAGTGGTCCGAGCAACGCACCGGCTGCTCTTCAGAGCTTCAGCCGAAAGCTCACACCACAAAATACTTCGCACCCGGATGATGTACCACCAGCGCCGAAGTGCTCTGCTCCGGCTCAAGCAGGAATCCGGAAGTCAGTCGGACTCCTACGTTTTCTTCCGGCTTAAGCAACGTGAACAGTTTGGTCTGATCTTCCAGATTCGGGCACGCTGGATAGCCAAACGAATAGCGCGATCCGCGATACTTCTGGTGGAACAAGTCGCGAATCTCAGGCGCATCCTCGGCTGCTATTCCTAACTCTTCACGCATTTTCTTGTGATGCAGCTCCGCCAGAGCCTCGGCGGTTTCGACGCTTAGCCCGTGCAGGTAAAGATATTTCGTATACTCGCCGGCCTCAAACAAGCGCTGTGTCTCGACCGATGCTTTCGCCCCAATCGTCACCAGGGAAAGCCCGATCACATCCATCGTTCCCGAAGATTTCGGCGAGAAAAAATCCGAGATGCTGAGGCGCCGCCCCTCTCTTTGCCGCGGAAACGTGAAGCGCAGTAGCTCGCGTGCTTGTGTGGGGACAGCCGCCCCTTCGGCAAGCTCAGGGCAGGCTCCCGGCTGTCCGGCCGAGCGCAAGCTCGGCTGCTGATCGGCCTCATATATTACTACATCATTCCCGTCGCTCTGTGCCGGAAAGTATCCATATACAACCTTGGGTTCGAACAACCCAGAAGCCGCAACCTCATCTTCAAGTTTCTTCTTGATCGGCTTGAACTTCTCCTCCACCAAGCGTACATAGTCGGACTGCGAAGCCGTCTTCAATTGCCACTGGTTCTTGAACAGTGCCGTCTCGTTGATATAGTTGAAGACTTCGTGTAAATCGTAATCTTTGCGCACCCGCACTCCCCAGAAAGGAGGCGCCGGAATACTGGGCGCATCAGTCACTACGGGACTTCTCTCGGCAAATACCGGTCCTGTTTCCTCATCTACCGCCGTCGCCTTGGCATACTCCTTTACTGTGTGTCCCTCACGCAGACGCGAATCCCGTGCGCCGTTCTCGCTCTTCAGGTCTTCCATGATGTGGAGTCCAGCGAAGGCATCGTCGGCATAGAAGACCGCGTTCGCGTACTCCCGCCGCAAGTCGTCCTCAACATACTTGCGGGTCAACGCAGCCCCGCCACAAATTACCGGGAACCCCAGCTTCTGCCGTTCCAGATCCTGGATCACATACTTCATCTCCAGCGTCGACTTCACTAGCAACCCGCTCAGCCCGATTGCGTCCGCATCGTGCTCAAGGGCCGCTTTGATGATCGTGTCTCCCGGCTGCTTGATCCCCAGATTGACGACCTTGAATCCATTGTTCGACAGAATGATGTCGACCAGATTTTTGCCAATGTCGTGTACGTCCCCCTTCACCGTGGCCAGCACGATCGTGCCTTTTTGCGAGCCCGCCTTCTTTTCCATCTTCGGTTCAAGGTATGCAACGGCTTGCTTCATCACGCCGGCGGAATCGAGTACCGACGGTAACTGCATCTTGCGCGCACCGAAAAGGTCGCCGACCGTCTTCATTCCATCGAGCAGAACGGTATTGATCAGTTCCAGCGCCGAATACTGCAATAGGGCTTCTTCCAGGAGCTGCTCCAGCGATTTCTTGCCCGCGCCTTCGCCCACCGATTTTTCACCGTTGATGATGGCAAACTTCAACTTGTCTTCGACGGAAAGCGTCTCCACATGCGCAGTCGTCGAAGCTGCCGGCTTGCCCTTCATGCCGGCAAAATGGTTCATGTATTTCTGCAGGGGATCGCCGTCAGAATTGGCGTCGCGATGAATCAATTTCCGCGCCAGCTCCACTTCCTCCTGTGGAATCTTGTACAGGGGATAGATCTTCGTGTAGTTGACGATGGCCATATCCAGGCCGTGGTCCACCGCCTCGTGCATGAATACGGAATTCAAGACGCGTCGTGAATACGCATCCAGTCCGAAGGAGATGTTGCTGACCCCAAGAATCGTTTTGACCCCGGGCAATTCTTTTTTTATCCGTTCGACCGCCTTCAGCGTTTCCACGCCCGCCGTGCGGTACTCCTCCTGCCCGGTAGAGATCGGCAGTGTCAAGGCGTCAAAAATCAAGTCCGTCGGATGCAGTCCGTACTTCTGCGTCGCCAGATCGAAAATCCGGTGCGCGATCGCGGTCTTCTTCTCGGCGGTCAACGCCATTCCATCTTCGTCAATGGTCAGGGCAATCACGGCTGCGCCATAGCGCTTCGCCATGGGCAACACTTTTGAAGTCCGCTTCTCCCCATCCTCCAGATTGATCGAGTTGATGATCGCCCGGCCCGGAATCCGCTTCAGGGCCTCTTCGATGACGTCGGCCTCGGTCGAGTCAACAAGTATCGGGGCAGGCACACGCGTGGCAATCCTGTCCAGGATCGAACTGATGTAACCCTTCTCATCTTCGCCGACGATGGCACAGCACAGGTCCAGCATGTGCGAACCATCGTTCACCAGTTTCTTGGCCAGTGCCAGGATGTCGTCGTATTTCTTGGCGCGCACTAGGTTGCGGAAGTGTTCGACGCGAGTCGTCGTATTCATTTCCTCGGCCACGATCAGCGGTTTAGGCTCGAGATCAAGAGGAATGGATGTGTAAGCGCTCGACGCTGCGCCCACTCGCTTCACGTCGCGCCGGCCTGGCTCGACGCCGGAGACTGCATCGACTACTGCCTTCAAATGCTCTGGGGTCGTGCCGCAACACCCGCCCACGATGCGGACGCCGTAATCTACGACGAAATGCTTGTGATAGTCCGCCAGTTCCTTCGGAGTGAGTTTGTATACTGCGTGCCCACCTTCGTTGAATGGCAGGCCGGCATTGGGCAAAACGGAGACTTCCTTCGTCGAATTCAATGCCAGGTAGCGGACGGCATCATTCATCTCCTTCGGTCCCGTCGCGCAATTGAGGCCGAGGATGTCGACATCAAACGGCTCCAGCGACGTGAGCGCCGCACTAATCTCGGTGCCGAGCAGCATCGTTCCTGTCTCCTGCAGCGTAACCTGTACCGTCACTGGAAGCCGCTTGCCCGCTTTCCGCATCGCCTCCAGCACGCCAACGGTTGCGACCTTGGCCTGCAGCAGA
>Ga0209488_10001162_pt1 | contig 22472 bp, 24 predicted proteins | sample Rivendell_Oct201_8_FD_188349 | JGI IMG/M metagenome (GOLD analysis project Ga0209488, IMG submission 188349) | Vadose zone soil microbial communities from the Eel River Critical Zone Observatory, Northern California, USA -... | ecosystem: Environmental > Terrestrial > Soil > Vadose zone >...
GATTTCCAAAAGGCGCTTTCAGATTGCGCTAGTCATCGCCGCGGCATTGGCGGCCGGGTGCGAGACACAAAATCAACCGCCGACACCGAGTCCGGTCCCGAACGCAGAGCCGAGAAAAATCGACGAGTGGATCGGCCGGCGGAACGGGCGGGAAGGTACTTATCTGGAAATATCGAAAAGTGGCGATAGCTACGAAATCCGGATCAAGGATTTGGACAAGCTGCAAACTTACCGAGGAACCGCGCGGAGCGACGCTATTTCATTCGAGAGAAACGGGAAAATGGCTCGCGGACAAAAAGCATTGTTTGGTGATCCGGAAGAACCAAGGATACTGCCGGGACTGACTGGATCGCTCCAGTTGATCTGAGCGCGAATGGAGGAGCCGATTTTATTTCGCAGCGCGAATGGACGAAATCTCGAAAACCATGTACTCGCCGCGCTCCATGCCAGTGTGATGCGCGAGCGCTCCCTCTGCGCGAACGCGCTGATCTTTCAGCTTTTCCAGCTCTTCGAGAGCGCCAGTCACTTCAATGGAGCGCATCTTCTTTCCTTCCAGCGTGATTCTGCGCCGGAACTCGACTGACCAGCCTGAGGTCTCGCCGCCGATGGCCGTGACACGAGTAAGCTTGCCGATGATGGTGATTTTTTTCGCTGCAGGAGCTTCCTGCGGCAGAGCCTGCGTCGAAACCAAAGCGAGTGCCAGAACACAAAATAGGAGTCGAACGGTTCGCATGGCGCGTTCCTTTCCAGCAGCTCCAGCAGTAGCACTTGGATTCTACCCGGCAGCGGGAAGGTGGTGCTAGCTTTTGGTTCTCACTCGATAAGAGAGAAGCTCAGTGCGCTACTTTCGGCCCTATTTGGTCTTACGGATCGCAACTCTGCTCCGTCACATTTTATTCTTATGAACAGAAAAAATGAACGCGCCGGATGAACCTGATCACCTCTGCGACCCTTCGATTATTTAGGTTACCCCGTCTTTGCCCATCCCTCGTTGAAGATTGGCTGGATTAAGAGCCGGATGGGGAGGAGTGCTGAGCGGGGCCGGAGGGCGGGTAGACAAGGACGACGAGCCTGGAAGATTCGTCGGCGGTTTTGGTTTTGCCCAGACCGATGGTTTTGACGCGCTTATCGTCCAACTTATAATTCTGCGTCAGATAGTCGCGCACAACTTTTGCGCGAGCTTCGGTGAGCAGGCGCAGCTTGTCGCTATCGCCCTTTTCGTCCGAGCAGGCAATCACACTGAGAGCAAACTGATTTTCCTGGAGATACTTTCCGACCTCATCGAGGGCCTTTTTATTCTTCAGTTTTGCGCTATCCGGCTTATCGAATATTTCCTTGCTGTCGTAAGCGAATTCCTTGGCGGGCTTCCGATTTGGCAGGCGGGAGATGGAGTGCTGCGTCAATTCGTTGCTGTCGTGGTATCCACGCTTTTCGAAGAAGCCGCGAAGGAGGAAATTGTGCTGGAGGGCATCCATGTTGTCGCGGAAGGCGGTGAGGCCTTCGTGGGCTTCGTTGGTGAGGGCACGGGTCTCTTCAGTGACGTCCTTGGGCGTTTCGCTGGCGATGGTGTCGTAGTTCTCGACCGGTTCTGCCTTGGGCGAACCGAAAGAAATTTCCACGTACTTGTCACCCAGAAGGCCTTCCGTCTTAATGGAAGCACGGGAATCTTTCTTGATGATGTTGCGGGTTGGACTATGCAGTTTCATCACCACGGTCACCTTGCCGTCCGGCCGCGAGGGTAGATCGATCTCCTTGACTGTTCCCTGATGAATTCCGCCGATGCGGACCTCAGCACCATTGTTAAGACCGCCGACGTTCTGGAAATCAGCCTTCAGGCGGTAGGTGGAACGGAAAAGGAAGTCCTTATCGCCGATCAGGAAAATACCGGTGGAGAGAAACAACAAGGCCATGACAACCAGGACGCCAACTCGAAATGCCGTAGACATAGGTCTTCCCCTAAGAGCCGTGCAAAAATTGCATGACAAACGGGTCGCGGCTCTTTCGCAAATCCGCAAAAGTTCCTTCGATTAGAATTTCGCCGTCGCGCAGCAAGGCCAGGCGGTCAGAAACGGCACGCGCGCCATGAATATCATGAGTCACGACGACCGAGGCCATGTGACGCTCTTTCTGCAAGCGTAAAATTAAGTCGTCGGTTTCCGCGGCGGTGATAGGATCGAGGCCGGCAGTCGGTTCATCAAATAGCAGGATTTCGGGCCGCAAAGCCAGGGCGCGTGCCAAGCCGACGCGTTTTTGCATTCCGCCAGAGAGTTCGGCGGGGAGTTTGTGCGCGTCCTTTTCCATGCCTACGCTGGCGAGAAGCTCGCGCACGCGCTTGTTGCGCTGGTCGTTGCACATCTTCGAATGGCGGCGCAAAGGAAAAGCGACGTTTTCCTCGACGGTGAGTGAATCGTAAAGTGCAGCCTGCTGGAATAAAAAGCCGACTTTCTTGCGTACCTCGTTTAGTTCTTTGAGCGGCAGGTTGGTCACTTCTTCTCCGTTCACTTGAATCGAACCTGAATCAGGCTGGAGCAAGCCAATAAGCAATTTGAGCAAGACGCTTTTACCGGTGCCGCTACGTCCCAGGACGGAGAGCGTTTCTCCTTGCGCCACTTCCAGGTTGATGCCTTTCAGCACAGTCTGCCTGCCGAAGGACTTGGTGAGTGATTCCACATGAAGCGACGGCGCCTTTTGTTCGCCGTTCGCTTGTTTGCTGCTGGTCTCGGGCGGTTGTTTGCGCAACGTTTGTCTGCTGACCATTTTGCGCGCCTCTCAGGAAAAAAATACGAGAATCAAGCGAACCAGCAACACATCGGCCAGGATGATAAAGAGCGAAGCCAGGACCACGGAATTTGTTGCAGCGCGCTCGACGCCTTCAGTGCCGCCACTGGCATGCATTCCCTGGAAACACGAAATCACGCCGATGATCAATCCGAACACGGCGGTCTTCAGGGTTGCCGGGAGGAAGTCGTTGAAGGTGACATCCTTGAAACCGTCATGGATGAAGAGCTGTAATGAGATCGGCTCTGCCGCGGTGTTCGCGACCCAGCCCATCACGATGCCGCAGAAATCCGAGATTAAAGTGAGCAGCGGAAGCATCAACATGCAAGCCAGGACGCGCGTCGCGACCAAAAATTTGTACGGGTTTACGGCGGAGGCCTCCATGGCATCGATTTGCTCAGTGACCTTCATCGCGCCCAGTTCGGCGCCGATGCCTGCGGCTGCGCGGCCACTGACGACCAGCGCTGTAATGATGGGGCCGCTTTCCTTGATGATCGAGAAAACGACGACGGCGGGCAGAAGAGATTTTGCACCGAAGCGGATAAGACTGTCGCGCGTGGAGAGGGTGAGGACGATGCCAGTCGCAGCTCCAGCGATGGCCACCAGAGGCAGCGACTTCGAACCGAGTTCATCGAATTGACGAACAAGCTCTCGGAGCTCGTAGGGTGGAGCGAAGGCTGCCCAAACCCACCGCGCACAAAAGATGCTGAGATTACCGAACCATTCGAAGAATTGCACGACGAGATCTCGTGTGACGGAGAGAGTTCCCGGGCCGTCGATGTTTGCAGAGTTGGCCATGACCAGAACGAATCACACTAAGCTTTCGTGCCTCCGCCCTACTATCAAGAGCAAGAACCATTCCAGCAGGCCGCTTCGCATTGTCCATGCATTCAAGGGGATAGCGACGCCTACGGAGTTTCCTGCAGAGTAAGGATTGCGAAATCATGGACGGCAAGGGGTACTAGGCCGCAGCTTGCGTTATATAGGGGCGGGCGCGGTTTGCGGGTTGTTTGCTTAATTATCTTTCCAGGGCAGTATGTTCAAGATAAACGCTTCGCGATGATCAGAGTGATGTCGTCATGTTGTTCGTGGGGCGAGAAGGCGCGGACGTCGGCGACTATGGAGGTGAGCAGGGAGTGCGGTGGGTGTTCGCGGTGGCGGCGGAGGGATTCTACCAAGCGGTCCTCGCCGAATTCTTCGTCACAGTGGTCCATGGATTCGGTGACGCCATCGGTATAAAGCGCCAGCAGATCGCCGCGACGGAGAGAGGATTCGCCGACGGCGCACTCCCAAGTTTTGAAGATGCCGAGAACGGTGGAAGTGGACTCGAGGCGATCGAGTGAACCGTCGCTACGCAGAAGCAAAGCGCAGAGATGGCCGCAGTTGACATAGCGCAGATATCCCGACGAATCATCGTAATCACAGAAAAACAATGTGGCGAAGCCGCCGTCGGGCGTGTTGTCGCAAAAGAGCCGGTTTACCTTTTGCAGCAAGCGTTGCGGTTGTTCCAGCGCGAGAGCGAACTGGCTGCGCAGATTGGCTTGTAAATTAGCCATGAGAAGCGCGGCGGCGATTCCCTTTCCTGCCACGTCAGCGATAACGAAGCCGAGACGGTCCGGGCCGAGACTGAGGAAGTCATAGTAATCGCCCCCGATGGCGCGCGCGGGGATGCAGGCTCCGGCGTATTCGAGAGATTTGAGCGCAGGTTGCGACTGCGGAAATAGCCGGGATTGGACTTGCGTGGCGATCACCAGCTCCTGGGCGGCGCGGTGTTCGGCTGCGAGTTTTTCCGCGGCGATACGCCGCTGGGATTCGATGGCGTGCGTAACTTCGTCAAAGCTGACCAGCGAAAATATATTGCCGTCGATGTCGCGGAAGCGTACGAAGACCCCGCCCCAGACGGGAGAGTCTTGTGCGGCGTGTCCGTGGGATTGCGTTGTTGCGGGAATTTCGCGCGGGCGTTCGTAGCTGATGCGTTTCAGGCGCGGCGTGCCGACGAAACGAACACCGTTTTTGGACCATTCGGCAAATTTGGCGGCTACGTCAGACGTGACTAAAACGACTTGCGTGGCGCGACCGATGAGTTTGTATTCGGGCGCGTGCGTACCGGGCGCGACCAGCGTGAGCATGGTGGTGCTGTCTGGCGGGGAGACGGCTACCCAACGGCCGCCGGACTGCAGGCGGGTGTCAACGACCAGGTTGAAGCCGAGTTGATCAACGTAGAAGCGCAGGCTGCGGTCGAGATCGTGTACGAAAATGCGGATGGCGTGAATGCTGAGGAAGGGATTCGCGGGATCAGAGTGCGCCGTAGCCATTGGTTGGAATTATAAAGCGAACGATGTCATTAAGGCAGATCTTGATGCGCGAAAGCGACCGCACGCCTGCGAGGACGCTATTGGGAGTACGAGCGCTGGCTGAGGTGCGCGGCTTTCAGGATTTCCTCGCACCGGTAGAAAAGGATCGCATCAAGCGCCTGGAGCAGCCGCCAGCGCTCTTTGAAAAATATTTGCCGTATGCGATGGCCCAGGGCGTGGAGAGCAGGTGGGCGGAAGCCTTTGGCAGCATTGCGGTGCCGCCACCGCAGTGGTATGGAAAGCGAGGTGGGTGACTTCTTTCCAGTGGAGCTCACGAGCGAATTGAGCGCGATCTCGAACCGGACCGGGCTGGCCATGAAGGCCGATGGCGGCGAAGAGGAGTGACGGACGGGGATTAGCGTGCTTCCAGGAAGGGCGAGATCTGAACGCGAACTGGAACTGACTCGGATTCTGAGAAATATTGTGAGCGCGCTAAGCGGAGAGGCGGCGGACCCAGATTCGGGACGTGGCGGGTTTGCCGAGGTGCAGAGTGCGATTAGAGGAGCGCAGGGTGAGCGTTTCATCGTATTCGCGGCGGGAAATGGAGAGTTGCGTGCCGGGGTGGAGATGGAGGTTGTCGAGAAATTCCAGGAATTTGCCGTCTTTTTCATAGACGCAAACGATTTCGGCGCGATCGTTGGCTTGCAGATCGGAGAGCAGCACGGCGCCCTGTTTGCGGAGTTGCGTGACCCCGCCTCTCAGCGGAAGGCCGTGCGGGCAGGATTTTTTGTCGGCAAAACGTTTAAGGAGAAGAGCTTCGACTTCGGGCGAGATGGCGTGCTCGAGGCGTTCGGCTTCGTCATGGGCTTTGGACCACGGGAGGCCGATGACATCGGTGAGGAGCATTTCCGCGAGCTGGTGGCGGACCGCCATGCGTTCGGCAACCGCGCGGCCTTTGCGCGTGAGGTCGATGTGGCCGTCGCGCGCGACGATGACCAGATCGTCGCGGCGCATGCGTTTGAGCGCAGCGGTGACGGCAGGCGGAGTTACGGAGAGTTCCTCGGCAAGCCGGGCGCTGATGGGCGGCTGGCCCTCTTCAAGTAGTTCCCAGATGGCTTTGAGGTAGTCTTCCTGGGAGACGCTGGTTTTTGTGCGCATGTGTTGAGTGTATCCCGCGATTCCAGAAAATCACTCGTTTCCGCATAAATTGTGACCGCAAAAGGCCGGGCAGTCGCGCTGTAGCGGCGGACTTCAGTCCGCCATCTTCCCGAAGCCCAGCACTACGATTACTAATTCAAAACTACTTTTGGTCCGCGGTCTCGCGAAGGCGCACAGTCAACGACCCTATTCTAGTTCGAATGTCTTCGAAAATTCTTTGGTAAACGACGGGGTCGGAGCCGAAGGGATCTTCTACCGGCCAGTCTTCGACTTTGCGCCATTCACTGCGCGGGAAGGCGCGTTGTTTGGGATAGCCGCTCATGTTGATCACTAAATCGGCGGCAGCCCATTCATCCTTGCTGATAGCATTCGAAATCAAATTTTCCACGGGATAACCGTTGCTCTGCAGCGTTGCGATGGTTTGCTTTTGCACCACTCCCAGCGGCGTCAGTCCAGCACTGCTGCAATCGAAAATATCCGAGCAGTCGCGCTGGGCGATGGATTCGGCCATAGGGCTGCGGCAGGAATTGCCGAGGCAGATGAACAGGACGCGACGCTTTCGCTGGTTGTTGGCTTGCGCGGGCTGGTTGGTGGAAGCCATTATTTTTTGTAAGTTGAGTGTGATTTTTTATTAGCGCGATTTTCTTTCGGGAGAATGCGCGCGCGTCAGTGCGGAACCGTTTTTGATCAGACCGAGGAAATGTTGATGGACGGTGGAATCGCTAGTCAACTCGGGATGGAAGGTCGCCGCAAGGATGGTTCCCTTTTGTACGAGCGACGGCTTGCCAGCGAATTCTGCAAGCACTTCTACGCCCGGGCCCACGCTTTCTATGATCGGTGCGCGGATGAAGACCATTTCCATCGGCTCGGATTTTAGCTTGGAATTGCCAAAGGAAACTTCACTGGCTAGTTGCCGACCGTAGCCGTTTCTCAGGATGGTGATATCGAGGAGCCCGAGGGAATCTTGCGTGGGATTATTCACGCGAGCGGCTAGCAGGATTGCTCCAGCGCAGGTGCCGAACACCGGCCGCTCCTTAGCAGCGAATTTCTTAATTTCCTCGCCGAGGCCCTCTTCTTGCAGGAATTGCAATTGCGTTGTCGATTCCCCGCCGGGAAGAATTAGTGCATCGCATGGTTGCAGGTCTGCTAGCGTGCGGACTTCTGTCGTTTCAGCGCCGAGGGAATGAAGCATGGCAGCGTGCGCGGCGAAGTCGCCTTGTACGGCGAGGATTCCGATATTGGGTTTGGTCACGATTGAAATTGGTTCCGCCATTCGGTTTGGTAAGTAGCCACGGGTCTAAAGACCTGCCTGCGACAGGCAAGCGGCCGCTACAACTGCCAATCAATGCCGCCTGCCAACGGGTCGCGCGCAAAGCCTGCAGCGGCGTAAAGCCGCTGCTACACAAACTTACCAGCCGCGCGTGGACAGGAGATCTTTCTGCTCCATCTGGCGGACGTCGAGGCCGGGCATGGCTTCGCCCAGTTCTTCGCTGGCCTCAAGCACGGCTTTGGCGTCTTCGAAATGCGTCGTGGCTTTCACAATGGCTTTGGCACGGGCTTCGGGATCGCTGGACTTAAAAATACCTGAGCCTACGAAGACCGCTTCCGCGCCAAGGCTGCGGACTAGTGCTGCGTCCGCGGGTGTAGCGATTCCGCCTGCAGAAAAATTCGGCACCGGGAGTTTGCCAGTTTTTGCGATCTGGCGGATGAGTTCCAGCGGCGCACCGAGTTCTTTTGCTTCGCGCATCAGTTCGTCGTCGCGCATGGTGGTGAGTTTTTTCATTTGGCTAACGATGGTGCGCATGTGCCGAACGGCTTCGACCACGTTGCCGGAACCGGCTTCGCCCTTGGTGCGAATCATGGCCGCGCCTTCGCCGATACGGCGAAGCGCTTCACCGAGATTACGCGCGCCACAGACGAATGGAATGCGATAGTCATGCTTCCAAATGTGATTTTCTTCGTCGGCTGGCGTGAGCACTTCGCTTTCGTCGATGAAATCTACTTCGAGGGCTTGCAGAACTTCAGCTTCGGCGAAGTGGCCGATGCGCACTTTGGCCATCACCGGAATGGTGACGGTGTGCATGATTTCGCGAATGACTTTAATGCTGGCCATGCGCGCGACGCCGCCTTCTTTGCGGATGTCGGAGGGCACACGTTCCAGTGCCATGACCGCGCTGGCGCCAGCTTTTTCGGCGATGCGGGCTTGTTCGGCGTTGGTGACGTCCATGATGACGCCACCTTTTAACATTTCAGCCAGGCCAACCTTTACGCGCCAGTCGTTGCCCGGAGTGGATGGCGCGCCGTTTGTGTGGGCGCTGCCGTTGGTTTTTTTGTTTGCCATGATGCTCTCCTCGAACGCAGAATCTTTCTTCGGGTGCCGCACCCTTCGTCTTTAAGGGTGCGGGGTTTACGCCGGTTAGAACTCTACCGCTCGCGCTCCCGACGCTCATAAATCTGGCGCCACCGCCACGGGTAACCCGACTACTACGAAGCGGCCGCGACCTCTTGCCAGTAAATTCCCTTGTGCGTCGCGGATTTCCCCAATGCGAAAACGGTTACGGCCTTGTTCATCTTCTTGCCAGCCGGACACGCTAATTTCGGCGTCCACTGGAACTGGCTTGCGATATTCGATGTTCAGTTCGGCGGTGACCGCGCGCTCGTCGGAAAGTTTGGAAATCTTCCCCATGGCTTCATCGAGCAGAATCGCGATGATGCCGCCGTGCGCGAAACCCGCTCCACCTCCGTAGCGTGGGCCCAGCGTAAATTTTCCGGTGACCCGGCGCGCATCCCGGTCCAGTTCGAATGTCAGCTTCATGCCGGAATCGTTGGCGCCACCACAGCCGAAGCAGTGGTTGGCGGGATTAGGTTCAAGCAGAAGTTTCGCGCACATTGTTCTAGACTTCAGACCAGCGCCACGCGGCTGCGTTCGGCCCTGCGAACGCCGCGCTGACGCTTGCGCATTTCTATCCGCAGGAGATCAGCGAGCGTGGCAGCGCCGCGCGCCAATTCTTTTTCGTTCAGGTTCGCGAAGCCCAGGCGCAGCGTATTCGGCAGATGCGATTGCACATAGAAATAGCGGCCAGGAGCGAAGAGCAGGCCGCGCTCTTTGGCATGGATCAAGAGTTCGCTGGCGTCGAAGCCCGGCGGAAGCTCCAACCACAGGCACATACCGCCTTCAGGCCGCGTCCAGCGGGTTTCCTCCGGCATGTGTTTGCGAAGCGCTTCATCGAGCGCGGTCAAACGCGTGGCATAAAGTTTGCGCATCTTCGATAGATGCTTTGCAAAATAGCCGCGGCGCAGAAATTCCGCGAGTGTGGCTTGGGCCAGCTGATCGGTATGCAGATCGGTAGTTTGTTTGACTAAACGAAGCCGCTCGATGGCCGCGGCGGCGGCTACGATCCACCCCACGCGCAGACCGGGGAATGCCACTTTCGAAAAACTGTCGATGTGAATGACCAGATTCGAACGATCCATCTGCTTGAGCGAAGGAATGCGTTCTTCGCGGGCATGCAGGCGCGCATAAATGTGATCTTCGACGACCGGCACTTGATGGCGCGAAGCGAGTTCAAGAAGCTTGCGGCGCGAAGCCAGTGGCATGGAAGTGCCAGTCGGATTGTGAAAATCTGGAGTCAGCACGATGAGCTTGACGCGATTGGCGGCCAATGTGGCTTCGAGAGCTTCGACATCAACGCCAAGCGGCTTGCCGGGCTCGGCGTGAGTGTTAACGGGCACTCCGAGACAGCGTGCGCGCGCGCCATTGAAAATTGCGCCTGCGCCGGGATAGGTGGGATTTTCCAAGACCACGCAGTCGCCGGGGCGAACAAAAGCTTTGCTGATCAGATCAAGAGCCTGCTGGCAGCCGTCGGTGATCAAGAGGTTTTCGTCTTTGGCGGCAATGCCATCGCTGCTCAAGAGCTCCAGTAGAGCTTCCTTGAGCGGAGCGTAGCCGTCTGAAGAGCCGAGATTGAGCACGTCGGTGGCTTCGCGGCGCAGCACGGTGTTGACGCAAATTTGTAATTCTTCCACCGGAAAATAATCGACCGCGGGGCGAGCCATGACGAAGGAAAGCGCGTCTTCCGGCGCGCTGGCGGTCAGGCGGCTGAGAATTTCATCGCCGCGTTCGTCGGCAAAAAGCAATTCCCAGCGCAAGCCGTTTCCATTGTTGTTGCCAAGCATCGGCGGAGGCGGCGGAGTTAATTTCAGGCCATTGCCATTGCCTTGAATGAAGGTGCCGCGGCCGACGTGGCCTTGAATCAATCCTTCGGACTCTAGTTCAGCGTAGGCGTTAGCCACAGTGGTGCGATGGACGCCCAGGACGGTAGCGAGCTCGCGGCTGGCCGGAATGCGGTCGCCAGGGCGAAGATCGCCAGCGTGTACCAGCGCGCGGAGCTGGTCGCGCAACTGGATATAGAGCGGAACGTGACTTTCGGGTTGGAGATGTACGGGCAGCATTGTCTCTCCCAAAAAGCCAATTGTAGCAGATATTGGACTGGCACAAGAGCCAATTTGTCTTGTCGCGTTTTTGGCGGAATCTGGCGCAAGAGCCTGCGCGAACGATGCGATTAATTTTCGTGCGAATCCGGATCGGTGGCGGGAACGGGCACGGCGTCGGATTCGGGGTCTTCGGTCTTCTGCCCTGCCCTAAGTGGCAGGGCGCAGAGCTGCGTGAAATCGCCCTCGTTGCACTGATAGATTGCGGTCAGCGGTAGATCTTCTTTCCGCAGGGTGTAATCGCCGCTGGACATATCGTCGGATTGGTCGACGGAAGTAGTCACAAAATAATTGCCCGGCAAAGCGCGGACGCGGAACTGGAGGGAGGAGGGTTCATAGTTGGCGAAACTGAAACACCAGCCGATGCAGGCACGTTCCATCGAATGATAGATGAATTGAATGCGCCAATCGTCGGGCGGATTGGCCACGGCTACAACGCGCGTTCCCATCGGCAGCAACTGGACAAGGGATCGAGCGCTGGTTTCCATGCGATCGAGTTTGCCGGTGTCCTGGTACAGAAAGAGAAAAAATAACAGAGCGCAGAGAACATTGCCGTGCGTGGACCAACGCGGCAAACGAAGCGCAGCAAGAACCAGCAAACCCAATACGGCGGTTACCAGTGTTAGCCGTGAAACCAGCAAGCCGATCCATCCTGCGTATAGCCCAACACGAAAATTTTCCGGCAGGCAGACAGTGACGATGAGCGCTAGAAGATAGATCTCGATTGCGAGACGGAGAACCGCTGAGGGCTTTTCGGCGCGAAAAATCCAATCGTAAATTGCCGCCAGCACGCAAGCAATTCCCCAGGCGACGGCAATCCCGGAAAGAAGTACGTACCGGTGGCCGAAGAGATTGAGTTGGTCCTGGCCGAGGAGCTGAAGAAATCCTTCGGAACGCCAAGTAGCTGCAAGTGCGTCATGGCTTGCGAAGTAAAATCGCACTGAGACCGCGGAAATGATGACCATCGCCGGAAGAACAAGGCGCGTCCAGCGCGGCAACAGCCGCCACAGTGAAACGTAAAATGCGATCGCCACGAACAAGACAAAACCGATCGGGTGAGCGAGCAGACTTGTCGCAGCGAGCCCGCCGGCGCACAGCCAGTTCCCTGCTCCGCCCCGCCTTGCCGCGGCCAGGGCGAAGAAAGCGAAACCAATGGAAAAGTAGTAGTTCATGAAGCCCATGTGCAGGGCGTAACCATAGGAAAGGACAAATAAAAATGGCGTGAGCTTCCAGGGCGGACTGCCGGATGCTGCGAGAAAAGAAAAGCACCCCCAGAAAAACACCAGTACCGCGAAGGACACGACAATTTTTTCGGCCGCGACGAAGCCAACCAAATTCCCAACATGGAGAAGAAGCAGATCGAAAAGAATATTACTCAGCTGGCGCACCACGGTTAGTCCGGAGATTTGGTGATTTTCGATCAACTGAGCAAGCCAGGCGTTATAAACATGGCTGCCGAGGTCGCCGGCCTGGATGCGCGAATGCCAAAAGCACGGAATGACCAGGAGTGCGGAGATTACGACGACGGCGAAAAAATTCTCGCGAAGAAAGCTTAAAGCAGTTCGGATGGCAAATGAAGATGAGCGGCTGTCAGAAAACTTAGGCGGCATTCAGTGGGAACTCCGCGAGCATTTTACATGGAGAAGCGGCAATCACGGAGCAAAGAGGCTGTAGCGACCAGACGGTCCGCTCTGGGCAGAGCTATGGAAAACTTGAAGCGTTCTAGAAATTGAATTTAGCGGATGGCGTTGTGATTTTCGCCGAGGCGCTTAAGGCGCTCGCGCAGACGCCGCTGCAGCACGCTGGGAGTATTCGGATTGAAAGCCACCAGGTACCAGAGCGGCTGGCTGCGGTCTTTGCTCAAATAGGTGAGTGTGGTGGCGTCGGCGTTGGGATGGCGAGCAACATTCTCGCGGATAGCGCCATAGGGATGGCGGCCGAGTTTTTGTAAAGTTTTTGCGTTGGAGCGGGGATGCTCGCTGATCAGGCGCAACAGGTAATAATCCGTTTCGGGGGCCTGCTTGACGAGCTTTTCCAGCATCTCCGGCTTGGCGTCGGCGCTGAGAACCAGGCCAATCTTTTCGTCCCACGCGGTGTTGATTTGATTGAGTTCGCGAGTGCGCGCGTGAATCAGCTCTTCGAGCGAGCGGCGCTCCTGTTGAGCGCGGGCCAGCGGTAAATCCGTGCCTTCGAGCGAATCGAGCACGCGCAAAAGGTGTTGGCGTTCGCCAAAAACAATCTGCGAAGTACGCGTGTTGGTGGCTTTCTCTTTTTCCTTGTGCTGAACCAGATCCGAACGTCGCATGTCACGCTGCTCCAGCCCGCTGCTCCCAAGAATCGCGAAACGGGCAAATACCTGATGAAAGGTGCGCAAAATCCGTAGGACTGAGAAAAATCTTCAGGCGAGAGTGATTATGTTCCGCGGAGGCGGTAGGGTAAAGTTTAGAGGAGTGACGTTGTGCCCGATGCGGCACGGCCTGCATTTAGCGCTGTGCGGTACAGGGTATGCGGAAGAGCGTGAGGGGACGGAAAGATGTCCGCATTTACAGAGCACCAGGACGAATTAGAGCACTACGAACAGATGTTTGGTAAAGAGCGCGGGCGGCTAGCGGTGGGATTGGACCGACTGACGAATGCGCTGGTGCTGGTTGGGCAGCACGGCGTTTATTGCACCAGCCAGCGGAATCCGACTCTCCCGGCGATGGATGTTCGGCTGATTACGCAGGAACTGCTACACGCGAAGGAGTTGGTGCAATCGGTAATGGAGGAAATTCGGTTGGCGCGCGAGGCGCGGAGTAGTTGATGGCTTAGATTGTGCGTGGCGCTGCAATCAAGGAGCGACTCCGCACTGCGCTTCGCTCCGCTCGGAATGACGGCTTTTTAAGCTTCGGCAAACATTTTTCGAACTCGAGATTATTTTCCTACGAGGAAAGGATTGCTTTGGCGTTCTTCGCCGATGGTGGTGGTGAGACCGTGGCCGGGATAGACGACGGTGTCGTCTGGCAGTGCGAGAAGTTTATGGACCAGCGAGTCCATCATTTTTTCCATTGAGCCGCCCCACAAGTCGGTGCGGCCTATGCTTCCGGCAAAAAGCGTGTCTCCGGCGAAGAGTTGCGGCGCGGCGACGGTAACTTTTCCTGAACCGGCGGGAAGGAAAATGCAAGAACTGCCGGGGGTGTGTCCGGGGGTGTGAATGACCCGCGCTTGCAGATTGCCCCATTGCAACTTGTCGCCTTCGCGTAGGAACTGGTGGACTTCGGTAAGCGGCGGCGGCTCGACGCCGAGGAATGCGGCTTGCATGTCCATGGCCTGATAGAGCGGAACATCGTCGCGATGCATCAAAACGGGAGCCCCGGTGTAATCGTGGAGTTTCTTGAGGCCGCCGACATGGTCGATATGCGCATGAGTACTGACGATAGCTTTCACGGTGAGTTTGTGGCGGCCGAGCAGATCCATGATGCGATGAATTTCGTCGCCGGGATCGAGCACCAACGCTTCCCGCGTGATGGGGTCAGCGATAATGGAGCAGTTGCACTGGAGTAAACCGACCGGCATCGTGAAGTGAAGAAAGTTTTGCGGAGTCCTGGATGGAGAGACGTTTGCCATGCACGTCAGTATAACATTCACCGGAAAGTCGCCCGCAGGTCGACCATGTTGTTCCGGCAGGCCCGCGTGCGCATTTTGCTACACTTGAAATAGAGAGAACGATGAGCGATGCAGCGACACAAAGGGTGATTGAGACGCCTTTGTTGGATGTTCACAGAAAGGCCCGCGCAACCATTGGAACATGGTTCGGCTGCGCGCTGCCGGATGATTTTGGCGGCGACTGGCTGGCCGAGTACCGTGCGGCACGCGAGAGTGTTGCGCTGATCGACAAAACTTACCGCGCCTACCTGCGATTCAGTGGGCCGGACCGGGTGCGGTATCTGAACGCAATTCTGACCAACAACATCAAGGACCTTGCGACGGGCAATGGAATCGTTTCGCTGTTTTTGAATCCGCAGGGACGAATTCAAGCGGAGATTGAGACTTACGCCACAGCCGAGAGTCTGTTTTGCGTTTCTTACGCAATGATTCGCGAGACAGTGGTTCCGGCGCTCGACAAATTCATCATCATGGACGACGTTACGCTCACGGACGAAACGGAACTGTTTGGCACAGTCGCGCTGGAAGGGCCAGGGGCGGCGGACCTGGTCAAAAGATTGACGTCCATCGAGCTGGCAAATCTAGATGAATTGTCGTTTCAGGAGACTTCGGTCGAGGGCGTTTCGTGCGGACTGACCAAGCGATCACCGGGTGGAGTGGCCGGCGCAGAGTTTCTTGCGACGCGTGGAGCCTTGCCGCAGCTGTGGGAGCGGCTTGGCGAAGCGGTTGAAAAAGGCGGCGGCCGCGCAATGGGATACAAGGCGCTCAATGCTTTGCGACTGGAGCAAGGTATTCCGTGGTTTGGATACGACTTTGGCGACAAGCAGATTCCGCACGAGGCGGGCTTGGAACATTCGCATATCAGCTACACGAAGGGATGCTACACCGGACAAGAAATTGTGGAGCGGGTGCGCTCGCGCGGCCAGGTGAACCGGATGCGGGTGCTGCTTCGGTTTGAGGCGAGTAAGCCGCCTGCCGGCGGAGCTACATTGACCGCGGACGGAGACGAAGCGGGGCACGTCACGCGCGCAGCGTTTTCTTACGCATTGCAGACCGCGATCGGAATGGGTTACGTGCGTCGCGAAAAAAGCCGACTCGGCAGCGAATTATCCTGCGGCGCGAACGTGGCTAGCGTCATAAATTCCCCGTTGTCAGGATCGCAATCCAAGTCATAGACTCGAACACGAGATCGTTCACCAACCCGACATTTTTTGGACAGGATTGGTCTCATGTTCGAGCGATACACAGAAAAAGCGCGTCGAGTGATATTCTTCGCTCGTTACGAGGCGAGCCAACAAGGCAGACATTGCATAGATACTGAACACCTTCTGTTAGGTCTGATGCGCGAGAATTTTCCTCTGCTGAGCAATATGATGGGTTCTGGAATTTCTGCCCATGCAATCCAGCAAGAGATTGAAAAGCAAATCCAACGCGGCGAACGCTTTTCCACTGCGGCCGAAGTGCCACTCTCCGTCGAGAGCAAGCGCGTGCTGAACTTTGCCGCGGAGGAAGCAGAAAGATTGGGACAGCGGCATGTTGGCACCGAGCATTTGCTGCTTGGACTGTTGCGCGAGGAAAACGCGCTTGCCGCGGTGACCCTGCGGCGACATGGTGCGCATCTGGCAGAAATTCGGCTGAAGCTGGCGGGCAATGCTAGCCGCTATGGTGAGCCAACGACGCCCGCCGGCAGTCCCGGTTCTTACCGCGTAGCGTCGAAGCCGGCCCACAGCGCGATGGATGCGGTGAGCAGTTTTCTTTCCGGATTGAAAAGCAAAGTGTCGCCAGAACTCGCCGACTTTTTCGCCGACAACGGCCAGTTCATCGATGCTTCCGGGAAAATATGGTTTGGCCGCGAGGAAATCAAGAAAGAGTTCGAGAGATTGTTCGCGGCGTTCTCTAAGAAGAATACGAGCTATCGCATCGGAAAAACTATTTCTGAGCGTCAGGCGGCAGTACTGGTATCGGTTTTATGGGAGAACGCGGTGCACACGGAACAAACGCCGAGATCAGTGATACGGATGACGGTTCTCTTGGTGCCGGAGGACCAGGAGTGGGCCATCTTTCTAATCCAAATTGCCCCCGTTGCTGGATCGCTGGCTTGAGTCAAGGTCGCGACCTGCGCAGACCCGCACCTGCCCACTCTGCAGTGAAGTTTTGCAGATACCGTCAGCTGAGATCCTTCAGGCCGCTTTCGCGCTCTTCAGGATGACACCTCTTTGTAAGTGGAGCGCTGCCCGTTGGCCCCCCTCCCTAGCGCTGTCCGCAAGCCGCTGAAAACAAAAGGGCGATGATTTATGAAAAAGTGGATAGTGCGAAAGGAAAAAAGTTAGAAGCGAGATGCCGACAACAATATCAATCGAAAGAAGTTAGATGTCCTGAAAATACATTGGGTGCTGAACCCGTATGTTATCAAGTAGTATTATACGCGATTAGCCATTATAGTCAAGGGAATTCTGACCTCAAGGGGGTCAAAAACCCCTGAAAATCTGGGGAGCTTTCGGCGCGGCAGAAGCGGGGTCAGAAGCGAGGTTTAAGCTAGGCAGAGGCGGGACTGAAGAATGTTGGGAGCAATCTTTAGTTCTTGGAATAAACGCGGACGTAGTCGACGAGCATCTGTTGCGGGAACTGTGTGGTGGACCCGGGGTTGCCGGGCCAGACTCCGCCGACAGCCAAATTTAAAATAATGAAGAACGGATGATCGAAAACCCATTGGCCGCCGGAGGGCCACTGGTCCTCGGTAAAGGTGGCGTAGTTGCTGGAGTCTAAGTAAAAGCGAACGGCGCCGGGTTCCCACTCGATGGCGTAGACGTGAAAATCGTCGACGTAATTCTGGCCCGCAGGCAGAAAAATCGTTGAGGTGCGGTCAGAGGTTGGCGCGACGGAGCTTGGTCCATGCAACGAGCCATGAATGATGCCAGGTTCGCGGCCGATATTTTCCATGATGTCGATTTCGCCGCACTTGGGCCAGCCGTTCTGAGAGATGTCATTGCCAAGCATCCAGAACGCGGGCCAAATGCCCTGGCCTCTGGGGATTTTGATACGGGCTTCAAATCGGCCGTAGGCCTGCGCGAATAGATTTTGTGATTTGAGGCGTGCGGAAGTGTAGTTGCGGGCGATGCCGTCGGTTCCGGTGTAATTTTCTTGTAGCGCGGTGATGACCAGATTGCCCTTTTGGATCTGCACGTTTTGTGGGCGCGAAGTGTAGGACTGGAGTTCCTGATTGCCCCAACCACCGCCGCCAAGGTCATAAGTCCACTTGGTTGAGTCAGGTGCGGAGCCGTTGGCGGAGGAGAATTCGTCCGACCAGACTAGTATGAAGCCGGAAGTTGGCGGCAGGATGGGCGGCTGCGCGATGGTGCCGCCGCCGCAACTGCTTGCCGTCAAAAGGGCCACGCCGAACGCGGGCACGAATGTACGCATGTGCGGAAGAGGATATCGGATAAAAACGCGTGGAGAAAGGCTAAGAGATGTTCAAGGCGCGCTTGAAGGAACCTTTTTCACTGTCGATCTTCTTTTGCAATTGCAGGATGGAATAGAGCAGCGCTTCGGGGCGGGGTGGGCAGCCGGGAACGTAGACGTCAACGGGAATGACTTGATTGCAGCCTTGCACGATGGCGTAGTTGTTAAAGACGCCCCCGGAAGTGGCGCACGCGCCCATCGAGATCACCCACTTGGGCTCTGGCATCTGATCGTAGAGCTGGCGAACAACGGGAGCCATTTTTTGCGAGAGGCGTCCGGCGACAATCATCAAGTCGGCTTGACGGGGCGAGGGGCGGAAAACTTCCGCGCCAAATCGCGCAACGTCAAAACGCGCGGCAGCCATCGACATCATTTCAATGGCGCAACAGGCCAGTCCGAATCCGAGCGGCCAGATGGAGCTTCTGCGCGCCCAGTTCACGGCTTTGTCGAGCGTGGTGAAGATAATGCCTTCGTCTTCGAGCAGTTTGCCGAAGTCGTCGGGCTTGGTCAGTGTGACGTGTTTGCCGAGGGATACGCTCATCGTGACCTCAGGGGTATTTTCGCATAGAGCGAGTGGCGAGACAAACGGGCGCCCTCAGGAATCCTTGTTCTTCTCGTCGCTCGTTTTAGGAGCGCGAATTCGGTCTCGCTCATACAGCCATTAACTGCTGAGGGTCTTTCAATTTTTTTTCCCAGAGACCACCGTCATACGCCGGTGATCCAGTGCGCAAGTGCGAGCCAAACGCTGGTGCCGCCGCCAAAAATAGCGAGAGGAACGAAGGCTACGAAGCCCAGAGTTCCCCAGATGTATGCCGAGTGTACGCGCTTACGTGTGAAGAAATCGTAAGCCATGCAGATGAGCAGGATGGCGAGTTGCACTCCCAAGGCCTTGAAGATAATCAGGTTGGTGTTGAAAAGCAGAAAGACGCGCGCGAGGGAGGGCGTAAGAATGCTGACCGTCGCGACGATCATGAGTCGTTTGTGAGCTTCCGGCCGATTTCGTAGCAGAAAGCCGGCTGTTACCAAAGAGCTAAAGAGAATGAGGTGGAGAATCTGAAACGCGAGAAAACTGAGCGGCGGCGGGCCTCCCGGCGGCGTGAACCCGCGCTGGGCCGCCTGCACCGACATGATCCAGCCCAGAGTGAACATCGAGACAACGATAGCGATGCTGGCGTAGCCGAGCTTTTGATGAATGCGGATTTGCTTCGCGGAAACCAGCGCGGATTGTGTAACCAGAAGAACCAGCCAACTGGAAAAAACCACGCCGTGAAGGATAAAAAGCGATGGGAGATGGAGTTTGGCGAAGAAGCCATTGAGAAAAAAGGTGCGCGCGAATCCGACGAAAACGATTGCGGCGGTAAGAATCGTAACGAAGAGATAGAAGCGGCGGTCGCGAAGACGCGCGGCTAACGCTGGGCTTGTGGCCATGTCAGTTCAGTTCCCTGGATGATTGGAATTGCGCCGAGTTTAGCACGGCGAGCCGGTCATGCATGGTGCTAATCCACGAGCAAGACGACTTTGCCGAATTGCTCGCCGGATTCGAGGTACTCGTGAGCTAGACGGCATTCGGCTAGCGGAAATGTGCGATCGATTACCGGCTTGAGGCGGCCTGCGGCTACTAGTTGTAGGACGGTGGCGAATTCGGATTTGGTGCCCATGTAGGAGCCGAGGATGGAGAGCTGGCGGGTGAACAGAAATCGCAAATCGATTTTCGCGTCGTAGCCGGTTGTGGCGCCGCACGTGACCAGGCGGCCCCCGCGTGCGAGGCTGGCTACGCTGTCGTCCCAGGTGGCCGTGCCTACATGTTCGAAAACTACGTCTACGCCACGCTTCCCTGTTAGCCGGCGGACTTCGTCTTTGATTTTTTGCGTTTTGTGATTGATTAGTTCGTCGGCGCCTAGTTCTTTGGCTTTGGCTAGCTTGGGTTCGCGGCCCGCGGTGGCGATTACGCGGCAGCCGAACATTTTTGCTATTTGAATTGCGGCGGAGCCTACGCCGCTGCCTGCTGCGAGGATGAGGACCTCTTCTGCCGGCTTAAGTTGTGCGCGGGTTAGCAGCATGTGCCAGGCGGTTTGAAAGACCAGCGGGACGGCGGCGGCTTGTTCGAACGAGAGATTTTCTGGATAGGGGAAGCAGTTTACTTCTGGGCAGCGGACGAATTCGGCGCAACCGCCATCAATCAGGTAGCCTAGATTTGTGAATTGCGGGCACTGGTTGTCATTTCCCGCCAGACATGCAGGGCATTTTCCGCAGCTTACTCCGGGCGCTAGCAAAACTTTTTGGCGGGGCTTGATGGTGCTTACGTTCGGGCCGATCTTGGCCACGACTCCGGCAATATCGCTGCCGGGAATGTGCGGGAGCGGAAATGGTACGCCGGGGATTCCTTTGCGAACCCAGAGATCCAGGTGATTTAGGGCGCAGGCGTGTACGCGGACGAGAACTTCGCCAGAGCGAAGTTCGGGTTCGGGTGCGTCGGTGTAGCGGAGGACTTCGGGGCCGCCGTGATGATCGAAGAGGATTGCCTTCATGCGGTGCTCCTGTCGGGTGCGGAGCGATATGTTAGCGGCGAGGATGTGGAGAGTCCAATGGCCGCGTGAGTTGAGCGCGCGAAAAAAGATATCTGAGGAAAAACACCGGTCTAAACAGACCCTGCCTGCTGCAGGCAGGCGGCCACAACAAGGGCGCGAAGGCCGGTTGTTGCGTTGACAGGATAGGGAGTGCGGCTTAGGCTGAATTGGGCCCCCCTATGGATTTGTTTGAAGAGATTGTGCACATGAGGAAAGCGGGCCTGCGCGGCGCGCTGGCCACGATTGTGCACACCAACGGCTCGATACCGAGCTATGAGAGTTCGCGGATGCTGGTGCGCGAAGACGGCTCGATCGCGGGAACGATTGGCGGCGGATGCGTCGAAGCGGATGTGTGGGCGGCGGCGCGCGAAGTGATGAGCAAGGAAACGCCGCGCAAAATGGTTTTTCAGTTGAACAATGAAGCGGGCTATGACAGCGGACTGATCTGCGGCGGCACGCTGGAAGTTTTTGTCGAGCCGATTTTACCGCAGCCAGTGGCTTACATTTTTGGCGGTGGACACATTTCGATGGCGTTGGCGAAGTCGGCGAGCTCGGCGGGATTTGGCGTGGTCGTTATTGATGATCGCGAACAGTTCGCAAATAACGAGCGATTCCCGATGGCGCAGGAGCTATACACCAGTTACGAGGATGCCTTCGGGCGGATTCAGCCTAATGCTTCGTCGTACTTGGTGATTGTCACGCGCGGACATCGTGACGACATGCGAGTGCTGGCCTGGGCGGTGCGCACCGCCGCGCGTTACGTTGGAATGATTGGCAGCAAACGCAAAGTTTTGTCGGTCTACCAGGCGCTGGAAAAGGAAGGCTACACGCCGGAAGAATTCGCGCGCGTGTACGCCCCGATGGGATTGGAAATCGGCGCGCTGTCGCCGGAAGAGATCGCGATCAGCATCACGGCTGAGCTGGTCGCGGTGCGCCGCAATACGCAAGACGCGCAACACAAGAAATTGCGGCGCGAACGCCGCGAAGCGATTGCTTCAGGTGCTACAACGCAGCGGTGAATGGAGATTTATGCTCGCCGCGGTAATCTTATCGGGCGGAGCGTCCAGCCGCATGGGATCGCCAAAGGCTCTGGTGTCCTACCAGGGCCGGCCATTTCTAGAACATCTGCTTGGGGTGACCACGCATCCCGCAATTGGAGTCCGCAGGGTGGTGCTTGGGCCGGACGCCGCAGCCATCGGCAAAGGCATCGCTTTGGCGGCGGACGAAATTGTGATCAATCACGATTGGGAAAAAGGCCAGCTCAGTTCGATTCATGCCGGGCTGCGAAGTTTGCCGCCGAATACGGACGGCATGCTGCTGTGCCCGGTCGATCATCCGCTGGTGAGCGCGGCACTGATTGGCGCGCTGATTGAGGCCTTCGTGGCTTCGCACGCGCCGATTGTCGTTCCGTGCTATTGGGGACATCGCGGACATCCAGTGATTTTCTCCGCCGCAGTTTATGAGGAACTGCTCGACGCACCGCTGCAGCAAGGTGCGCGTGCCGTGGTCTGGGCGCATACCCGCGAAGTGCACGAAGTCGCTACCGTGGAAGAGGGCTGCGTTCTGAACCTCAATGATCCGCATGCGATGGAAAAAATGAAACGCAAATGATCTGCGTTCGGTGCGAATGTGCTTCGCGATCAGCGGGTATGGGCTTTGGCAAGAATATTTCACGTAAGGAACGCGAATTCGCTAGCGAGTGGTGGTGAGCCTGGCTGCGAGTGCTTGCGCGGCGTCCGCGGCTAAATATGCGCCGTGGATTGTTTCTTGAGGCAGTTCTCCGAAAGCAGCCGTGAGAAGTTCGACGGTAATTTCGTGAAGTCTGCGGATCGGTAATCCGGTCAGCAATTCCGTCAATCGCGATGCGCAAGCGATTGAAGTGGCGCAGCCGCGGCATAGAAATCGCGCTTCGCTAATTCGATCGTTTTCCACGCGAACCGCGACCTTCAGAATATCCCCGCATACTGGATTGCTGACGTCTACTATCGCGGTAGGGCCTTCCAGCACGCCAGCGTTGCGCGGATTCTGAAAATGATCGAGCACTTCTCTTGAAAACATGGGTCGAGTATGCAGGCGATTC
>Ga0209488_10001164_pt1 | contig 22458 bp, 16 predicted proteins | sample Rivendell_Oct201_8_FD_188349 | JGI IMG/M metagenome (GOLD analysis project Ga0209488, IMG submission 188349) | Vadose zone soil microbial communities from the Eel River Critical Zone Observatory, Northern California, USA -... | ecosystem: Environmental > Terrestrial > Soil > Vadose zone >...
GCCGTAGGAGCGCTGTCCCAGATACGCCAGCGGTCGCCAAGTGAGTACCCGTGACACCGCGGCTTCCTGCACGATGGTGTAAGCGAGCAGATACGTCGTCACCACGGCGAGCGCCGTGAACTGCTCGCCGTAGCGGAGCAACGCGAACAGTCCGACGATCAGGGCCACCGGCACCACCGCCGGCACCCGCGTCAGCTTTGCAACCAACGCGTATCCCCGAGGTCGTTCGAGCGCGAGTGCCAGCACGGCGCCGAACAGTACCGCGCAATAGGCCTCCGCAAGGAACGATCCCTGCACGGTAAACAGCGCGGCGGCAATCGCGATCGCGGCAATCCGCAAACTTGTGTTCTTGGTCATCAGGAACACGACCGGCGGAAACAGCAGATAAAACTTCAGCTCGACCCCGACCGTCCAGGAATGAGTGAAAATGCTAAACCCGTCGGTGTCCGCGTATTCCGGCACAAAGGCGAGATAGGAGGGCAGCCGCGCCATGAACGCCGGATAGCTGTCTTGCAGCGGTGGCAGCGCATAGCACGCCAACCAGTAGATCAGGATCGCCACCCAGTAGCTCGGCACGATGCGAAAGAAGCGCCTGACCAGGAACGGGCCGAACGCTATGCGCCCGACGCGTTTCTCCTCTCGCATCATCAGCATCGTCACTAGATAACCGCTCATCGTGAGGAATATCCACACGGCCGTCCATCCTTGCAGGAAGCCAAACAGCGGCACACTCGGAATATGGGCTGTGATGACGAGCAGGAACCCAAGGCCGCGCAGTCCGTCGAATGCCGGTCGATGGTTGGTCGCCAGGTAATCCTCGTGGCGCAATTCGGAGGAAGGACGGGTGGGTGGCATGCGCGGTCCCGGTCGGCAATGACAGTCGATGGCGACAGCCCGCATGATGCGCGGCCGTGGGGAGCGAAGACCCGGTAGTCCGACTTCTGTTCCGGGGCAAGCTGAAAAGAATACAGCCTGAGCACGTCTCTTCCGGATTGCCCCGAAAACCGACCTTCGATTTGCGCGCTCCAGTGCGTGCACAGAATGCAGAAAAAGGGCCCACCCATCGCGGGCGGGCCCTCTCGATTCTCAGCGCCCGACGGCTCAATCCGGCAGGCGGAACGCGAGATACTCGCCCGAGTAGCTGCCGCCGCTGACCGCCACGACGATGTACTGCTTGCCATCGACCATGTAGGTCATCGGATTGCCGCTCTGCTGCGCCGGCATCAGCACGGCGCCGACCTGCTGGCCGGTCGCCTTGTCGTAGGCGCGCAGCATGGCGCCGCGCGCACGCCCAGGCGCGCTGGTCGAGATCGGGTCGCCCATGATCACCAGCGTCTTGGTCACCATCGGGCCGACGCCGGAGGTCTGCGCCTGGCCGGTCTTCGGGATGTTGAGGCCCTTGAGCGCCTCGTTGTTGCGGACGACGTCTGGCGTGTCGCCGTGCGGCGTCTGCCACTTCACCTCGCCCTTGTTGAGATCGATGGCGGCCAACAGCCCGTAGGGCGGCTTCGAGATCGGCAGCCCATCGACCAGCGGCACGCCGCCGGGGAAGGCCGCCGGTGCAGGACCCGTGCCTGGATTTCTCGCCTGGCGTGCCCGCTCCGCAGTCTGGGGCGCGTCGGCCGCGCAGCAGTCGCCCGGGCCGAGCACCTCGCGGAACTGCCGTCCGGCGATCCCCTGGACATAGCGAATATCGGAGAACTCACCGGGCGGCGCAACCAGCGTGCGCGCGCCTGGCGTGTTGCCGGCGGGCATGAACGCCGTCTGGGTCTCGGGATCGTAGGCCCCACCCGGCCAGTTGGTGGCGGTGCCGCTGATGATCGCTCCGAGAATGCCGTTGGCGTCGCCAAGCATGGGTGGAGAGAACGCCGAGGGAATGACCTTGTAGCGCTTGAGTGCCTCCATTGCCTTCGCGCGCAGCTCGGGCGTGAAGTCGATCAGGTCTTCGGGCACTTTGAGATAGTTGCGGGCGTACTGCAGCTTGTCCGGCGGATGCGGCTGCGTCGCTGCAGTCTTCTCGCCCGGCACGTCCGATTGCGGCACCGGCCGTTCCTCGATCGGCCACACCGGCTGCCCGGTCACGCGATCGAAGACGTAGAGCCAGCCCTGCTTGCTGCCGACCGCGACCGCCTTGATTGGGCGACCGTTGACATTGATATCGGCGAGGATCGGTGCCGACGTCATGTCCCAATTCCAGAGCGGATGGTGCACGAACTGGAAGTGCCATTTGCGCACGCCGGTCTTCATATCGACGGCCACGAGGCTCTCGGCATAGAGATTGTCACCCGGCCGGTGGCCGCCGTAATAGTCCGAGGTCGGCGTCTCGACCGGCAGATAGACGAGACCAAGCTCCGGATCGGCGCTGATATGCGTCCAGACGCCGACATTGCCGTTGATCGCCCAGGAATTGTTCTCCCAGGTCTCGTTGCCGGGCTGTCCCGGCCGCGGGATCGTGTCGAACCGCCAGACCTGCTTGCCGGTCCGGATGTCGAACGCCCGCACCAAACCCTTGGTGTTGTTGTGGCTGGCGACGGTCGCCCCCTCCTTCATGGCGGAGCCGACGATCACCATGTCGCCCACCACCGTCGGCGCGGTGTGGACGCCAATCTCGCCGGTCTCGAGATCGATCGGCTGCTCGGTGCCGCGCACGACGCCGACCTTCAGATCGACGATGCCGTTGGTGCCGAAGCCATTCACCAGCGCGCCGGTCTTGGCGTTGAGCTGAACCAGGCGATAGCCGGTCGTCACGTAGATGATGCGCTCGTCGCCGGCGCCATCGGTCCAGTAGGAGAGCCCGCGGCCGGAGAGCTGGCGCGGCGAATGGGTGGCGCGTGCGCCTTCGCGCAGGCTGTGCGACCAGATCAGCTCGCCGGTCTTGGCGTCGAGCGCGATCACCGAGCGCCGCGTGCCGGCGGTCGTGTAGAGCACGCCGCGGATCATGATCGGCGTGCCTTCCAGCTTGTATTCCGGATAGGGCCCGAAATTGTCGGTCTTGAACCGCCACGCAACCTGCAGCTTGTCGAAATTGGATGCGTTGATCTGATCGAGCGGCGAATAGCGGCTGAAGGTCAAGTCAGCGCCATTGCCCGGCCATTCGCCGTTCTTGGTCGAGGGCTGACCCTGGGCCTGGAACTGTGGCGGGGCGGGCGTGTCGACAAAGATCTGCGCCGCAATTTGCGGAGCGCTCCACAGGAGCCCGAGCGTCATTGCCGATGCGCATAGCAAAAGCTTTCGCGGCATGCGTTGCCTCCCTGTTATGTCTGCGAGTTTATATGCGCGGCTTGCCGCCATCGTTGGGCGGCGGACGGATTGTAGGCCAAAGCGCGTTCCACTCCAACGCAAGAACACACGCATATGCGCATGGGGCGGCGGTAAATTGGGGGGATGTAGCGCCCGCTTTTGCCGTGTTAGAATTACGATAACAATCGCAAAACGCTCGCGCTCGCGGGCGAAGAGGGAGGCGACGACGATGAACAGGACGCTGGTGGCGTGTGGTGCAAGTGTGTTCGCGAGTGTGGTTGCGCTCGGAGGCGTCGTGACGCTGACTTTGGCGCAGCAGCTGCAGCAATCGCCATACGCGCCCAAGGTCGGCGATCCGCCCGAAATCTCGAACATGCGCCTCGTCGGCTACAGTGATCTGCAGGCCCGCAGCTCCTATCAGCCGACCATCCACAAGCAAGGCAATCGCTACATCGCCTATGTGGGCCACCACGGTGGCGGCGCCGATGCGCCGAAGCCGTTCAATCCGCTGACGCGTGCGGAGGAATTCAACGGCACCTCGATCATCGACGTCACCGATCCGGCCAATCCGAAATATCTCAAGCATCTGCCGGGAGCCACTGGCGGCGCCGAGGGCGGCGGCGCGCAGATGACGCGGGTGTGCGACGGCACCAATCTCGCCGCGCACGATCCCAACAAGTTCTATCTCCTGCGCACCTTCGGTGGGAAGGGTCACGAGGTCTGGGAGGTCACCGATCCGGCCAATCCGGTGAAGCTCTCTTCCATCGGCGGCAATTATCAGGACACGCACAAGAACTGGTGGGAGTGCGAGACTGGGATCGCTTATCTCGTTTCCGCCGTCCCTGGCTGGCGCGCCAAGCGCATGACCGAGATCTACGATCTCAAGGACCCGTCGAAGCCGGTGAAGATCCGCGATTTCGGCCTGCCTGGCCAGGAGCCGGGCTCGACCGGCACGGTGCCGACCGATCTGCATGGCGCGATCTCGATGGTCGACAAGAACCGCATCTATTTCGGCTATGGCAGCAGCGCCGGCGGCATGCTGCAGATCATCGACCGCGAGAAGCTGTTGAACGGTCCCAAGGAGCCGACGCCCGCGAACCTCACCTATCCGCAGATCTCACGGCTCGACATCTATCCGCTGGTCGGTGCGCACACGACCTTCCCGATGCTGGGCATGCCGATCGATGAGTTCGCCAGTAATGGCTTCGCGACCCGCGACATTGTCATGATCGTCAACGAGGCCACCCGCAACGAGTGCAAGCCGCAGGCGCGCGAGATGGTGTTCTTCGCCGATATCACCGTCGAGACCCATCCGATGGTGGTGTCGAACTATACGGTCAAGGAGAAGACCGGCCATTTCTGCGATCGCGGCGGCCGCTTCGGCGCCCATTCCTCGCAGGAGAGCATGGCGCCGGTGTTCTACAAGAAGCTCGCCATGATCGCGTTCTTCAATGCCGGGCTGCGCGTGCTCGACGTGCGCGATCCCTATGAGCCGAAGGAGATCGCGCATTTCATTCCGTCGATCACGGAAGCGACCGACAAGCGCTGCATCCGCGTCGGCGACGAGCAGAAGTGCAAGGTCGCGATCCAGACCAACAACGTGGAGACCGACGACCGCGGCTATATCTACATCGTCGATCGCGCCAACACCGGCATGCACATTCTTGAGCTCACCGGCGCGGCGCGTGCAATCGCGGGGCTGCCGCCGTTGCGATAGGGCAGCGGCAATGCCGATGCGAAAGCATGAATTGTTTGACTCGTCATGGCCGGGCTTGTCCCGGCCATCCACGACTTTCTTGCTGCGTAAGGAAAGAAAGACGTGGATGCCCGCGACAATCGTGGCATGACGTTGAGAGGTTTCGACCAATACAAAAGCTGGTATTCCGAGTCACGATAGCAACAAAAAGAAAACCCCGCACAAGGGCGGGGCTTGAGAGGCGATGAAAGGCGGACCGCGCTCCGCCCTGTTCCTGTCACGCGATCTCAGTAGTACGAATAGGGATCGCAGACCCACACGCGGCGGGGGCCATAGACGGACGGCACCCAGCGCCAGCAGGTGTCATACAGCCCATAAGCGCCCACTCCGACGAAGAAGCGCCCCCGATGGTGGTTGCGATGTTTCCCAACGATGACATTTCGCGGGCCGAGGACGCTCACCTTATTGCCGATGCGGACGGAGTTGAAGTTGTTGCCGACGCGTGGACCGCTGCTGATGTGAGTGCTGCTGCGCACGCTCATTCCGCTACTACGTGATCCGGCGTCAGCTTGACTGAAGGGGATTGCCATAATCGCCGCGACTGCGACGACAAACGACACGATGCGTAACATGATCTGAAGCCTCTCCTATAAGTCGCCCTTGCAGTTGATCCTGCGGCGACGGTTGTGAACCTCAGATGAACACTGTGGCCTTGATTAGGCCGCTGCAAGATATCGGCGATTTTTGGCTCAGCGAGTTTTGGCGTTAGCGATGTTGGTTCGATGACTGGCTCTATCATGTACCGCCATACAGCCACGTCATCCCTTCGTATGACTCTTCCGGTGTTCGTGCACTGAGCATTTGATTGCGCAGCTCCGCTGCCGGTCCGCGCGCGTGGTAGAATTCACCATAAACGCGGGCCATGATCTGGACCCGCGCAGTACGAAGGTACCGGTCCTGCACGTAGGCCTCGAAGGCGCTCTGCAGATCATCGGGAGTCGCAGCAGCCTTTTCGGCAAGGCAGACCGCGTCCTCGGTCGCCATGCAGGCGCCCTGTGCGAGATATTGCAGCATCGGATGGGCGGCATCGCCCAGGAGCACGGTGTGCGACTTGCACCAGTCCTTGACCGGCTCGCGGTCGCACAGCACCCACATGCGCCAGGTGTCGATGCGCTCCAGCATGCGCAGCACTTCTGGCCGCTGTCCCTTGAAATGATCCCACAGCTCGGCGGGATCACCCTCGGTATTCCAGCCCTCGACATAGCGGTCGGAATGAAAGACAGCGACGAGATTATAGAGCTCGCCGCGCCGCAGCGGATAATGAACGAAGTGAGTGCGCGGCCCGGCCCAGAGCACCACATCAGGACGCCACAGGTCCTTCGGCACGTCGTCCTTCTTGAGCACGGCGCGGTAGGCGATGTGGCCGGACACCCGCGGCTTGCCGTCGCCGACGATACGCTCGCGGATCTTCGACCACATGCCGTCGCAGCCGATGAGCGCGCGGCCATCGATGCGCTCACCGGTCGCGAGCACGACCGTGACACCGTTGTCATGTTCCTCGTAGCTATCGACGCTGCGCTTCGTCTCCAGCGCGATGAGATTGTCGCTCTGGCACGCCCGCAACAGCGTGGCATGAATGTCGGCGCGATGCGTCACCGCGTACGGATGTTGGAAGCGGCGCTTGAAGCCATCGTCCTCCAGATCGATGTGGACGATCCGTTCGCCCGAGAGCGCACAACGCATCTCCATCGCCGGCGGCCGATGGGCGTCGGCGAGCACGGCATCCTTGAGACCGATCTTGTCAAGCGCCCGGAAAATATTGGGGCCGAGCTGGATGCCGGCGCCGATCTCCCGAAATTCCGGGGCTTGCTCGAGGATGCGGACCGGAAAGCCCCTGCTGGCGAGCGCATAGCCGGCCGCCAGCCCGCCGATGCCGCCGCCGGCAATGAGAATGGGCTGCCCGGGTCCGTTTTGGGTCATGTGCACGTTCTCCGGATAGAGCGCTTGCGCCGTTCTGCCTGCTTGTGCCGGGCGGATCAATCGCTCAGCGCCGACGCCATCGGGCCACAAAATCAATAGCTTGGACCCGCAATCCGATGCAAATGCAGTGCCTGCGGGAGAGCCGCGCGAAACGCGCAAAGCGCATTCGGCCCCCGAAGGGGTGTCTTGATTGTCATTTCGGGGGGAGGGGGTGGGCCCCGCACTGAAGGGGGTTTGTCGGGGGTACGGGGCCCGGGGTCCTTGTAGTGGGGACGAATCGATGATTCGCTTTATATTTCTTAAGATGCAAGGTAACGAGATGGGTTATCCAAAGTTATCCACAGGTTTTCATCGCTTGGCGGATATGCCGGGCGGGACAGGGACCGCACGAGTTGCGTGACCTGCGAAATGTGCCGGCGGCGGCTCTGTGGTCGCCATCGTGCTGGCGACCGCCGAGCGGCACGAGATCACGCACGTACCGCTCGGACTAATCCGCGAAGGCAGGATCTATCTTGGTATTCGGCCCTGCAGGCACTGGTAGATGAACTTGTCGAGGCCGCGATCGAGGCCACCTCGTCGCGCGTTGTCTGAATCTCGCCAACCGCGCTCGCGCGCGAGCGTGTAGCAGGCGTTGTAACTGGCCTGGGTGGTGGGTATGCAGCCACGGACCGGGAGGCAGTGGGCGTACTGGGCCTGAGCGGGGGCGCTCGACAAAGCTGTCACCGCGCTCACGGCCAGAATCGACAAGGTGGTCGACAAGATGGTTGGCAAGATCAATTGGCGCATCATTGTGCTCCTCAGAGGTTTCCTCGCGCCAGACTCATGTAGGGAGTGTGGGGTCCGCAGTTCAAGCCGAGGAGGGCGGCTTTGTGTATTGGGCGAAGCGGCGACAGGACGCGCCGCCCACCGTGTTGTGCGAGTGCGAAACGCACTATCCAATCTTGATCCAATCTTGCGACCGACCTCAGTCGTTGACCAGCCCGAGTCCCGGCTTGTCTTTGTCCATGATGTTGAGCTCGATCGAGCGCGCCGGCTTGTCCGTCAGGTTCTCATTGCGGTGAACGGTGCCGCGCGGAATGTGCACGCGGACGAGCGGGCGGCACAACGTAACACTCGAGGAACTATGGCGAGCGCGGACGGATCAAGCAAGGATGGATCCTCTTGCCCTGGCACACCGGCTATGGTCCATTCTTCGCAACTGGACAAGAGCGAGGTAGGGATGGCGCGTTATTACTTCGACCTCAAGAACAGCGAAGGGACGCTTCTCGACACCGATGGCACGGAACTGCCGGATGAAGGCGCGGCGCGCGAGCATGCCTGTCAGGTCGTGCTCGAGTTGATGCGCAACGCGAGTGTGCGGACGCGCATGTGGCGCCTGACCGTCAGCGACCAAGACCGAATGTCCTGCTTCGAGTGTCTTTTCGCGAGCCACGATGATTCCATTGCGCATTTGACGCCAGAATTGCGGTCGTCAGTCGAAATGGTCTGCCGCAAACAAGCCGCGCTGACGGATGTCATGGTCGACGTGCGCAGCACAATCCTGCAAATCAGGGGCACTCTGGCGCGTTCAGACGCAATTGCGAATATTGCAGACCGGATTTCCTAGACTTCCGTGCTGTGCTCTCGTCAAACGAGCCCTGTAAACAAGCCTAGGCGCTCGATATTGCCACGAGCTGCTCGTCCAGACGCCGACAATTAGTGCAAACAAAGAACGCACGCTCAAAGCTCAAGGCCGCTTCGACGAACATGGGCTTGACAGGCCGCTTTGCATGAAACTGCATTTGAATGCCGCAGGTCGGACACTCTGGCGGCTTGATCCAAAGACGCTGTTCCGGCGATAAACCACCGCGCCATTCGTTTCGCCCGAGCTCCGTGACCATCTGATTGAGGCGTTCTTGGAACTCGTAGCTGCGCGCCAATGTGAGCCAGGCCTGTTCTCGCTCAATATAGAACTCTCGATCGCTCGGCCTGACACAGCGATCAGCACACTCTCGGCATTCAGCCGCACGAAAATGGCAGTGGGAAATCTGTTTGCTCAAGCTGTTCAGCATGGCGCTGTCCCAGAACGGCCTGAAGCGATTATACCGGACTTTCCCTGTTCCAAGGAGTCAAAAGTTAATTGGCGTCGGCGCGGCGATTGAGTCGGGTCCCCGACTTTTAAAGGCGCCGTCAGCAGTAGGCGTGCAGTCCTTGCCTTGGAGGAGGACGCGAGCCGCTTCATGTTCGAACGATGTTCATTTGCGTTGTTCTAAATGCTCAGGGGAATTTCGGAACCTTTAGCTCCACTCGCCGTTCCGGCTTGCATGATACCTGAGCTCCACTTCACGCCGGAACTGCATCTCCGAGATGGCCGAATTATCCGCCATCTCGGCGACGCCATTGGCTTTGCTCGCGAGCAGGAAGCACGGCCCGGGGTCGACCAGCGCGACGAGGTCCTGCACGCGATCGAGCGCGCGCAGACCAAGGAGCAGGCCTACACGGCAGCCCATATGTTCGTTCGCTGGCTTGAGGAACTCGACGCAATTAAATAGCGGACGTGCATTTAGACGCTATTGCCGCTGGACGTGAGTTCTCCGCTGAAATCGCGGAGCCGACATGCACGCACACTCCGACATGCGTAGAATCGATGAGGAACACTGCGGTTCCAATACGCTGAGCCGGGTTCCACGAGCTCTCCAGTTTGCAGTTTTCGCAGTAGAGCACACCCAACGGCAATTTATTCGGAACAAGGGGCGCTGCTCTGTATTTCACTCAAGTCAAACGGTCACGCGACCATTTGACTGAGCGGCCACTCGTTATGCGGAATGCTGCCCGTTATGCGGAGTGCTGCCACCACCCGAAGAGACAATTGCTGGCATTCGGGCGCCGGCGCGAGCGGACGACCTGTCCGTGATTAGAGGAGACATACAATGCGAGATGAGACTATTCGAAAGCTGATGGCCGCGACCTCAGCCGGCGTGATCAGCGCAGCCTTGATGGCAACTCCGGCCCCGGCACAAAAAGGGCGGGACCGCAGCGATGCTGGCAGTTTCGCTCAGGCCGGTGGAGAGACTCGCTCGGGCCAGCGCGGAGACGTGCAAATTCGCGCTGGAGAACGCGGGAGTGAACGCGCAAGGGAGCGCAGTGATGTTCGAGTTCGTGCCGGAGATCGCAGTGACGGTCGAATTCGTGCCGGAGATCGCGAAGATACGCGGGTGAGCGAGCGCTCCCGTGTCCGCAGCAACAATGTCCGGGTCGGCACGCGGTTTCGAGACGACAACGACATTGCAGTGCGCAGTGATCGGTATGTATTGCGTGACGACAGACGCGGCGATGGCTGGCGCGACGATGCTTGGCGCGACGATGCCTGGCGCTACCGGCGCGAATCGTGGAGCGGACCGGCCATCAGCTTCTCAGTCGGAAACGGTTACTACGGTCCCTACTACGAGAGCAGCTACGCCTATTCAGGACCGTATGCATCCAGGGATTATTCTGATCCCTACTATGACCGCGACGCGTACTACGGCGACGCGTATTATGGCTACGCGGCCGCCCCAGGCTGTACATGCGCGCGTGATTGGAGAGGAAGCTACGACCGTTGGTAACGCGTGAGTGTGCGGGTCGCTGGTCGGGCAATTGCAATGCGGTTGCCCGACCGCGGCGCTTCGCTTTTGGATTCCTCTATGAGGCCTTTTTCTGGCGGGCGGCTGAAGACCTCCGCCCAGGACGTCGCGCAGCCTTGCCATGGGCTGGCGGCTTTCTGTGTCGGCTCGCGCCGACACTCTGGCGTAAGGCCTCCATGAGATCCACCACGTTCGATGGTGCGGTTTCCTTTGAACGCTCGATCTTCTCGCCTTTTTTCTTCTTGCTCAGAAGATCTTTCAGGGCCTCCTCATAGTGGTCCTCAAATCGCTTCGGACTGAACCTCCCGCGTTTGGTGTCCAAAATGTGGGACGCGAGCTCGAGCATGTCTTTAGGGACCTTTTCGTCTGGGATGTCGTCGAAATAGGTCTTCTCGGTCCGCACCTCGTAAGGGTAGCGAAGCGTAATCCCTAGCAGGCCATCGCCGCGGGGCTTGAGCGCCATCACATGCTCACGCGATGTGAAGACGACCTTTCCGAGCGCCACCATGCCCTCCTTGCGAATGGCCTCGCGGATCACCGCAAAGGCCTGCGCCCCCACGTCGCCCTCTGGCACGATGTAGTACGGGTGGTCCAGATAGAGCTCGTCAATCTCAGCGGCCGGGACAAACTGATCGATCTCGATCACGCGCGTGCTTTCCAGCGCGACCGCATCGAGCTCATCCGGCTCCAGCTCGATATATTCATTCTTGCCGACCTCGTAACCTTTGACGATATCGTCGGCATCAACCTCGCGGTTCGTCTCGGCATCCACTTTCTTGTACTTGATGCGGTTTCCGGTTTTCTTGTTGATCTGGTGAAAATGGATCTTCTCGCTTTCCGAGGTCGCCGGAAACAGCGAGATCGGACACGAGACGAGTGAGAGCTTGAGGTAGCCTTTCCAGTATGCACGCGCTGCCACGGGATACTCCGGAGATGGTGGAACCCTGGCTCAACGCCCTTGGGCAAATGGATGTTCCGGACAGCCGAGTCCGCGGTTTCTCAAGCGGCCCGGTCGATCACCTCGTCGAGCCGAGTAATGGTCTTGCGGAGTGCGTCCGCTTCCTTTTCAATCTCCTCGATCTTGCGCATCCACATGTCGGCACTCTGGTTGTGCCCGCGTCCGCTCGCCTGACAGCGAAGTCTTTCAGTCAGTGCGATGCGCTCCTCCAGTGCCCGCAATGCGCTTCCGAGCGCCCGCCGAACGTTATCGTCGAGCGCAAGATTCATCATCTCCGCGCCGTAGGCATGACCGACATGGCAACGATAGTGGGACAGTTCATCGTCGTCGATCTCCCACATCACGCCATTGCAATCCGGACAGGTCAGCACCGAACGGCGGCCGAGCCGATCCATGTCCCCCATGCCGGCCTTTTGACCGCTCGCGATACCGACCTCGAACCGGATTGAGTCAGGAACGGGCTTCGGCCCGCCTGCTGGGCGCTGGACAAGACTGTTCAATAGAAGTGGCAGGTCTGCCAGGCGCACGACGTGGTCAGGCACGGACCTGTTCAATGCGTTGCGCGGCATCTCCGGGAAGGCGGCATCGTCGGGATCCTGCACCACAGATATGCCTCCGCATTGCTGAACCGCCTTGAGCCCCGAAGCACCGTCGCCGAGGGTGCCGGTCAGCACGACGCCAATCGCGCGCGGGCCGCAACAGGCCGCGACCGAGCGGAGCATCGCGTCGATGGCCGGGCGAGCGTGGTTTTCCCTGGGGCCTTTGCCCAACAGCAACCTGTCGCGATCGGCAATCAAATGACAGCCCGGAGGAGCCAGAAAAATTTGCGCCTTTCTGAGCGCGTCGCCTTCATGGGCGAAGGTTGCGGGCAGTGGACCGGCCCGGCTCAGAAGCTGGTCCAGACCGGCGGCAGAATGGGTGGGAAGATGCTGGGTGATCAGAATTGCCGCTGGAAATTGGGCCGGCAATCTCGTACAGAGGAAGATCAAAGCCTCCACACCCCCTGCAGACGCACCAATGGCCACGACGTCGCGATTGGCCATTTGTTGCTCTCCTTGGCTGCGGGCGCTCTAAACGCCAACGAACTGACGCGAACAAGAGTTCCCCGGTGGAACCCGTTGCTGGAGCAAAACGGCTCTTTATTTGCCCGGCATAAAACGCCGCTATAAACTCAAACGGGTTGGATCGGCAGGTCTCCGATGGCGAATGATAATAAGAACGACGTCAGGAACGGTGAGGACGACCAACAAACAGCAGGAAAACCTTTCATTGTCGCGATCGGCGCGTCGGCCGGCGGAGTGCAGGCACTCCAGGCCTTTATCGGGGCGCTCCCACCGACGACTGGTGCCGCCTATGTGGTGGTGGTGCATCTCGATCCGCAGCGGCGCAGCGAATTGTCGAGCATCTTGGCCGCGCGAACGCCCATGCCGGTCACTCAGGTCGAAGGAAGGCAGAAGCTCGCGGCCGATCACGTCTACGTCATTCCCCCCGATCGTCGCCTGCAAATGATCGACCATGAAGTCTCTGCGGTGGAATTCGATCAGCCTCGTGGCCAGCGATCGCCAATTGACCTGTTCTTTCGGTCAGTGGCGGAGCGAATTGGCGATGGCTTCGCTGTTGTCCTGAGTGGTGCCGGTTCCGACGGCGCGATCGGCGTTCGAGCCGTCAAGGAGGCAGGCGGCATCGTTCTGGTGCAAGATCCGAACGAGGCCGAATGGGCCTCCATGCCGCGCAGCGTGATCGCGACCGGAGTGGCGGACTTCGTGCTGCCGGCGCGCGATCTCGCGCAGCGTCTCGTTGACCTGCTGCGCGTCAAGCAGAGCACGCCGCTACCAGATGCCAACAATATCGACGAGGAACTGCTGCGTCGCATCCTCGCCCACCTGCGGGTCCGGACCGGGCACGATTTTTCCAAGTACAAGCGGTCGACGGTGCTCCGACGCATTGCTCGCCGCATGCAGGTCACCCGGACGGACGAGCTGAATGACTACCATGATTTCCTGCGGGAGAACGCTGACGAGGCGCAGTCGCTCCTGGCCGATCTCCTCATTTCGGTGACCACGTTTTTTCGCGATACCGAGGCTTTTGACATTCTGGCCAGAGCGGCGCTGCCCAACCTTTTCAAGGACAAGGATCCGAGCGAGCCGGTCCGGGTGTGGGTTTGCGGCTGCGCCACTGGCGAAGAGGCTTATACTCTGGCCATGTTGTTGTTGGAGGAGGCGGGGCGCCACGAATTTCGCCCGCCCATCCAAATCTTCGGCTCCGATCTCGATGCTCGCGCGCTCGCCACGGCGCGTGAAGGGTGCTATCCGGCTGCAATCGAGACTGACGTCAGCGAGGAGCGGCTGCGCCGCTTCTTCACGCAGGAAGGGGACCGCTACCGCCTGCGGCAAGAGGTCCGCGATATCGTGCTGTTTGCGGTCCATGATCTGCTGAAGGACCCGCCCTTTTCCCACGTCGACCTGATCTCCTGCCGCAACGTGCTGATCTATCTCGACCGCGACCTGCAGGAGCAGGTCTGCAACACATTCCACTACGCCCTTAATCCCGCTGGCTTTCTGTTCGTCGGCTCGTCGGAAACCGCCGAACATCCGCCTGGCCTGTTTCACTTTGTCGATCGTCCCGCACGCATCTATCAGTCGAGCGCGCAGGTCGGCGAGAAGCCACGGCTGGTGCCTCGTCTCCTCGGGTCCGGCAAAATACGCGAGCCGAACATACCATACGCCCGCGGGCTGAGCCCCACGGTCGCGCTTGGCGATGCTGCCATGCATCGGCGCGCGATCGAGGAGGTCGCGCCGCCGAGCGTCCTCGTCGACGAGGCACACCGGGTCGTTCACCTTTCCGACAATGCTGGCCGCTATCTGATGCCGTCGGGAGGACCGCTGAGCGGCGACATTGGTGATCTGGCGCGGCCGGAGCTGCGCTTCGAGCTGCGGTCAGCGCTCAACCGCGCCTTCGATCAGAACATTTCGACCCTCAGTCTTCCGATCGCGGTCCAATTCAATGGCTCGCCGCATCGCGTTCATCTCCTGATCAAGCCGTCGAAGAACGAAGGCGTGCCTCGTCACGCGCTGGTCATGTTCATCGAGGGCGAGGCCATTGATCCACGCTTGCTGAATTCAGGCCAGCAGGGGACAGATGAAACCGTGCGCCGGCTCACCCAGGAGCTGGAGCTGACGCATTCGCGGCTCCGCACGGTGTGCGAGGAGTCGGATTCTGCCAATGAGGAGTTGCGGGCTGCCAATGAAGAGCTGCAGTCCATCAATGAGGAGTATCGATCGACCTCTGAGGAGCTGGAAACCAGCAAGGAGGAGCTGCAATCGATCAATGAGGAGCTCCAGACCGTCAATACGGAGCTCAAGCTGAAGCTGGATGCCATCTCGCGCGCCCACAGCGATCTGCAGAACCTGATGGCGGCGACCGATTTCGGAACACTCTTTCTGGACGCCAGGCTACGCATCAAGCGGTTCACGGATCGTGTGACGGACCTGTTCAGCATCACGCCTGCGGATGAAGGCCGGCCGATCACCGACTTCGCCCATCAGCTTGAATATCCCGGCTTGATCAAGGATGTGCGGACCGTACTTGCGGACCTTGCGCCGATTCGCCGCGAAATCCCCAGTCGCGGCGACCGTTGGTTTGATGTCCGCCTTCGCCCTTACCGGACCGTGGATGACAAGATTGATGGTGTGGTCATCACATTCGTCGATATCAGCGACCGCCGCCAGATCGAGGAGGCGCTCCGATCCAGTGAGCAGAACCTGTTGCACGAAAAGCAGCTCATCGATCTGTCGCGGGTGCCGATCCTTGGGTGGGATTTGGACGGTGCCATCGTGCAATGGAACCGCGGCTGCGAGCAGTTCTATGGGTTCACGCGAATGGAGGCGATCGGACAGCAGTGTCAGAAGCTTCTGGGGACGACGGTGCCGGGCTCGTCATTCGAGCAGGTCAAGGCCACGCTGATCAAGCGCGGGAGCTGGAGCGGCGAATTGATCCAACGGGCCAAAGATGGACGCGAGCTCATCGTCGATGGCTGGCTCGAGCTGGTCACGGTCGAAGGTCATCGGTTGGTCTTTGAAAGTACTCGTGACATTTCCGAGCGCAAGGAATGGGAGCAGCATCAAAGATTGCTGCTGCGCGAGCTCAACCATCGGGTCAAGAATACGCTGGCAGTCGTGCAGGCCATCGCTCATCAAACCCTGAGAAGTGCCAAAACGAACAAGGATTTCGTTCAAGCTTTCGAGGGCCGCGTCGCCGCACTGGGAAGCGCCCATGACCTTCTCGTCCGCTCGGATTGGAAGGGCGCTGACCTGATGTCGCTGGCTCGGGAGCAATTGAAGCCCTACATTTCCGACAATCCCTCTCGCGCGCAGATTGAAGGACCGCCAGTCTTGCTGCCGCCCGGTCTGGCATCCCCTTTTGGCTTCGTCATCTATGAGCTTGCGACAAACGCCGCCAAGTATGGCGCCTTGTCTGCGCCGGGCGGGACGGTTTCGCTCAATTGGTTATTGGTGCCGGGCAATCCAGCCACTCGGCTCAAATTCGTGTGGGAGGAAAGCGGTGGACCACGCGTGAAACCTCCAACCGACAAGGGTTTTGGCAGTGTTCTTATCGAGAAGGGTATCCCGCAAGCGCGGGTGAACCGGGAGTTCAAACCCTCAGGCGTTGTCTGCACGGTCGAAGTCCCCCTGCAATCAACGCCTGACCTGGAAACCGATTAGCCAGCTTCGAACCACTTGTGCCGTGCCCAGGCTGCATTGCGAGATCGGCCGCGGCTCGTTCGCCCTCATGCATTCATCGATGCGGTCAGGCCAACTCTTTTCCACAGCCTGAGCGAGGGCGACGGCGCGGACTCATCGTAAGATGAACAGGTGAGTCGTAACCGGGAGGCGCTTCGATGAACCAAGTTCGATTGCGGACCGTTCGAAACATGGAGACCGGGAAAGAGCTCACAATTTCAAGCTCGAAGGCGAAAGAGCTGATCCGCGAGGGTTGGATCGAAGTGAGAGCCGAGCCGGCGCAGCAGAAGGCGCCTGCGCCCGCTGCCCCGAAGCGCAAGGGATTTTGGGGCTGGCTGTTCGGTTGAGACACACTGCGGGTATGAATGTTTTGGCTTGGCAATTTGGGACTGCATCGAAAAGCGTAGACGGCTGGATTCAAAAGACGCGCGCACTCCGCCGCCTAGCACAGGTTTACCTGCACCATCGCCTGACCATTCCAAGCCATTTGCTCAGAACTCCAAGCATCGCTTCCGAAGGTTTTGACAAAGAAGCCCCCAGCACGGGGGGCGCCGGGGGCAGGACTTTTAGCAGCCTCTGCTCAGGGGGGTTCGAATTCCCTGAGAGGGGGTAGGCCGCATAACCGGATCATATGACCTATTAACCATAGCTGGCGGTACCATCGTGCTGCAGCGAGCTAAATTTTCCTCAAGGCGAGCTTCTACGACTCACTCGCGAGGCAATCGCATAAGACGCGCTCCCGGCCAACCTAAGAGCATCTGGCCGGTCAACCGCCAGAAGATCCGCAACGTTCGGAACAAGGACCGCGAGGTGGCGGAGCCCGAGCCACTCGATGCACTGTCTGGGAGCTAAATGCCGATGAGGTCACTGGTCATCGATGCCAAAGGGACATGATGCGCGACCTCACGCCCACCAAAAGCTGATCGCCAAAAAACTAACCGCAAAAATTTCCCGGCTCGACGAGTGTTCGGATTAGCCGGATAAATCTTTCGTAAATTGCCGCGGTCGGCGCGCCGGAAAATGGGCTGTAGTCCTGGGAACCATCGCTCGCCCAAAGCGATATCTCATGTGAGCCTTGGAAAGGAGTTCCGACTATGTCAACGAAAGCGACGATGGTCGTCGCCGCATTTGCTTTGGCGACGGCGCTAACTTCGCCGGCCCCCGCACAAGCCGGATCGCGCTCTCAATCGTATGATCACCCAACCGGGGCCTACGCGCAGCAAGTGAAGCGAACCCATAGGGTGCATAGAAGCCGGAATGTATACGACATCAGGGGTCGCTATCGGGGGACCGATCCTGATCCGTTCATTCGCGACCAGCTGAAACGGTGTCGCGAGTGCTAAACCTTTGGCTGGTCCCTCAACCCTTTCGACAATTGTCGCGGTCGATGATGCGGCTAGTTTCGAACACGTAGGTCGATTCCCCCGACCTACACCACCCCTGACCCCCGGCTGCGCCCCAACCGGCCGGGGGTACTCGACATCCTGAGCGGTAACCAGCCCAAACAAGGCGTCGCAGGTAGGGCGGAGTTCGACGCACGACACATCTAGGTGCGGCGTTTCTAGGTGTGCGTCAGATGGCCAACGGCACCGTGGTTGTTACTGCATGGCCAAGGCTAGGAAGACCAAGCCGCGCGATCGCCTGGTCCGCTGGCGGGTCTCGCTCATCACGAGGACCCCGGCCGGGTTCGTAGATTTCGCTTACGCTCCCGACGCCCAGGCAGCGGAACGACGGGTCGCAAGGGAGCACAAGATCAGCGGCACGCTGCGACACCGTCTCGTTGCGATCCGCGACGAATTGTAGATGAGGGGCTGCCTACTCAGGCGTCTCGATCTTCGTGTTTCGACGCTGCTCTGCGCGCTTGGCGATTCGTTCGTAGCTCTTTGCGATGTTTAGCATCGCCTTCTTGGCCTTCTCGTCGGTAAGCTGCTCGGCCATCGCGCGCGCTTCAGCAGCACGCGCGCGCCAATGCTGCGCATCATCGGCAAGCGACACCGCGACCCCCGGACCCACTCACGCGGCTTTGTCTGACGCTAGGGCTCTTTCGCACAACCTGTTGGGATCGCTCTCCCCGCCACGGGCGGCTGAGACGATTTTGAACGCTATTGCTTCGCGTAACTTTGGGTCGCTCTCACCGAGCCGCACGCACGCCAAGTCAAACGCGTGGCCCATCGCCTCGACCGCCTCAGGTCCGAACACCCCATTGCGTTCGTCGGACATGTTGGCCTCCAGCCCGGGCAATCCCTAGCACGGAACCGGTACGCTCGGAACCTAAGTTCCAAGAATGACTCATCAGTTTGGCCGGTCGGGAGGTGCCGCCGACCGCCTGGGACGTCCCGCGCCCGCCCTCCTGGGTCGCGCAGGATCGCGCGGAGTCTCCCCCGGCTGCGGCGCCCGGGGGAGCCGAAAATTGACTCCCAAAACGGAGCGAGCGGACCGCCGCGCCAAGCGCCGCGCCGCCTGACGCCCGTGATCACTACCGGTAGCGAATTCGCCGGCGCCGCGATTTACTGACGGTGAGCCCAAGTCATCGACGAGCCCGCTTCCTCGCTAAGAAGGCTTCGCGGTCTCGAGTCAAGGCGTAGGCGAAGCACTAGCCATTACCGTCAAAAACACCTTACTTCGGCCCGGCAGTGGAGTAAGGTCCCTGCGGCAGGTGTGCAAGTTGTCCAGGTTTTGCGGGGACATCTTTGGTGAGCCCGGTTGGGATCGAACCAACGACCTACTGATTAAAAGTCAGTTGCTCTACCACTGAGCTACGGGCCCTTGCGGGGAGATTAGCGCGATTTGGCGGGAATTGCGCGGCGGTTATGCCGGAATCCCTTGAGGCACTTAACCCCTGAAACGCTTGGCCGGTCTGTGTAGGGGGCGCCCCGGGGCGGGTCAATAGACCGCTGGGCGCAAGGGTGGTTTTGGGGATGGCTTAAGGCCGACATAAGACCCTGCCCCGCCGCCCATTTGACCTGTCAAAGCTGGCCCAATCACCCTATGGTTCCGCGGACAAGGTCCCGGCCGCAACGCCAGTGAGGATGAGATGCCAATCGTCAATCGCATCGCCGATCTGCATGGTGAGATCACGGCCTGGCGGCATGACCTGCACGCCCATCCGGAGCTCCTTTACGACGTGCACCGCACCGCGGCGACGGTGGCCGAGAAGCTCAAGGCGTTCGGCTGCGACGAGGTCGTCACCGGCATCGGGCGCATCGGCGTGGTCGGGCTGATCCGCGGCAACAAGAGCGGTGGCGACGGCCACAAGGTGATCGGGCTGCGCGCCGACATGGATGCGCTGCCGATCGAGGAAGCGAACGACGTGCCGTACAAGTCGACGGTGCCGGGCAAGATGCACGCCTGCGGCCATGACGGGCACACCGCCATGCTGCTTGGCGCCGCGCGCTATCTCGCCGAGACGCGCAACTTCGCCGGCACCGCGGTCGTGATCTTCCAGCCGGCCGAGGAGGGCGGCGCCGGCGGCAAGGCCATGGTGCAGGACGGGCTGATGGAGCGCTTCGGCGTCGAGCAGGTCTACGGCATGCACAACTTCCCGGGCCTGCCGGTCGGCGAGTTTGCGATCCGGCCCGGCCCGATCATGGCGGCGGCCGACCGGCTGACCATCGAGATCGAAGGCAAGGGCGGGCATGCGGCGCGCCCGCATCTGTCGATCGACACCGTCCTCGTTGGCGCGCAGATCATCAACCAGATCCAGTCGATCGTGTCGCGCAACGTCGATCCGCTGCAGGCGGCAGTGGTGTCGATCTGCATGTTCCAGGCCGGCAGCACCGACAACGTCATTCCGCAGACCGCGCTGCTCAAGGGCACCGCGCGCAGCCTCGATCCGAATGTGCGCGATCTCCTGGAGGAGCGGCTGCATGCGGTGATCGAGGGCACCGCCACGCTTTATGGCGCGACCGCCAAGCTCACCTACAAGCGCGACTATCCGGTGTTGCGCAACCATGAGCGCGAGACGTCATTTGCGGCCTCGGTCGCGGCCGACGTCGTCGGCGACCCGCATGTCAACACTGCCATGGTGCCGGTGATGGGCGCCGAGGATTTCTCCTTCATGCTGGAGGCGCGGCCGGGCGCCTTCATCTTCGTCGGCAATGGCCCGAGCGCGGGCCTGCATCACCCGGCCTATAACTTCAACGACGAGGTGATCCCGATCGGGACCTCGTACTGGGTCAAGCTGGTCGAGACGGCGCTGCGCGCCTGATCAGGCGCCGACGGCACAGCTGACTTACTGCGCCGGCTCGATACGCTTCTCGGTCGGCAGCGGGGCCGTCGTCTCGGCGACGACCGCGGGTTGTGGCAAGGTGCTGGCGACCTTGGCCTCGACGCCGCGCCAATAGGCGAACTCGTTGAAGCGGGTGCCTTCCAGCATCGCGACCAGCACGGCGGCCACGAACGGCAGGCTCTGGATCACAAGCACGCCCGCATAGATGTTGAGCTCGCGGATCTCCTTGTGGTTGGTGAGCACGACGAGCAAGGCGCCGATCAACAGCAGCGCCGCCAGGATGCCCTCCCAGAAGGCTGCGAAGTCAGGCCCCCTGCGGGTCGAGCCACCCTTGGCGGTGCGCTTGAACGGCAGGCTGTCTTTCCATAGGCCAAGCCCGACCGCGCGTGCCACCGTCCACTGCACCGACATGGCCGCAAACGCTGCGCCAACCATCTGCGAGGTCGGGATCGCGACGCGCAACCGATAGAGCGTGGTGAAATGCGCCAGCGAGACCACGAAGGCTACCAGGATCGGCACGGTGAGGGTCACGTCCGGGACCGCGATCTCGAAGTAGAGGATCGCCGGCAGCCAGAGCAGATTGAGAATGGCGACCGCGACGCCGATCGATTCGGCGCCGAGCCAGTTGAGCCAGCCGAGTGCGAACTCGCGCTTCTGGTCACGGGTGAGGCCGCGTGCGCCCGGCATGAGGCGCCGCCAATGCTTGCGGATGATCTGCAACCCGCCATAGGCCCAGCGGTCACGCTGCTTCTTGAACGCCTCGTAGGTGTCGGGCAAGAGGCCGTGGCCGTAGCGCTTGTTGGTGTAGTGCACCTGCCAGCCATGCTCCAGCACGGTCAGGCCAAGGTCAGTGTCCTCGACAATGGTGTCGCACGACCAGCCGCCGACGCCCTCGAGCGCGGCGCGGCGAATGAGGCACATGGTGCCATGCACGATGATGGCATTCGCCTCGTTGCGCTGGACCATGCCGATGTCGAAGAAGCCGGCGTATTCGCCGTTCATGACATGGTGCATGATGCTGCGCTCGCCGTCGCGGTGGTCCTGCGGCGCCTGGATCATGCCGACCTTGGCATCCATGAAGGCGGGGACGAGGTCCTTGAGCCAGTCCGGACGCACCACATAGTCGGCGTCGATCACGCCGACGATCTCGGCGTCGACCGCAGTGTTCGCGAGCGCGAGCCGCAGCGCGCCTGCCTTGTAGCCGCGCAGATTGTCGACGTTGATGAACTTGAAGCGCTCACCGAGCGTGCGGCAGTGCTCCTCGACCGGCTGCCAGAAGGCCGGATCGGGCGTGTTGTTGATGACGATGACGCATTCGAAGTTCGGGTAGTCGAGCCGCGCCACCGCATCCAGCGTCTGCTTGAGCATCTCCGGCGGCTCGCAATGGGCCGGGATATGGATCGACACTTTGGGCGCGTAGCCGTCCAGTGCCGGTGCGCTCGGCGCCGCAAACAGCCGGCGCGGCGCCAGGCCGAACGCAAACGTGGCGATTTCCTCGACGCGGGCGAGCGCGATCAGCGCAAGTGGCGTCAGCAGCACCAGGCCGAGGCCGAAGGCGAAGGCGGCGCCCGGCACGAAGTAGTGCCCGCTCCAGAACGCCACCATGATCGCGATCCAGCCGGCAACGGCGTTGGTCGCCACCACCAGCAGCACGGCTTCGCCGTTCGTGGCGCGCGGCTTGGCCAGGATGGTGAGCGACATCAGCAGGCCGAGCAGGACGGCGATGCCGGCGATCTTCCAGTAGTCGGGATCGTTCACCGGGCCGGTCCAGGCAAACTTGGCGTCGCGTGAGACGTCGAACAGGCCCCAATAGGCGCCGACACCGCCTTCGTTGGTTTTGTGCGGCTGATCGATGGCCTCGATGATGTTGTACTCGATGCCATACGAATTGGCGCGCGCAATGAAGTCGCGGATGACCATCGCCTGCTCGATCCGGCCCGGATCGGCAGCGTGCATGTTGTAGCCGGCGCTTGGCCAGCCGAATTCGGCAATCCCAATGCGCTTGCCCGGATAGA
>Ga0209488_10001165_pt1 | contig 22456 bp, 22 predicted proteins | sample Rivendell_Oct201_8_FD_188349 | JGI IMG/M metagenome (GOLD analysis project Ga0209488, IMG submission 188349) | Vadose zone soil microbial communities from the Eel River Critical Zone Observatory, Northern California, USA -... | ecosystem: Environmental > Terrestrial > Soil > Vadose zone >...
GCCATGGGCGCGAAGATTCGCCCCTCGTGGCGCTGCAGGGTGAAGATCGGAATATGCGCCGCGATGATGATGAGCATCGAGAAAAGCGTCGGCCGCCCCACCTCGACCGCTGCCTCGAGGATCCTTTGAATCCGCGGCGTGCGGTCTTGCGCCCGTTCGGACAGCTTCCGGAAAACGTTTTCCACCACGATCACCGCGCCGTCGACGATGATGCCGAAATCCATCGCGCCCAGGGACAACAAGTTCGCGGGAATCCCCACCCAGGTGAGGCCGATGAACGTGGCAAGCAGGGACAGTGGAATCACCAGCGCAACGATGAACGCCGCCCGCAGATTGCCCAGGAAAAGCAGCAGCACCAGCGTCACCAGCGCCGCGCCTTCGACGAGGTTGGTGAACACCGTTCTCAGGGTCCTGTCGATCAACCAGGTGCGGTCGTAGAAGGGCGCGATCATCACCCCGCGCGGCAGCCCCGTTGCATTCAGCGACTCGACCTTCTCCTTCACCGCCTTGAGCACTTGCGAAGGGTTCTCGCCCTTTCGCATCAGCACGATGCCGGTGACGGCGTCGTCCTCATCGTCCTGTCCCACGATCCCCTGACGGGGGATGGAGCCGACGCTCACATTCGCCACGTACTTCACGAGGATCGGCACGCCGCCCCTCTCGGCGACGACGATGTTGCCGATCTCGTCGGAGGAGCGCAGCAGCCCGATGCCGCGGATGAGATACTGCTGCCTGCCCTGTTCCAGGTAGCCTCCGCCGACGTTGGCGTTGCCGCGCTGCAGCGCCGAGAACAACTGCTGCAACGTCACCTTGTAGTCGCGCAGCTTCCCGAGGTCGGGGTTGACCTCGTATTGCTTGATGAGGCCGCCGAAACTGACGACGTCGGCCACGCCCGGGATGAGGCGCAGTTGTCGCTCGACCACCCAGTCCTCGATCGAGCGCAGATCCCTCGCATTCAAAGTGTCGGACTTGAGGCGATAGCGGTAAATTTCGCCGATCGGCGTCGACAAGGGCGCCAGCGCCGGCTGCGCTCCGTTGGGCAAGTCCACCTCGCGCAGGCGCTCGACCACCTGCTGGCGCGCGAAGTAGGCGTTGGCGCGGTCGTCGAAGGTGATGATGATGAACGACAGCCCGAACTGCGTGTGCGAGAACAGGCGCACGGCGTTGGGCAGCCCGGAGAGCACCACCTCGAGCGGAACCGTGACCTGCTTTTCGACTTCCTCCGCCGCGCGACCGGGATAAAGCGTGATGACATTGACCTGCGTGTCGGTCACGTCGGGAAACGCTTCGATCGGCAAGGACTTGAAGGCCGCGAAGCCGCCGGCCACGAAGAGGATCAGGCCCAGGACGATGAACAGCGGCTTGTTCAGCGCGAAGGAAACGACGCGTTCGATCATGGACCGGCCCGCGCCTCGATGGGCCGCTCAGGCGGGGGCGCCGCCGGCGAGCTGGCGGTACAAGCGATGCAGCAGGAGGGTCCCCTCCACCACCACCTTCTGGTCGAGGTCGACGCCGGAAACGACGCCGGCGACTCCGTCGCGGACTCCCTCGATCTTCACCTCGCTCCACGCGAAGCGGCCCGGGGATTCCTCGACGAAAACGTAGTAGCTGCCTCCGGAGAGCACGAGCGCCTTTTCCGGCAGTTGCAGGAAGGCGCGCTGCGCATCCGGGACCTCGGCGGTGACGAACATCTCGCCTTTGAGCTTCTTGTCGCGGTTGATGACCGAGCCGCGGACCTTGATCGTGCGGGAGCCCGGATCGATGAAATCGGAAATCGCTTCCACGGTGGCCTCGAAGCTTTCCTCCGGCCAGGCGGAAGAGTGCAACCGCACCGTCTGCCCGCGTTTCAAGCTCGCGAGCTGGCTCTCGGTCGCATCGAGCTGCACCCACAGGCGGGACGGATCGGTGATGACGAACATCGCCGGGGAGTTGGCGAGCTGCAGATCGGGCCGCAGCTCCTGTCCCGGATTGATGTTGCGCTCCACCACGATGCCCTCGATCGGACTCGCAAGGGCGAGGTTCTGGTCGACCGACTCGCTGCCGCCGCCATAGAGCCTTATCTTGCCGGATGCACGGGCCAGCTCGGCGTCGGCGCGCGCGTAGTCGGCTTCCGCGGTGATCAACTCCTTGCGCGGGGAAACCCCGGCGGCGTACAGCTCCCGCAGCCGGCTGAGATTCTTTTCGGCCAAGGCGAAATCGGATTGCGCGCGGCGCGCATCGGCCTGCGCCTGGCCGAAATCGGGAGAGGCCAGCATCGCCAGCGTCTGGCCCGGCTTCACACGGTCTCCGGCTTTCACCAGGATGTGGATCACGCGCCCGGCAAAGGCCGGAAACAGCCGCACCGTGCGGTTTTCGTCCCACACCAGGCGCCCGGAAAGGCGCAACTGCTGCGGCGCACTCTCCGTGACCGGCTCGGTCCTGAACGAGCCGAGCTGCGGACTGTCCTGAGGAAACACGATGCGGCCGTTCTCCAGCCTCGGCCGCGCCACGTCGGACTTGGCGTCCCCGTTGCCGCATGCCGAGACGAGCGCCGCCATGGCGAGCGCGAGCGCGAAAACCGCCGCCCGGACGATTCGCTCCCATATTGCAGACATATGCCGCGCCCCCTCCCGAATCTCGAACGCGTTCATTGCTCCTCGCTCCCGAATCGCCGCGTTCCGGCTTCCCATGCAGCGAGCGCCTTGGAGTAATCGTTTCGTGCCGTTGCGGAGTCGATCTGGATCGTACGCAGAGTCCGGCGGGCGTCGAGCAGATCCATCACTCCGATTGCGCCGTTCTTGTAGGCAAACTCGACGGAGTCGGCCGCCTTCTTCGCTTCCACCGAGAGCGAGTCATCGTAGCGCTGCAGGCGCTCTGCCGCCGCCTGCAGATCCGACAGGGTGCGGCTGAGCTCGGCACGCGCCTGCGCGCGCACCTTGTCAAGGGCCTCGAGCGCGCCATTGTAGTCCACCTCGGAGCGCTGGATTTCGCCTTCGTAGTAGTAGCGGGCGAAGAGCGGAATGCTCATGAAAACGCCGTAACTGTTGCCGCTGCCGAACGTATTGGTATTGGCACCGGCGCCGAGGGGGTAGTGGTCGAACTGAGCCCCGACGGTCAAGTCGCGTGTACGCAGACTTCGCGCGAGCTCCCGCGCCTTCTGCGCCCCCGCGACTCGGTTTTTCGCGGCGCGTACGTCCGGGCGCCGCTCTATCAGTTCATCGGCGACGTCGGCCGCATCGAGGACCGCCGGAGACGGCCACGGATCGGCGGCGCGAACGTCCGACGCCTGCGGTTCGGCGCCGATCAGGTAGGCGAGAGCGAGCTGGGCGCGGCGGCGATCGGCTTCCGCCGCGCGCGCGTCGTTCCGCGCGCGCAGAGCGTCGACGCGCAGCCGCGCGACGTCCGCCCTGGCGATATCGCCGGCTTTCAAGCGAAGCTCCGCCGCTCTCAGCGAACCTTCGAACAGCGAGGTCGTGTCGCGCGCGATGTCGACCTTGTCCTGCGCCAACAGCAAGTCGTAATATGCCACTTTTAGAGCGAGTCGCTGCTGGCGGAACGCATCGGAAAAATCCTCCGCGCTCGCCGCTTCGAGGCTTCTCGCGTTGGCCATGCGCAATTCCCGCCGATCGCCGCGCTCGATGACCTGATCGATGCGGATCGAGCTGTCCACGGTCCTGTCGCGCCACGGCCCGCTGCCCACGCCGGCGGAGGGGTTGATCGCGCCGACCCCGAGGCTCAAAGTGGGGTTCGGTCTCGCAGCGGCTGAGAGAGTGTTTGCCTGTGCCGCCTCGAGCGTGCGGCGCGCAGCCTGCAGCTCGCGGTTGCGGGAGCGCAGCAGCTGCTCGGCCTGGACGAGCGAGAGCGCGCCGAGATCCGCCGGTTGGCCCAAGGCGGCCTGAGCTTGTGCCGCGAACGCGAAGCCGAGAAGCATCTTGCCCGCCAATAGATGGGGGAGCTTGCCCATGAGGGGCGGAATTCTAGTCAAACGCGCCTGACAACAGACTGACGGAAATCAATTAAAAGAGCAGAAAAATCATGCTTGTCCTGGGCATCGAAACCTCCTGCGACGAAACCGGGGTGGCCGTCTACGACAGCGGCCGCGGCCTGCTCGCTCACGCGCTGCATTCTCAGGTGGCGCTGCACGACGCGTATGGCGGCGTCGTACCGGAGCTCGCGTCTCGGGACCACATTCGGCGGGTCATTCCACTCGTCCGCGAAGTGCTGCACGAAGCCGCCACCGAGGAGTCGGATCTGGACGCGGTCGCGTACACCCAAGGCCCCGGCCTCGCAGGAGCGCTGCTCGTGGGCGCCGCCGTCGCGAACAGCCTCGCGTTCGGCCTCGGAATCCCGGCGATCGGCGTGCATCATCTCGAGGGGCATCTGCTTTCGCCTTTGCTTGAAAAAAATGCGCCGTCTTTCCCGTTTGTCGCGCTGTTGGTTTCGGGGGGCCACACTCAACTCATGCGCGTCTCGGGAGTCGGGGAGTACGAGATGCTGGGGGAAACCCTGGACGACGCCGCCGGGGAAGCTTTCGACAAGACTGCGAAACTGCTCGGCCTCGGATACCCGGGGGGGCCTGCGCTCGCCATGCTCGCGCGAGGGGGCAGGCCCGATCGCTTTGCGTTTCCGCGCCCCATGCTCGAGCAGCTGGAGAAAAGCGGCAATCTCGATTTCAGCTTCAGCGGGCTCAAGACGGCGGTTGTAACGCTCACGCGCATGCGAGCGCTCGACGAGCAGACGCGCGCCGATGTGGCAGCCTCGTTCCAGGAGGCGGTGGCCGACGTCCTTGTGGCGAAATCGCTCGCGGCGGTGCGCAGAACGGCCCTGGAACGGCTCGTCGTCGCGGGGGGCGTCGGCGCCAACATTCGCCTGCGCTCCATGCTCGATGCCGCCGCGTCGCGCGGCAAATTCAGCGTGTTCTACCCGGCGATGGAATTCTGTACCGACAACGGTGCGATGATCGCGCTGGCAGGATGCTTGCGGTTGAAAACCGCCGAGGGGGCTCGGGGCCCGCTCGGATTCACAGTTAGGCCGCGCTGGGACCTGGCAGACGTAGCGACATGAATCGGGTCTCACGCGCTCGCCGAATCCCGCTTTTCGCCAATACGGTGTTCTTCGCCCGCGACGAGCTTGAGAATGTTCGCCTTGTGGCGCCAGAGGAGCAGCGCCGACATGATGATCAGCGCGGCCAGGATTTCTCGCGCGCCGAACAGGAAAAAATAGTAGACCGGCGCAAATACGGCGGAGACGATGGCCGCGAGCGACGAATACCGAAAGAAGAGCGCGATGACCATCCAGGTCGCAACCGTCGCGACACCCAGCCAAGGATTGACGGCAAGCAGGATCCCGCCCGCGGTGGAAACGCCCTTGCCGCCCTTGAAGCGGAAGAACACCGGAAAGATATGACCCAGGAACACCGCGACCGCGCAGGCCGCGACGCCCATCGCGTCCACGCCGTATTCGGCGGCGTAACGCGACGCGAGGAACACGGCGAGCCAGCCTTTTCCGCCGTCACCGATGAGCGTGAGAAGCGCCGCGAGTTTCTTGCCGGTGCGCAGCACGTTGGTCGCGCCGGGATTGCCCGAGCCGTATGAACGCGGGTCGGGAAGCGCAAAGGCGCGGCTCACGATGACGGCGAACGACAGCGAGCCGATCAGGTAGGCGGTCAAAATAAATACTGCGGCGGCCATGGTGTTCCACTAGAATTCGCGGCAAGAGTTTAACTCCAAATCTGCTCGCGACGCCTCGCCTTGGATACCGTTTTCATCCGCCAGCTGCGCCTGCCGGCATGGATCGGCCTTTACCGCCACGAGAAGATCGCTCCTCAGACGATCGAGATCGACCTCGAGGTCGACCTTCCCGGGAACGCCGTTTTCAAGACCGGTAAGGTGAGCGATACGATCGACTACGGCGTGGTGGTGGAGCACATACGCGCGCTCCTCGCGAAAGAGCGCTTCGGCCTCGTCGAAAACCTCGCGGAGCGAATCGCCGGCCTCCTCCTGGAGGACTTCAAATCGCCGCGCGTCAAGGTCAGCGTAGCCAAGCTCGGGGCGCTGCGCGAGGCCCAGCGCGTGGGCGTCACGATAGAAAGACCGAAATCGCGAGCGTAGTCCCGATCACCCGCGTGGGTGATGGTCCTTGTGCAGCTTCTTCAGCCGCTCGCGCGCAACGTGGGTGTAGATCTGCGTGGTCGAGATATCGGCGTGGCCGAGCAACATCTGCACGACGCGCAGATCGGCGCCGTGGTTGAGCAGATGCGTGGCGAAGGCGTGGCGCAGCGTGTGGGGCGAGAGCGATTTGCCCGGAAGTGCCGCCCCGGCGCGCCTCTTGATCAGGTGCCAGAACGCCTGCCGCGTCATGGGGGCGCCGCGACCCGTGACGAACATGTAATCGCTGGCACGTTTCCTCAAAAGCGCGGGGCGGCCTTCCTTCAAATACCGCGCGAGCCAGGCGAGCGCTTCCTCTCCGAGAGGCACGAGACGCTCCTTCGAGCCCTTGCCGAAGACGCGAACCACGCCCATGTCGAAGCTCGTTTCGGCGAGCTTCAGGCGAACGAGCTCCGAGACGCGCAGCCCGCTCGCGTAGAGCACTTCCAGCATCGCACGATCGCGCAGCCCGAGCGGCGTTCCCGGGTCCGGCTGCGCGAGCAGCGCTTCGACATCGACCTCCGAGAGCGTCTTCGGGAAGCGCGGCGACTTCTTCGGGGGATCGAGCTTGAGCGTGGGATCGAGCTCGATGCGCCGCCGGCGCGCGAGGAACCGGTAGAAGCGCTTGAGGCTCGAGTGCAGCCGCGCCTGGGTGCTCGAGCGGATGCCGTGCTTCTTCCCGGGGGAGCGTCGCGAATAACGCCAGGCGAAATACTCGCCGAGATCGGCTTCGGTCGCCACCAGTAGCGACGCACGCCCCTGCAGTTCGTGCCAGTCGGCGAACAGCCGCAGATCGCGGCGGTAGGATTCGAGCGTGTTTTTCGCGAGGCCGTCCTCGAGCCAGACGGCATCGCAGAATTCGTCCAGGAGCGCGGTGTTGTCCGCGTTCATTGATTCAGCTGGCGCCCTCGTGCGCGAGCAACCAGCGCTTCACCGACAGGTGGAACCCGCCTTCGTGGTGAGCGAATCCGCCGAGGCCGCCGGCGGCGAGCACGCGATGACAGGGCACCACGAGGGGAACGGGGTTGGCGCCGCAGGCCTGGCCTACGGCGCGCGGCGAGGAATCCAGATCGCGCGCGATCTCTCCGTAGCTGCGCGTGCGCCCTGTTCTGATCGCCGCGATTTTTCCCCACACGCGGCGCTGAAACGGCGTGCCTTGAGACGCGAGCGGCAGGTCGAAGCGGAATTCGAAATCCTCGACGTAGCGCTCGATTTGCGCGCACACCCGTGCCGCGAGCCGGTCCCGCGGTGCAAGCGCTTCGCCCGATTTCGGCAAGAACGTGATCTCCGCGAGCGCATCGCCTTCTGTGCGGATTCCAAGCAGCGCGAATGGCGTCGGCAGTTTCGCCTGATAGGCTGCGCCCGCGGTGCGCGTGCGGTTCATCGGGCTCGGACGGGTTCGCGCGCTGCGCGAATTCGAATGAGCTGGGCCGCCACGACCACGGCGAACAGGCCCAGGCCGACGATATCGGCCGCAAGGGTCGGGTACACGAGCGCCAGCCCTGCGACGATCAACATCACCCGTTCGATCCAGGTTGTGCGCTTAAACAGCCAACCTTGTACGCCGCCCGCCAGCGCGGCGATCCCTAGCGCGCAGGTGATCGTGACGAGAGCGATCGAGCCCCAATCAGCTTGCCCTAGCGTTTTGATCGAACCCGTGAGAAGCAGTCCCACGCCGGAGGGGTCGAGCACGAACATGAAAGGCACGAGAAACGCAGGCATGGTGTATTTCCACGACTGCAGAGTCGTCTTATACGGATCGCCGCCGGTGATCGCGGCGGCAGCGAAAGGCGAGAGCGCGGTTGGCGGCGAAACTTCGGAGAGCACCGCGTAGTAGAAAATAAACATGTGCGCGGCGAAGTCCGGCACCCCCAGCTTGATCATGGCAGGCGCAGCGATCACGGCGCAGATGATGTAGGAGGCGGTCACCGGGACGGCAAGCCCCACGATCCAGACGATGAGCGAAGTGTAGATCGCGGTGAGCAGAAGCGAGCCCCCGGCATAGTCGATGATGATCGAGCTGAACTTGAGGCCCAGACCCGTGAGCGTCACCACGCCGACGATGATGCCGGCGCCGGCGCAAGTGGTTGCGACGTTGAGCACACCGGTCGAGCCCGCCTCGAGCGCCTTGAAGAATTTCGACCCGAAGATTCCCTTGACCAGGGGCTCGCGCCCCCGGAACAGGTCGTAGGAGAACAAGGCGCAGTCGCGATGCAAGAAACTCGTTGCAAAAGAGAACACCGTGGCCCAGAACACCGACAGCACGGGCGAATATCCCATGAGCATGAATACGACGATCGACACCAGTGACAGGAAGTGGAACCAGTAGTTTCTTGTCAAAGTCCACAGCGATTCGACCTGCACGTACTTTACCGTGCTCATGCCGAACTTGCGCGCGTCGATCTCGACCATGAGGAAGAGCGCGAAGTAGTAGAGCAACGTCGGGATCGTCGCCATCAAGAGCACATCGAGATAGGAGATCTTGAGGAACTCGGCGATGAGGAAGGCCGCCGCGCCGAGGACCGGCGGCGAGATGATCGCGCCCAACCCCCCCGCCGCGAGCAGCCCGCCCGCCGCGTTTTTCCCGTAGCCCGCCCTGACGAGCATCGGGTAGGCGACTGAGCCCAGGGTCACCGTGGTCGCGACGCCGCTCCCCGAAGGGCCACCGAGGAGGAACGAAGCCAGCACCACGGTGCGGCCGGCGCTGGTGGACTTTCCGCCCATTGCGGAGAACGAGAAATCGATGAAGAACTTGCCCGCACCGGAGAACTGCAGGAACGCCCCATAGATCGTGAACAGAATGATGAGCGAGGAAGAAACGTCGACGGCGACGCCGAAGATGCCTTCGAGCGTCATGTACAGATGTCCCACGAGCCGACCGACTTCGTAGCTGCGATGCGCCCAGGAACCGGGAAGCAGCTCGCCGAAAAGTGCGTAGAGGACAAAGGAGGCAACCACGATCGGCATGACCCAGCCGGAGGCGCGGCGCATGCCTTCGAGGATCAGGAGTATCAGAGCGACGCCGAAGACGACGTCCCAGTTGTCCGGCGAAGTGTTGCGGTCCCAGACATCGTCGCCGCCCTGGAGAATGTACGCGATCACCGCGACGGCTGCGAACGCGGCCGCCCAGTCCCACCACATGACGCGGTGGCGATAGCGCTTCGAGGCGGGGAACAGCAGGTAGCTGAGGAAAAGCACGAAGCCGACGTGCACCGGGCGCAGCACCTGCGTCGGCACGATCGCGTATGCGCTGTAGAGGTGGAACAAGGACATCACCACCGCCGTCACGGAGACGAAGATGCCGAGCGCGCCGGGCAACTTGTTGCTCGCGCCCTCCTCCGCCTCGATGAACTGCTCGGCTTTCTTTAGCGCCTCGGCGTCGATTGCCGGCTCATCGGCTGCCGGCCTCGCGATCTCGCTCATCCGCCCTCCTCGGCGCGCATGCTAGCACGGAGACGCTTGCTGCCCTGCTCAGGTCGCTGGCGATTCCATCATCAGGGGGTCTGCCGATTTTCCCTGCTCAGCGCGGCGAGCCCCAGGTCGTCAAACATCAACGACGCCAACATCGAGAGTTGATTCTTAGCCTGACTCGGCTTGCCGGCCCGCCAATAGGCGATCGCCAAATAGCGGTGCACTTCCTGGAATCCCCTGGTCAGTTCTTGCGCATGCTCGAGGGCGCTTATGGCTTTTCTATAATTTCCCCTCTGGAGCTGATCGAGTCCGACGCCGAGCCAGTAGTAGGGATCCTTCTCTTGTCTCGCCTGCAGAATCTCCGTGTACTTCACGGCCTCTGATTCGCGACCTTGGGATACCAATAGTTGATGCAGGGAGCGCAACGCGATATCCGCGTCATCGTCGAGCGCAATGGCGTGCAATAACAATCGTTCTGCGCTCTGAAGAAAGCCTTTGCGTATATAGAGCTGCGCCAAATTACTATAACTCGGTGAGTAGCCCGGGTCCGCGAGCACCGCCGCTTTGAAGTGAGCATACGCCAGAGCCAGATCGCCTTGCGCCAGATATTCGGCCGCAACGTTGTTGTAAAAGCGCGCAAGAATACCGTCGTCCGACAAGGCCATTCCCTCGCGTCGCGAAGCGACTTGGGGTTCGAAATCGATGATCATGTCACCTGATCGCATTGATCCAGCTATGAGGTACACCTCTCCAGCGCCTCTGATGAGTACATTGACGTGTCGATTGAGAAATTCGACATTGCCGCGCCGGTCGAATACGACAGGCACGCGCACCTCCTGCATCTGGACCGACATTCCCAGAGCGCTGGCCAGGGAATAGGACAAGACGGTCAGCGAAAGACAGTCACCGGTTTTTCGACGCCACGTTTCTGCGGCGACTGTCGAGTGGCCTCCCGAATAAGGAAAATCTTTCGCTTTCGGGCCGAACAGGATCGACACCAAATAGTGCAGACGATACTGCGCGCTGGAATTTTGAATGCTTGAATCGTTCAGCTTCGTTAGAAGGGCATCCTCAAGCTGAAAAAGATCTCGTTTGCCGACCGAGACCAAGGCCGCATCGTAGTCGAAAGCTTGGTCCTGCCATGGGAGTTGCGCCGGCAGAGGCGCACGGGGCGCTGCGGCACACCCCGCGAGAACGACGAAACACCCTCCGATCGACAGCGCTCTGAGCAACATGACAACTCGCCCCTCGCGAACATTCTGCGCTTCGAGCCCGTGATCCCGCAAGCGGCCCGCACCTTGGAAAACGCGGGCCGCGTCCAGCTTCAACGAATCCTTACGCCCCGCTCCGCAAAATACTTGACCGCGCCGGGATGGAAAGGAATCGGCGAGGCCGCCGCCTTCTGGTTCTCCAGCCTGAAATTCTCCGCCTCCTTGTGGACGGCGATCATGTCGTCGCGCTTGTCGAAGATGGTCTTGACGATGTTATAGGCGGTCTGGTTGCTCAGGTTCGCGTGCGAAACGAGGATGTTCCACACCGTGGCCTGACGATTGTCCGCGTCCATGCCCCTGTAAGTCGCCTTCGGGATCACGTCCTCGATGTAGAGCGGGCCGTACTTCTTGTTCATGGCGGCGACGGTGTCGGCGTGGTCGATCATCCTGATCTTGATGCCGGGCGTGTTGGCGAGGTCTGTCACTGCCGCCGTCGGGAGGCCACCCACCCAGAAGAAGGCATCGATCTTGCGGTCCTTGAGCGCGTTCACCGACTCGGCGACACCGAGCCGCTCGCGCTTCATGTCGCGGTCCTTGTCGAGGCCCGCGGCCTCGATGACGCGGAACCCCATCACCTCGGTCGCGCTCCCCGGTGAACCGGTCGAGACGCGCTTGCCCCTCAGGTCCGCCATCTTCGTGATGCCGATGCCATCGATCGTGACCACGTGCATGCGATTAGGGTACAGAACCATGAGAGTGCGCAGCGGCACCTTGGCGCCCTTGAACTTGTCCTCGCCGCGGTACGCGTCCTGGCCAGCGTCCGCCATGGAAAACGCGATATAGGGTTTGCCCGTGGCAATCAGCTTGAGGTTATCCACCGACCCGCCGGTCACCTCGGCCGTTGCCTGCAGGCCCGGCACGTACTTGGACAGGAGGTTCGCCATCCCGCCGCCTAGCGGGTAATACACGCCACCGGTGCCGCCGGTGGCGATCGACAAGCTGTACTTTTCCTGCGCCTGGGCCTGGACAGCACCCGTCGCCGCGAGCGCAGCTCCCAGAGTGACTGATGCAAAGACCTTCATCGCTTTCTCTCCTGTGAAGTTTCGTCCTTAAACCCTTCCGACCGCTGTCGCGGCCCGAGTTCTCCCGGAATATACGCGGACGCCTCTTCCGCGCCAAGTCGGGCAGCGCTCCTTTGCGAGCAGTCGGCCGACGTCGTTGAAACGCCTTGAGTTCACCGGTTCAGGCAGGCCCGACATCCCTGAACAGCGCGCCATCGCGAGCGAGGTCGCCGGAAGCCCGCACCTTGACCCTGTTGCCCTCGGCAAAGGCGAGCATGCGATCTATGGGACGGTACGCGCGGCGACCGATTTCCGGATCGATGTAGACCTCGTTCGCACCGGTCTCGAGCACTTCGGCGAGGTTCGCGAGGCCGTTCATCGCCATCCAGGGGCAATGCGCGCAGCTCTTGCAGGTGGCGCTCGCGCCCGCGGTGGGCGCCTCGATGAAGCGCTTTTCGGGCATCAGCATCCTCAGTTTGTGAAGCATCCCGTTGTCGGTCGCAACGATGAATTCGTCGGCGTCGAGGGCCTGCGCGGCGTTGATGATCTGCGTGGTCGAGCCGACCGCGTCGGCGAGCTTGATCACCTCGGCGGGGGATTCCGGGTGGACGAGCACCTTCGCCCGCGGATGCTCTTTCTTCAGGATCTCCAGCTCCAGCGCCTTGAATTCTTCGTGCACGACGCATGCGCCGTGCCACAGCAGCATGTCGGCCCCGGTCCGGCTCTGGACGTAGGCCCCGAGGTGACGGTCGGGTGCCCACAGTATCTTTTCCCCGCCTTCGTGCAGGTGGCGCACGACGTCGAGCGCGATTGCCGAGGTGACCACCCATCCGGCACGCGCCTTGACCGCGGCGCTCGTATTCGCATAGACCACCACGGTGCGCTCGGGGTGCTGGTCGCAGAAACGGGAAAATTCATCGGCCGGACAACCCAGATCGAGCGAGCAGTTCGCATCGAGATCGGGCATGAGCACGCGCTTCTCCGGATTGAGGATCTTCGCGGTCTCGCCCATGAAGCGCACGCCCGCGACCACCAGCGTCGGCGCGGCCTGCGCCCGCCCAAAACGCGCCATCTCGAGCGAGTCTGCCACGCAGCCGCCGGTCTCCTCGGCGAGGTCCTGGATGTCGGGCTCGACGTAGTAGTGCGCGAGCAGCGCCGCGTTCCGCTCTTTGAGCAGCCGTTTGATGCGCGCCTTCAGTTCGCGGCGCTGCCCCGCGCTTGGTGCCGCGGAGACCTTTGCCCACGCCTGCGCCGTGCACGCAACGCCGGCGAGCTGGCGCTCGAATTCGACGACCTGGGTTTTACGCATGCTTCTTGGACAGCTTTCAGGCTGTTGCGTTGCAACAGTAGCGCAGCAGATCCTGCTTATCAATCGCGGCGCGGGGCGAGGCCGGAAAGATAGTCGGCAAGTATCTCGATGTCCGTTTCCGAGAGCAGCTCTGCCGCCGAGGTCATGTTCCCGTCGAAATCGGCTCGGGTCCTCGCTTTGAAGCCGCGCAATTGCGTTCTCAGATAGGCGAATTGCTGCCCTGCGAGCCGCGGAATGTGCTGCAACCCGAGGAGCGAGGGACCATGGCACTGAACGCAATGGTGCTGCTCGGAAAGCCTTCGTCCGGCGGCGGCGTTTTCCGAAGCAGTCTCGTGTGAAGACGCCGCCGGTTTTTGCCTGGAAAAATAGGCCGCCAACTCGTTCATGTCCGCGTTCGAGAGGCCGGAGGCCATCGGCGACATCTGCGGGTCCTTGCGGTTGCCCTCGCGGAACATGAAGAGCTGCATCGAGATGAATTGGGCAGGCTGTCCGGCGAGAGAGGGCATGGCGGGGTCGGTTGAATTTCCGCCGGGACCGTGACAGGCGACGCAGATTTGCGCCTTGCGCGGGATCTCTTCGGCGATGGCGAAGGGGAGGATAAAACAAAGCGCGGCGGCAAGTATCGCCGCCGCGCCGCCGTTATTGCGACTGCGACCGCTCACTTCTTGGCGTAGCTCACGCGGTAGATGATCCCGTTCTGGTCATCCGAGACGAGCAGCGAGCCGTCGCGCATCACCATCACATCGTTCGGACGGCCCCACATCGGCGGATCGGCCTTCTCGTCCTGCAGGAAGCCCGTGAGGAACGGTTCCATCTTCGGCTTGCCTTCGGCATCGAAGGTGACGCGCGTGACGTTGTAGCCTTGCTTGATACCGCGGTTCCAGGAGCCGCGGAAGGCGATGAAGATGTTGTTCTGGTACTCGGCCGGGAACATCTTGCCGGTGTAAAAGCGCATGCCGATGGGCGCGATGTGGGCGCCGAGCTTCAACGCCGGTGGGGAGAACTCGGAGCACGAGCGGTTCTTGCCGAACTCGGGGTCGAGTGTGTCGCCCTGGTGGCAATAGGGATAGCCAAAATGCTGGCCCTTGCGCGTGACCACGTGCAGCGTGTCGTTCGGAGACTCATCGCCCAGCCAGTCGCGTCCATGATTCGTGAACCACAGCTGCCTGGTCTGCGGGTGCCAGTCGAAGCCGACCGAGTTGCGCACGCCTTGGACGTAATTCTCGATGATCCCGGTCTTGGGATCGACCCGCGAAATCGATGCTTGGAAGTAGGCCGGCATGACGATGTTGCCGGGCGCGCCGACGTTGTAATACAGCTTGCCGTCGGGCCCGAGGGCAAGGAATTTCCAGAAGTGGCCGGGCTGATTCTGCGGATCGAGACCGTCGACTACGACCTTGGCTTCCGGCGGGTTGTCCAGGCGGTTCTCGATGCCCTCGTAGCGCGTGATGCGGTGGTGCTCGGCGACGTAGAGCGTGCCCCTGCTGAAGACCACCCCGTTCGGCGATTCGAGGCCTTTGAGAATGGTCTTCACCTCGCGCTTGCCGCCGCGGTCGACGATCGCATAGACCTCTTTCAACTGGCGAGTGCCCACGAACACCGTGCCTTTGCTGCCGAGCGCCATTGAGCGCGCTCCGGGGAGGCCCTCGGCCCAGACTTCGACCTTGAAGCCGTCTGGCACCTTGAGCTTGTCCACCGGGAGTTCCTTCGCGGACTTCCCGGTGACCTCGATCGCGAAGGGATGCAGGGGCGATTTCTCCTGCTCGGCGTTGCGGCCTTGCTGCCAGGACGGCGGGGCGGCGGGAGCGGCGGGCGCCTGTGCCTGCGCCGCCGCGGCGATGAGCGCGCCAGCGAGCGTGCAAGCGAGGGAGATGAGCGAACGGAACGGTGCGGGCGACATGGAATTTCCTCCTTTTCCCGGGTGTTGTGGTCTTCGAGGGGGCGCCACGGTGGAATCGACGGGGCGTATGGCATCATAGCCACGCTCGATCCCGGGCGCAACCGGATAAAAAATAAAGCCGCCCGGTCAGCCCGCGGACACGCGGTGCCGGTCGATCCAGTAGGCCCAGGGAACAAAGACGGCGAGGGCGATGAGCCCCGCGATCGCCACCGTGTTCTCGCTCGGCGGCGGGGGTGACCACGGCGCCGGAACGTACAGCGCGAGAAGCAGCGCGATCAATGCCCACCACGCGTTTGTGCCGACGCGATCTCTGCTCCGCGTCGTCCGGAGGTAGAGCACGACAGCGGCCACGAACATCAAGCCCTCGACGGCAAAAGTCGCCGGCCACGACCGCCACAGAGCGAGGCCCAGCCGCTCGCTTCCGCCGGGATAGAGCGGCAGGTCGGGCCGGTGGGTGATGCAGTCCAGTACCCAGTGGCTGGCGACGGCGATTCCAACCCAGATGGCTCCCGCGTGATCGCCTTTTACCGTTTGATAGACGATCGCGAAGAGCACGGCCCAGACCCCAGTCATCAGCAGGCTGTGCGACCAGGGGTAGTACACGAAATCGAAGGGATTGATCGCGGTGAATCCCGGCACGATGCGGAATCGCTCGACCCCGACCAGCACCAGCACGGGCCACACCGCATCGAGGAACACCGCCGCGAAAACGAGTGTCCCGAGCGACGCCTTGGGCGCGACTTTTTTAGCGGCGAAGGCAACGGCGAAATGTCCGATGAACACGTCATCCTCCGGTGCGCAGCCCGGCACCGTTCAGACCCAGTTCGCGCGCGCCGAGCTTGATCCGTTCGTCGACCCTCACACCCGCCACCTCGACCGCAAGCGCCTGTACGGCGAAAAGCGCCAGCGCGGACAGCAGGGCTTTCCGCATCGGGTGAATTCAGGCGCTTTCGTACAGGCGCGTGAGGACGAACTCGCGATGTCCGAGCGCTTCCGCGGCGGTGAGCCGGCCGTTCGCGGTACGCAACATCATCTCGAGGAGCTTGTCACCCGCCTGGTCCATGTTGATCTCCTTGCGCGTGATACCGGACACGTCGACGTCGATGTGTTCGGGCATGAGGCGCACCGTGCGCGGGTTGGCGCAGATCTTGATGACGGGCAGGATGGGATTGCCGATGACGTTGCACTGGCCGGTGGGGAAGAAATGCACCGCGTAGCCGCTTGCCGCGCACAGTGTCACCATCTCCGCCGCTGCGGAGGACGAATCCATGAACCACAGGCCGGGGCCGCTCGGAACCTCGGCCTTGTCGAGCACGCCGTCTACCATGCATTTCTTCCCGATCTTCTGGATGTTGCCGAGCGCTTTCTCCTCGATGGTGGTGAGGCCCCCGGCGATATTGCCCTTGGTGGGCTGCGAATCCATGAGATCGCTCGTTTTGTGGCGGTTGACCACTTCCTGGTAGCGGTTGAACATGAACATGAACTTGTCGCGCACCTCGGGCGTCCGGCAACGCGCGGCCACGAGCTGCTCGCCGCCGGTAAGCTCCGTCGTTTCCCCGAAAACGAGCGTCACGCCGTGTTCGTAGAGCTTGTCGAAGGCGTTTCCGACGCAGGGGTTGGCGCCTATCCCGGAAGTGGTGTCCGATTCTCCGCACTTGGTCGATACCCACAGGTCCTTGAGCGGCCGCTCCTCGCGACGCAACTCCGAAGCCCATTGCATGTAATCCTTCGCCGCCTTGGAGGCGCGGCGGATCGTTTCCGTGTCACCGTGGCCTTCGATGCCGAAGAAGGACACGGGTTTCCCCGTCGCGGCGATGCCGTCGGCGACGCGCTTCGCCCAGCCGTCCTCGATGCCGATCACCACCGCCGCGGCGACGTTGGGATTGGACCCCGTGCCGATCAGCGTCTTGAAGTGCAGCTCGAGGTCCGCGCCGAACTGCAGCCGCCCGTAGGGATGCGGGACCGCGAGCGTCCCCTTGATGTTGTTCGCTACCGCTTCACAGGCCGCGTTGGAGAGATCGTCGACGGGCAGGATAAGGACGTGGTTTCGAACGCCGACGCGACCGTCGTCGCGTTTGTATCCCCGGAATGTCGCTTTGCTCAGATCCATGCTCCGACCTCAAACGAGACGTTGAATTACTCTCACCAGCGCTTGGTCTTGATATTGTGCACGTGGGCGTGCTCGCCCACCTTGATGGGCGCAATGGTGCGACCGATATCCACGCCGTACTTGATCACCGTGTCGCCGCTCTTGAGTTCGCGGATCGCGAGCTTGTGGCCTATGGGAACGTCGCTCTGCGCGCGGACCTTGATCTCCCTGTCCTGGTCCATGATCCATCCGGTCAGCTCCTGCCCTGCCTTCATACCCTCGACGACGACCACTCCGACGGAGTCGTTTTCATCGTGCACTACGAAATGAATCATGGAATCGGCTAGCGGCAGAGCAGGTTGCCCGCATTCGGATCGAACGGCCGGGTGCAATCCTGGATATTGATCTTGCGCGTCGGATCGGGGTCGGGCGCCCGGACCGACGTCTTTCCGTCCGGGCCGAGCCGGTAGTAGTGCACACCGTCGGCAAGCATCACCCCGACAATGATCGCGTTGCCGAGCGGCGAGCCGCTGGCCACGCTCACTTGGGAGGCCGCGCTGCTGCTCGGATCGGAGGCGCGCTCCCGGGCCGAATACCGGACGGTGCAGCCCGCTAGAGCAACCGCGACGATGATGCAAGCCATCGAAATCCCGCGCATAGGACGAAAATTAGCACGCGCCGAAGCGTTTCGCCATATTCGCGGGGCTCGCTGCTAGAATTGTTCCTGAAGCGGAGGTTGCGCTATGAACAAGCCCGTTGAATCGTTGCCGGCGGATAAGCTCGAATACCTCAAGCGCCGCACCGACAAGTACTTCAGCAAATCGCGGCAAATCGTCGAGAAGTTCGGCGACCGGACGGTCACGTACGGCGTGTTCCTGCGCCGCGGCGTGATCTGCGCCGTCAACCCGGCCATCGACGTGCTGCGCAGCTACTACTCCGCGAAGGTAGTGCCGCTTAGGATCACGCGCCTGTACGAGGAAGGCGCGTTCGTTCCCGACCAGAAGGCGCTCTTCACGTACACCGGTTCCTTCGCCGCCCTGGTCGAGCTCGAGACGCTCATACTGCAGCGCGTCGGCGTCGCGTGCGTTTCGGCGTACAACGCCTACAAGATGGCGATGAACCTGAAGAAGGTCGCGTTCATCGACATGCACGCGCGGCACTCGCCGGGCGACGACCTTTCGCTGCTCGCGGCTTACGGCGCCTCGGTCGGAAGCCGAATGGCAAAGCTCGGCGGCGCAATCGGTTTCATCGGCACCTCGCAGGATCTTACCGCACACTTCTATGGGCACGACAAGGGCATCGGTACCATGCCGCACGGCATCATCGGCTACGCGGGCTCGACCCTGCGCGCCGCGCAGATGTATGTCGAAACCCTTCCCCAGGACAATCTCACCGTGCTGATCGACTACTACGGCCGCGAGTATTCCGACGCCCTTGACGTCTGCCGCTGGTGGTACAACGAATACCTGCCGCGGGACGAGACGGGCGCCCGAGCGCTCGCTCTGCGCATCGACACCCACGGCGAGCGCTACGCCGAAGGTCTCGACTACGAAAAATCGACCGAGATCGTGGTCAACTGGCTGCACGTGCCGAACGAGTACGAGGCAGTGCGCTACGTGATGGGCGAAGAGGCGTTCGACGCCGACAGCCTGAACATCGTCAAGGACCGCGTGCGCAAGGTGCTGTTCGGCACCGGTGTCTCCGTGGCCGCGGTCATCCAGCTGCGGCAGACCCTCGACGCAAACGGTTTCAACGCCTGCAAGATCGTGGGCTCATCGGGATTCACGCTGTTCAAGTGCAAGATGTTCGCCAACAGCAGGGCGCCTCTCGACGTGGTCGGCACGGGCTCCTTCATCCCGGAAAACTTCAACGACACTTTCGCCACGGCGGATATCTTCATGTACGACGGGAAAGCGGGCATCAAGCTCGGCCGGGAGAAGTTGTTCCAGGGGCTAAAACCCTGAGCATGCTGTTACCGACAACGCTGGTGGGGAGCTACCCGCAGCCCGAGTGGCTGATCGACCGCAAGAAGCTCGCCGGGCGCTTTCCGCCGCGCGTGCGCGCGAGGGAGCTGTGGCGCATCCCCGATGCGCTTCTCGCCGAGGCGCAGGACGACGCGACACTGCTCGCGATCCGCGCCCAGGAGGAAGCGGGCCTGGACATCATCACCGACGGCGAGATCCGGCGCGAGAGCTACTCCAACCGGTTCGCCACGCTGCTCGAAGGCGTGGACATCGACAATCCGGGCACGGCGCTCGACCGCTCGGGACACCCCAACCCCGTCCCGCGCATCGTCGGAAAGATTCGCAGGAAGCACGCGGTAGAGATCGAGGATCTGAAGTTTCTGCGTGCCCACACGAAGAAGGCGGTCAAGATGACCGTGCCGGGTCCCTTCACGATGAGCCAGCAGGCGCAGAACGAGTACTACCAGTCCGAGGAAGAGGCGTCTATGGATTACGCCGTCGCGGTGAATGAAGAAATCCGCGATCTGTTCGCCGCCGGTGCGGACATCGTGCAAATCGACGAGCCCTACATGCAGGCGCGGCCGGAGAAAGCCCGCCGGCACGGCCTTGCGGCGCTCAACCGCGCCCTCGAAGGCATTGCCGGAACCACGGCGGTGCACATCTGCTTCGGATACGCCGCTGTCATCCACGTGCGGCCCTCCGGCTACTCGTTCCTCGGCGAGCTAGCGGGGTGCAACTGCCGCCAAGTTTCAATCGAGACGGCACAGTCCAATCTCGATTGTTCGGTGCTGAAGTCCCTGCCCGGCAAGACGATCGTCCTCGGCGTGATCGACCTCAACGACATGACCGTGGAGACGCCGGAAAAGGTCGCCGCGCGCATCCGCCGCGCTCTGCCTTTCGTCGCGCCGGAACGCATCGTCGTCGCGCCCGACTGCGGGATGAAGTACCTGCCGCGCGAGGTGGCGTTCGGGAAACTGAAAGCAATGGTCGAGGGCGCGAAGCTCATGCGGGCCGAGCTCGGACAGGCCCTATAACGAGGGGCGACATCATGCTTGCCGTGATATTTGAGGTCATTCCGGCTCCGGGCCGGAAAGAGGAATATCTGGAGCTCGCCGCTCAGCTGCGGCCCGAGCTCGAGGAGATCGACGGATTCATCTCGGTGGAGCGATTCGCGAGCCTCACGAACGAAAACAAGCTCCTGTCGCTTTCGTTCTGGCGCGACGAGGAAGCCGTGCAGCGCTGGCGCAACCTTGCGCGCCACCGCGAGGCGCAGGCACGCGGGCGCTCCGGCGTGTTTGCCGATTACCGCCTCCGCATCGCGAGCGTCGTGCGCGATTACGGGATGACCGACCGGGCCGAAGCCCCGCAGGACAGCCGCTCGGCCCACCCGGTCTGAACGGCCGCCAGAACCTACGTCCCAAGCTCGCGCCCCAGCTCCGGCCCCGGTGAGCTTGGGGTTCGATAAGGCCCTTGGGCGGCATGGGTCCTGCTTGCCTTGTAGCGGACAAAGAGCAAATGGGGACCTAGAGCATCACATGCAGGACTTTTTTCCTTTTGCTTTGTTTAATAACCAGCGACATACAAGTGCTAGTAAATTTACAGAATTAATATTATGATCTATCGCATTGGGCGCCAAGGCGTTTGTCTGACCTATCGTTGTGCAACGGGCGGAGGCGGAGGAGTCATGAAAAACCATGAGAGATCGCTTATTGCGGCCCTCTTATTCGCGGCCACGCTCGCGATAGCCGGCTGTAGCTCCGAAGGCACCGGCACGAATTCAGGTGGGTTCGGTCCCGGAACACCTGGCGGGGGCACTACTGGCGGGGGCACTACCGGAGGCACCACCGGGGGCACTACCACCGGGGGCACCACCGGGGGCACCACCACCGGGGGCACGACGACCGCTGCCGCAGGCTCTATCCAATTCATCTCCGCCACACCTAATACGATCGGTGTGACGGGCTCGGGACAGCCGACGACGGCGACTGTCATTTTCCTGGTGGCCGATGCCGCGGGCGTCCCGATCTCAGGGGCAGCCGTGAATTTTTTCCTAGTGGGTCCGGGTGGCGGCACTTACATCGGCCCTCCCGGGGACGGCACGCCCAACACGGACACGAGCACGACGGATGGAGCCGGCAACGCCCAAGTCATCCTGAACAGCGGCACCGCACCGGGCCCGGCCACGATTACGGCCAGCGTGACGTCGACGAACGGAACTTTCTCGGCGTCTTCCTCGGTGATCGCGATCGGCGGCGCGGTCCCTTCGGCGAAGCATCTCGATCTGGCCGCGGTGCGGCTCAATCTTCCGGGGTTGGCGAAGGTCGGGTTTACGACCAACGTTTCGGCCTTTGTCGCCGACCGGTTCGGCAATTTCAATATCCTGCAGGGAACCCAGGTATCGTTCTTCACCGAGGCCGGGGCGATCGATACCAGCCAGTCCACCGACGCGAGCGGCATCGCAACGGTCGTCCTTCGCACCCAAAGCCCCGCTCCGGTGCAGGTCGCGCCCCCGTTTCCGCCCAACCCGCTGAACGGCTGGGTCACGGTCATCGCGGTGGTGCGCGGCGAGGAGGGTTTTGTAGACACAAACGGGAACGGCATCTATGACGTGGGCGAACCGTTCACGGACATGGAGGAACCCTACATCGACGCCAACGACAACGGAGTGTACGACGTCGGGGAGCAATTCATCGACACGAACCAAAACGGAGTGCACGACGGGCCGAACGGCGTTTGGGACGGCCCGACCTGCGTGCAAGCCGGGTGCAATCGCAGCCCCAACATCTGGCGCTCGCTGACTTTGGCGTTTACGGGCAACATCACCAGTTGCACCCTCACACCCAACCCTGTAACGGTTCCAGCTATCAATGTTCCGAATGGGGGATTCCAGACGTTCGATTTTTCAGTCAGCGACGCAAATGGCAATGCGCCGGGGCCTGGTACGTCGATATCGTTCTCGGCCACCGCCGGAACGCTCCAGGGACAAACGAGTTTCATTCTGCCGGATATCGTCGGTGGTCCGTTCACAGGCAGCATCACATTGGCGGGCTCGGCGCCGCCGCCGAGCGGGGGAAAGCCAGGGAGCATTACGATGACGGTCGGCTCGAGCGACGTGGTCCCCTGCTCATCTGTCATAATCAGCGGTACGGTCAACTAGCGCTGCGTCAGCTAGAGCGAAGCCGTTCGAATCCCGCCTCGAGATCCGCGATCAGGTCTTCTTCGTTCTCCAGGCCCGCGTGGATCCGGAAGCACGGCCCCTTGTGCGGCCACTGCGTCGCGGTGCGTGTCTCGCGCGGATCGAAGGGCACGATCAGGCTCTCGAACCCGCCCCAGGACGAGCCGATGCCGTAGAGCTCCAGGCCGTCGATCATCGCGCAGAGCGCGCC
>Ga0209488_10001166_pt1 | contig 22451 bp, 13 predicted proteins | sample Rivendell_Oct201_8_FD_188349 | JGI IMG/M metagenome (GOLD analysis project Ga0209488, IMG submission 188349) | Vadose zone soil microbial communities from the Eel River Critical Zone Observatory, Northern California, USA -... | ecosystem: Environmental > Terrestrial > Soil > Vadose zone >...
CGGCCGCTGATCCGCGCGGCGGATTTGTATCACGTGTCACAGCGCCCCGACGGCATGCATTGGGACGGTATCGAATACTACTCGGCCCGGCTCGGTCGCGGCGTGCTGTACGCGTTCCGTGGCTCCGCGCCTGATCAGCCTGCACATCGATTTCGTCTGCGCGGACTCACTCCCGGGCGCCGCTACGCGCTCAAGTTCCAGGATCAGGGTGCGGCCGCCGACCGCGTGCAGACCGGCGAGGTGCTGATGCAGCAGGGTGTCGCCGTGACACTGAAATGGCCTCTCTCTTCAGAGCTGGTGTTCTTCGAACAGGTACATTCCGGCGATACCCCGCCCGGGATCACCACACGCTCGCCCGGCATGTAGCACCGCGGCGTCGCCGGGGCGGATCCGGGTGCTAAAGCTCAGCCGATGCAGGCTCCGCGCGCTGCCGAGCCTCGTTGCAAATTCGCAACAAGGCTTGTTAATGCTAATCATTCGAATTAGAGTTTGCCGCGAGGTGCCAAGGCGCGCGACGCGCCTACGTCCGGTGACGGTCGGGGGAGGACGTAGAGCCCAAGCAGCCGGCACTCCTTAATTACGGCCACTTGCAGGTCCGATTCGCTTTATCCACCAGTATTCGGGGAGGGGGATCTCCATGAGAGTGAAAAGCAACAAAGCGCTCCGCAGGAACGCCCGGTTGGCTCGACGAGCGCCTAGTTCACCCGTAGTTGCGTTACCCGCGGCTACATCATTCCCGCGACGGCCGTGGCTGCGAGTCGGCGCCGCAAATGGTGTTGCCGCCGCGGTGGCCGGGATCCTGTGGGGGACGGGTGGCACGGCCTACGCGCAGGAAGCGGCGCCTGCGGAGCCTGCGGGGGCACTGCAGGAAGTCGTGGTCACTGCCACGGCTCAAGCCGTAAAGAAGCTGGACGCCAGCTACAACATCGTGTCGGCGTCTCTCCAGGATATTCAAATGGCGAATCCTGGTAGTGTGTCCGACGTTTACAAGCTCTCGCCAGGCGTTTGGCCGGAAAACTCCGGCGGACAGACCGGCGTCAATATCGACGTCGCCGGGTTTCCCAACGGCGGCGGCGATTCTCCGTATTTCACGACCATGCTCCAGGGTTCGCCCGTCTACGGTTCCCCGTTCCTGTCCTTCATGGATAACAGCTCCTTTGTACGCATGGACGACACCGTCGAGCGCATCGAGATTGTCCAGGGCGGAACCAGCGCAATCTTCGGCCCGGGTCAGGAGGGTGCGACCGCAAACTTCATCTTGAGGACCGGCAAGGAGAAGCGCGAAGGGTCGCTCGGCGTCACCTACGGAAACGAGGGATTGTATCGGGTGGATCTGTTCCAGGGTGGCAAGCTGGCTGAGGGATGGTACGGCAGCATCGGCGGCTTTTACCGAACCTCCGAGGGTGTGCGAGACCCGCAGTATCTATCTGATATCGGCGGGCAGCTGACCGCCACGTTAAAGCACGATCTGGACAATGGGTCGGTCATGTTCTGGGCCAGAACCCTGCACGACAAGAATCAATGGGTCGCCGATTTTCCTTACGTCGTTTTCGGCGGCTCGAATCATGTGTATCCCGGTTTCGATCAGCTCAACTCCACCTACAACAGCAAGCAACTGCAGAATTTTCTGGTACCCAATCCAGCCTGCAATTGCTTTGAGAACGACGATATCAGCTCTGGTCGTGGCGCTGACCTGAGCTTTTTCGGTTCAAGTCTGAACGAGGCATTCGGCAACGGCTGGTCGATCAGCAACAGCTTCATATTTGACGGCGGGTACCTGAATACGCACGCGATGATCAACAACGGTAACCCCCAGGCGCTGTCGGCCTTCATCGCGGGGATGCCTGCGTGCACCCCGCAACAAGGGCCTCCATGTTTGCCGGCCCCACTGACGCCGGCCGCTGTCCAGGCCACCTTTGCAGCTGGTCAGGTAGTGAATCCCAATCAAAGCATCGTCACGCAGCAAGTCTGGCTCGTGCAGAAGAAGCTCATGAGCATCGGCGATGAGTTCCGCGTGATCAAGGACTTCGGCAACGGCAATAATTTGACCCTGGGTGTATATGTAAACCACTACACGATGAACGATAACTGGTCGCTGGGCTCGAATGCACTGATCACCAATCAGCCGAACGCAAGTGCGGTCATCTTGACTGGCAACGCAGGTGGAAATACCTACCACGTGACCAGTTCACAGGGCATCGTGAATGCCAACGGGGGCTACCAGATCCTTCAGGACGGCGACGCCACGCAAGTTGCCACCTATATTTCCGACTCATGGAAGATCGATCGCTGGCTGCTGGACGCTTCGGTTCGTCTCGCTCACATCAGCCTGAGTCAGGAGACGAGCAACCTGTCGCCGGTCCAGATGGGGACGCAGTTCGATCTGTGGGACATCGGAGTCGAATTGCCCAACGGCACGTACTCGCACGGCCACTCAAACAACACGATGCCAACGTTCTCAGGGGGCGCCAACTACGAGTTTAATGACAACATGAGCGTCTACGGGCGCGTCAACAACGGCCATTCTTTCGACGTCTTCGACGATGTCCGCTGCCAAGTCTATAACGGCTCAAACAGTTGCCCCAGTCGAGTGCCAATGTCGAGCGTGCAGAACTACGAGGGGGGGTTCAAGGTTCAGAATCGCTGGACGTACATCGACGCATCGGTTTACGACAAGGAGTTCCAGGGGTTGGCGTATACGCCCACTGACATCAATCGCGCGCCGATCGGCCCGACTACCACCTATGGGTCGACCGCCAGGGGACTGCGGGTCGTCGGCAGCGTGAATCCCTTCGCGACCAGTGATAACCAACCTCTGAGCGCCTTCAAGATCACGGTTAACGGCATTTACGAAAAAGCTCACTACAAGGACTTCCTGGGTTGCTTCGTGTACACGGATATCAACAACAACACGATCTGTGGCACCATCAATGGCGTACAGCTCGCGCGTCTGCCGAAGTTTCAGTACCGGCTGACACCGAGTGACACGCAGACGATGAGCTGGGGCACGTTGACCGAGCAGCTGACCTACGAGCACATCGGTCAACACTATCAAGACGGCACGGGCTTGAATCCGCTGGGCAGCTATTACGACCTGGCAGCAGGCATCGATGCCAAGGTCGGGGAGAGCTGGGAGTTCCGGCTGCTCGGCTCAAATCTGACCAACCAGATCGGTTTGACCGAGGGTAATGCCCGATTTGGAGGGAACGCCGTACAAAACAGCGTGGGTTTTGGCCGGTCGATCCTTGGGCGCGAAGTCAACTTGACGGTCAAGTACACCTACTAGCGAAGTAGCACGACGGAAACTCTCTCCCCTCGCGGCGACGCGAGGGGAGACTCTGATTCTCCAGTTCGGCCTCAAGGTCGCGACGCGCCACACCGAAGTCGACGTTCAGATCGCGTAATAGGGTTCGGCGCGGGGCGAGACTGGACGCAAGGGCGCCGGCCTGGTGGACTTGATCAAATGGCCGCGATGACTCCCGCGCTCCTCGACGCCATGCGGCGCATCAATGACCTGCTGCGGGTCGGAAGTTATCGCGCCGCCCACGACCAGCTCGAGACGATCCTCGCCGCCAACCCGGGCTTCGTGGAAGCACTGCGGCTGCTGGCCGGCACCAAGCAGGCATTGGGCGATGCGGCGGCGGCGGAAGAGCTCCTGCGCCGGGCACTCACGCTGGAGCCAAACTGGACGCCCACGCTTGCGACTCTGGGCGAGCTGTTGCTGGGCACCGGTCGCGCCGGTGAAGCCGAGGCCCTCCTGCAGCGCGCGGTGGCGGGCTCGCCGCCCCATCCGCGCGCGGCGCTGCTGCTCGCCCGTTACTACAACGACACGGGCCGCCCGGATCGGGCGCTCGCGATGGCCGCCCCCGTGTGCCTCAGCGGCAAGGCCGACGCGGAATTGGCGGCGCAGCACATCAGTGCGCTCGTCGCATTGGGCCGTCAGGAGGAAGCGGTCGCCGGATACCGCAGTCTCGTCGCCGCAGCGCCGGAGCATCTTGCGGCCGCTCATGCGCTGGCGATTGCCCTGAATGTGACGGGGCGGCATGAGGAAGCCGAGCGCCTTGCACAGCACACCCTGGCGCGCGGACACAAGACGGCGGCGCTATACAACACCTACGCCCGCAGCCTGATCGCGCAGGGCGCCTTCGACCGCGGCGAGGCGGCGTTGCGCGACTGCCTGCAGCTCGAGCCACGTCTCATCGAGGCGCAAAACAGTCTGGCGCAATTGGTATGGATGCGTACCGGGGACCTCGCGCAGGCAACCGTGGCGCTCGATCGGGCGTTGCAAGCCTTCGCCCACGACGAGGCCCTGTGGGCGGCAAAGGCCGCCATCTTGCAGGGTGCCGGGGACGCGCGCGCCGCCTACGCCTGCCTGGCTGAGTGGGCCGCCCGCCCGCAGGCTCCGCCGACGCTGCTGGTGCGCGCCGCTCTCGCGGCGCTGGAATTCGATCCCGGGACCGCGCTCACTCTGGCCGAGCGGGCGTTGCGCCGGGTGCCGGCCAATGCCGCCGCACGCAGCGTGGTGGCTGCCGCCCAGCTCGGCATCGGCGACGCCCGCGGCGCTCTGACCCACTGCGAGACGTTGCTGGCCGGCGCCCCCGATGACCAGTACCTCATTGCGCTGCAGACGACCGCCTGGCGGCTGCTCGGCGATGAGCGCTATGCACGGCTCTGCGACTACCGGGAGCTGGTGGTGCCACAGCAGCTCGAGGCGCCGCCGCAGTGGCCGGATATGGTCAGCTTTCTTGCCGACCTCCGGGTCAGCCTCAACCGCCTGCACAACCCGCACGGCCACGCGCTGCTGTTTCAATCGCTGCGCCATGGCACGGAAACGACTCAGGATCTGTCGCGAAGCGCCGATTCGGTCATTCGAGCGCTGTTCAGCACCTTTGCAGCGCCCATCCGCCGTTACCTCGAGCATGTCGGCCACGGCTCCGATCCGCTGCGCCGCCGCAACGACGGCCGTTGGCGTTTCAACGGCAGTTGGTCGGTCCGTCTGCACACATCGGGCTTTCACACCAACCACGTCCATCCGCGCGGCTGGATCTCCTCGGCCTGCTACATCGAGCTACCCGACGGCATGAGCGATGCGCAAACCCAGGACGGCATTCTCACCTTCGGCGAGCCGGGCATCGCAACTACCCCGACGCTCGCCGCCGAATACTCGGTACGCCCCAGCGTCGGCCTGCTGGTGCTGTTTCCATCGTATTTCTGGCACGGGACCGTGCCGTTTCGCAGCCACCAGGCCCGCCTCAGCGTCGCGTTCGATGCCGTACCTGACCGCTAGCTAGCGCCAGCGCTAGCCGTTCGGCGCCGGTGAGGTCTGGACTCCCACGCAGGCCAATGTCTACCATTGTTGAATGAAAGCCAGTAGTCGCGCCGTCTGGATTTTGTTCCTGCTGCCAGCTGCGGCTCTCGGTCGTGCGGAAAATTCTGTGTTCCCAAGCGTGCCCATCTTGCCCCGGCCGGTCGCGGTAAAGTTATTGGCCGGTACCTTCGCGCTCAACGATCAGACGCGAATCGTGGCTGGCGACCGAGAGTCTCGTAAGGTCGCGGGCTTATTAAACGATTTCCTGCTCAAACAGAACGGCTTGCATCTACGCATCACCGACAATCCGCCGAAGCGTGAAAACTTCATCTCGTTCAGCCAGGCCGGCAGCCGGAGTTTGCCAGCGGAAGGCTACCGCTTGGTAGTTGCTCCAAAAAGCATCCGTGTCACGGGGCAACCTGCCGGTTTGTTCTATGGTATGCAGAGCCTGACGCAACTGTTGCCTTTGGGTCCCCAGCCGACGATAGAACTACCTGATCTCGACATCACAGACTATCCCCGTTTCGGCTATCGCGGAGTATTGCTCGATGTCGGTCGACACTTCTTCTCGGTCACGTACCTCAAGAAGTTACTCGACCTCGCAGCGCAATATAAAATAAACAGGTTTCACTGGCACCTCACTGACGATGAAGGATGGCGCATCGAGATCAAGAAATACCCGAGGCTCACTGACGTGAGTTCGCATTCAAAGGATCCGCCTACTGCGCAGGGCTCTCTCTCCTTGGGTGACGAGGCTCCCCACGGTGAGTACTACACGCAAGAGCAAATCAAGGACATCGTGGCCTACGCCCAGGCACGTTTCATCACAGTGGTTCCCGAGATCGAGATGCCAGGACACTCGGGAGCCGCGGTGACGGCATACCCGCAATTGGCATGTACGTACAGCGTGCATGCCAATGTCCTCTGCCCCAAGGAAGAAACCTTCACATTCCTGCAGAACGTGCTCAGCGAGGTCGCAGCGCTGTTTCCGGGTCGTTACGTGCACATCGGCGGGGACGAGGTGCAGAAAGACAGCTGGAGAGAAAGTGCCGAGGCGCAAGCCATCATGAAGCGCGAGGGCTTGAAAGACGAGGAGCAGCTGCAGAGTTACTTCGTGCAGCGCATAGAGCGATTCCTGAGGACCAAGGGAAAACTGACAGTCGGATGGGACGAGATTCTGGAAGGAGGCCTGGCTCCGAATGCGATTGTGATGTCGTGGCGCGGAGAGGGCGGCGGCGTCGAGGCCGCCCGACAAAAGCACAAAGTCATAATGACTCCGTCCGACTATTGCTATTTCGATTACAACCAGGGCGATCCGAAGCGCGAGCCTGCGAGTATCGGCGGCTTTACCCCACTCGAAAAGGTCTATGGCTATGATCCTATCCCGAAGGAGTTGAAGGGGAGTGAGAGGGAATACATCCTTGGCGCACAAGCTAGTGTGTGGACGGAATATATCAGTACGCCCGAATACCTCGAGTACATGCTGTTCCCGCGTTTGCTGGCGTTTTCCGAAGTGGTGTGGTCACCAATAGCGGGCAATGACTACGATGATTTTCGGCGACGGCTGGCTTATCATTTCGGTCGCCTGGAGAAGCAGGATGTACACTTCCGGATTCCTGAGCCCGATGGACTGAAGGATTTCTACACGACAACGGACGACCATGTGCTCGTCGAACTCAGCTCTTTGGTTCCGGCCGCCCGGATTTACTACACGCTCGATGGCAGCCAACCGACGGATAACTCGTCGCGTTATCAAACGCCCTTGCAAATTCCGCTACACCTTAATCAGAAAAGCATCCTGAATCTTGTTGTGGTTGCGCCCGGAGGCCGGCGCAGCGTCGTCTATGGGGCCACGTTTCTGCGGGGCTCGTATCGAGACGCGATCCGCGTCGGCGCCAATCAACCTGGGCTGATGTTCGCGCTGTATGAAGGGAAGTTCACGAGCGCGGAAAGCATCGAGCAGGGCACTCCGGCAGCGAGAGGAATTACAAGCTCGTTCGACCTGCAACAGTTTAACCGGGTGTTCGACTACGGGATCGGCTTCGATGGATACCTCACGGTCCAGTCGGATGACTTCTACCAGTTTGCCGTGGAATCGGACGACGGATCAGTCTTGGAGATCGACGATGAAGTCGTCGTCGACAACGACGGAATCCACGGGAGCCGCGTGGTGATAGGGCATATCCCTCTGCGGCAGGGCGTTCACAAGTTTAAGTTGAGGTATTTCCAGTCGCAGGGTGGGGCGACGCTGCGCGTTAGTTGGGCAGTTTCGGGAGGCGAGTTGCAGCCGCTGGCTGGGTTCGCTCTATACCATTAGCCGCCGGCTGCCCGGCGGGGCTCGCGGCTGGCTGCGGCAGGCCAGTGGCGAACGGCGGGGAAGCCGGGGAGTGTGCTAATCAGAGTCGCTGAGTCTCAATACGACCTTGCTTCGTTGGTAGCTGCGTGGTTCCGCGTCCGGGGTGTGCGCACTGAGGGTTACACGATAGAGAGATGGCGCAACGGGCTCAAGGGCCGCACCGTGGATATCCTTGATGACCCAGGGCGTGCGCAGCTCGAAGCTCGAGGAAACTGAGATCGGGTGATCGAGCTCGATCACGAGCACTCGGCCGCTGAGGCTGAGCGCTGTGATCTTGATGGCCCCACTCGGCTCGCCCATCATGGGCCGCCAGGAAGCGGGGACAATGGCTGCTCCTCCCGTGTAACCGAGTGTCAGCAGCGTGCTGCCGGCGGGAAGGGTGAAGCCCACTTTCGCGTGAGTATCTTGTGGGTTTTGCTCGAGTTTCGCAGTGATCGAGCGGTTGCCGATTTGAACGCCTCGCAGCGCGGCTCCGAACGGGAGTTCGGGATCAAATACCATCTGTACGGGTGCCCCGGCGTTTTGCATCTGCAGCCGTATCTCGTGGGCGGATTGGGTCATGTTGAGGGTGATTTCAGAGCCGCCCACACGCAGATGGCGCACGGTGACCTCGTTCCAGCTCGGCGGCAGATGAGGAGCAAAGCTGACCTGTTGCAACCTGCTGTCGACCCGTAATCCCAGCAGTCCGGTGACCGTACTTGTGAACAACGCGGCCGACGACCAGGTCTGTTCGGGTACGGATTCGAGTTCTTCGTGGTAGTAGTCGCCGGCGAGCGTTTCGGGCATGTGTCCCAGGGAATCAAGCGACGTCCACGGGACGAGCCCACTCCAGATGGGAAGGGCCGTCGCGGGACGATGCTCCGCCCAGAAAGCGCTGGCCGTGGACGCAGTTCCCAGCGCCCAGACACTTCCGCTCGCATAGGAATTCGGGTCGTAGGTGCTGGCGCTCGATGCCTTGCTGCGTGTGCCCCAGTCAGCCTGAAATTCGTAGGACGCGAGCTGATCAAGCAGGGAGGCGCGCTGCTGCGGTGTGAACACGAAGCTGCGCAGGGCCGCGGTGGGGCTGGCGTCGCGATCAATCAAGGGCGCTCCTGAGCGGCTGTAGGCGCTGATCCAAACGTTTTGCCGTCGGTCCCAGTACCGATGACCCACTGCCTCTCTGGCCTGTTGGCTGGTGCGGCGGGCCGCTGCGGCCTGTGCGGTGTGGCCGGTAGCGGCTGCCAGATCCGCAAAGGCTTCCGCAGCCGCCACCCAGCTTGCGGACAGCGTCAGATCGTCGTTGAGCGGGTCCTGTTCGTTGCTGCCTTCCTTGTCGGGGGGAATGCGTGGCAGTCCATCCTTCGGATCCAGCAGGGAGCGGCAGTACCGGTAGGCAGCCTGCAGTGCGTCCCAGTTTTTATTCACGAAATCCACATCGCCGGAGGTTGACAGATAGCCGTTAACGGTGTTGAGGAAATCAAAAGTCAGGTCGACGTGCACGTACTTGTAGGGATACTTGTCCCAATCCACGAATGCGGCACTTTGCGAAAGCTCGTGCCAGATCATGCCGTTGTTGTGATCCTGAAACTTGAGAATGAATTCAAGCTCCTCGCGCGCCCGCTGGTACTGCCCGGCAGCGAGCAGGGCGTTGACTGCGACCATGCCATCGCCGGCAAAGAACCAGTCGTACTGCGGACGCCGGGCCTTGCGCGAAGCGCCATATCCGGCAACCAGGCCGCATCCCAGATCGGGATTGCAGACCCAGGCCTGATCGAGGGCGATTTCGGACCACGCCAATGCGCGGCTGGCGTCGGGGTCGGGCGTGTCAATTTGCAGCGCCTCGTCCAGTACATGGACGTAGTGATCGACGGCGCTCCTGTCCAGCGCCGTGCTTTCCTTGAGAAGAGTCTTTGCGATTGCGGACGCATCCTCTCCCGCAACCCCGCCAGCGATCACTACCTGCGCTGTGTTGCGAGCATTTCGCGCGCGCAGGGTAAATGCCAGACCCGGCCCGCGCCCCACACTTTGAGCGTAGTTCAACGTGCCGTCGTGGGCCACGATGTCAGGCGAACCCACGCTCGCGGTGAACCGATGACTGGGCTCGGAGAGCAAATACGCCGAAGCGCCAGGATTCCATTGGACTTCCTGCCCACCGATGCCGGCCGGCCACATCAGATCCAGTACCGGGACGAAGTGGACCACGATATCGACGGGGAGGGTAGCGTCCATTTCGTAGGTAACGATCGCGCCCGGGGCATCGAGTGGTACAAAAAGTCTTTCACGGATGACGAAATCAGGCCCGACGTAGACGCGCGTCACCGCTTCCGGACTGTAAACGATGCGCCGAAGAACAGACTGACCGTCAATCTCAGTGGAGTCGCCCTGCCGGCGAAAGGCGACCCCGAAAGAACGCAGGATCTGCAGCGGATAGACCCAGCCCTCGAGGCCTTGCTCCGCGTAGCCGAACATGGCCGAGCGGCGTCCATGTACCGCGATGAAGCGCGCGGGCTGAGTAGCATCCGTGCTCCAGGACAGCTGAGTGAAGGCGCGTCGCGCATCAGGCGGCGCGTCAGCTGCGAAGAGAGTTGAGCAGCCAAGCAGCGCATACAGCGGGAAGCGCGCAATTAGTTTCATACTCGGATTTTACTCACCGGCTTCGTTAACCTGCCGGTGAGCCCGCGCCGCGGCGTCCAGGCGGTGTTGGTTCTGCGCATCCGTGCCCGTCTCCTTCGTACGCTGGGCCAAGCCTTTATCAATCTCGGCAACCGCGGCCTGAGCTTGAGGCAGCACCTTATGGAAGCGGACAATCTCCTCCTGAGCTTGCTCGGGGTGGTAGCCGAGGCGATCACCGGCCTGCATCGTATCCACCAGAATGTCGGGCGCGTCCGAGAGGGGGAAGGTCTGGCGCAGGGCGTCATAAGCACAGCGCAGCCGTGTCATGGCGCCGGCAAAGCCATCCAGCTCATTGCGGCCAGCTGCCAGGCCGGCAGCCCGGCGCACCTCCACCGTGATCCTGTCTTCGACGCTCCCTCTCGCGACTGGAATCACAGTGGTCAGCGTATTACCCTCGAAGGACCATCCGCCCTTGCCTGTCGCTCCTGCATGTGCCACCGGCATGCCGTTTACGGTCACGGCTTCCGGCGGCCAGTCAGCCGGCAGCCGCAACTGGTAGCTGCGCGTATTCAGCATGCCCGGATAGCTGCCTTCCGCGGGTCCAATCTCCACCCGCAGCATGTCGCCAGTTTGCATCGCCTTGATCGGCGTGCGCGCAAAGACGCCGTGCTGGTACTCGACCGAGGCGCCCGAGTCCTCATAAACCTCATAGTTGGAAGTCTGTCCCGGCGCCAGCGGCCACACATTCACAATCAATGGGTCAACGGGTTTTTCACCGGTGTAGCGCATCGGCGGCTGCATGGGCACAATCGCTCCGGCGCGCAGGTACACGGGCGTCTGCTCGATCGAGAAACTGCGCTCCACCGTGGCCGGGCCAATGAGATGCTTGCCCGTGGGCCACTCGATCCATTCGCCAGCGGGTAGCCACACCTTTTCCGTGGCAAGGCCTGTCGCCTTATCCACCGGCCGGGTTACCGGGGCCGCCAGCATTTGGTCGCCAAACACATACTCGCCTTTGGTGGTGTAGGCTGCGTCTTCCTGCGGCCAGTCGTAGTACAGGGGGCGGAAGAAGGCGACGCCCGTGTCGTACGTGCGGCGCGCCTCCGTGTAGATATACGGCTGCAGTGCATAGCGAAGCTGGAATGTCGAGCGCAGGATCGACGAGTACGGCTCTGGATAGGCCCAGATGCGTCGCTCCGAATCGGGATTCTTGGTGGTGTGGGTGCGCAGAATGGGGCTGAACGCGCCAAACTGCACCCAGCGTGTGTAGAGTTCCGGCTCTACGGCGCCCGGCGCGTGCCCGCCGATGTCGTGACTCCAGTAGGCATAGCCCACGTTGGCCGCGGTGGCCGTGAACCACGGCTGGAAGGCCAGCGAATCCCACACTGATACTGTGTCGCCGGAGAAGCCAATCTGGTAGCGGTGGTTGCCCAGGCCACCCCAGCGATGAAAGAGCAGCGGCCGCTTACCCTCACGCTGCTGATCGGTAAAGTGCACGTAATTGAGCCACCAGGTCGGTGTTACGGCAGGCAGTTTGGTTTTGGGCTCCTGCTGCCAGTCTAGCCACCAGAAATCGATGCCCTGCTTCTCCAGCGGATGATGGATGATGTCCAGATAGTTTCTGGCAAAGCGCTTGTCGGTAATATCGAAGGGAATGTACTGCTTGGTGGCCGGATCAACGCCCATCGCCTTTGCCATCTCAGGGTACCGGTCCTCCCACGGCTGAATGCCCGAGGCCGGGTGCAGGTTCAGGCTGGTCTTCAGCCCGTCGGCGTGCAGCGTGACCAGGAACTGGTCGGGGTCCGGGAACAGCAGCCGGTTCCAGCTATAGCCGGTCCAGCCTTTTGGGTGACTGCTCGCGTCCAACTTGCTGCGCTCACCCGAGAACGTCGGGTGCCAATCCATGTCGATGACAAACACATCCAACGGTATATCGTTCTCGTGAAAGCCGCGGATGATCTCCTCGATCTCCTGGTCGCTATAGGCCCAGTAGCGCGACCACCATGCGCCGAAGGCAAAGCGCGGCGGCAGCGGGATTCGACCCGCCACGCGCACGTAGTCACCCAGCGCCTTGTAATAGTCGTGGCCATAGCCGAAGAAGTACCAATCCTGGCGCTCGCCGGCGGGCCGCTCCATGACCCACGGCCATGGACTCTTTTCGCCCTGCAGAAAGCGGAAGTCGGCTGAGTCAAAGAGCGGCCGTGTTGAGTCGTCCACCACCGCCCAGCCCGAGCGCGACACAAGCCCCGGCTCAATGGGTTCCTTGGTCTTGTCGCCCAGCGCGCCGTCCAGGGTTCGCGTCGTGCCCTGCAGGTTTTCAGGATCGACCAATCCCGGATGCCAGTCCACCCGCTTGGCACTCACGGCGAGTTCAATGGCGAGGTTGTCCGGCCTGAAGCGGCCCTCCGCGCCGGCCGTGTATGTCAGCGCCAGCGCGCTGGTTTTGATGGTCAGCTTCTGACCCGCGTCCGTCACCTCGTGTTCGAACGGCGGCACCGGCAGGCGCCGATTGAGAAACACGAACGAAGCGTGATCCTCAAACCTGCCGTCCGCAGCCCACTCCATGCGGATCAACTCGGGCGCGAGCACGGTAAACCGCGCTTTGCCGAAGGTCACAACGGCTCTGGGGTCGGCCACTGGATTGGTGACGGGCTCAGGCGGCGCCGGCGCTACCGCATGAGGATTGGCCGCGGCAGCAGTGATTTTCTGCGTTGCGGCGGCGCCGTCTGCTGTTTGAGCGTTCGCAAGGGCCGTCAACCCAAGCGTCCATCCGATTGCGAGTCCCGGTGCGGCAAAGTGCTTCAAAGACATCCGCACAGCTTCCCTCGGAATCGGTTACGGGAACTCGCGTATACGGATGTTGCGAATCGCCAGGGCTCCGGGGTGATCGCCCTGCAGGCCGATCAGGCCCGCCGTCGCCAGGCCGTAGTTGGGGTACTCCGCATATTTGCTTGCGGCAACCCGGCTCTTCCAGTCGGCACTCTTGAGCTCATAGTCGACGACTTTGCGTCCATTGAGCCAATGCTCTATGTGACTGCCTTTTACGACGAGGCGCGTCTTGTTCCAATGATCGAACGGCAGCACGATCCCGGCCGGTGCGCCGTAGAGCGCGTACGCGGCCGCAGCGGCGGTGAGGCGACTGCGGCCGTCCGCCGCGTTCTCGTCATCGAGGAGTTGATATTCCGGACCGCTCCAGTAGATATGATCGTACTCGCGTGTGCCGCGGTAAAAGATACCGCTGTTGCCAGCCTTGCCGATCTTCCACTCGAGCTCGAGCTCGAAATTTCCGAAGCTCTCTTTCGTAACCAGATCATCTACCGGCCCGTCCTTGGAGAGCACCCCGCCGGCGATGTGCCAGCCCGCCGGCAATCCGGGCTCTTTCCAGCCGCGCCAGTCGGGCGCGCTGTCCTCCTGCAGGAGCGAACGCCAGGGTGCTGAGGGCGCGTTGGCCCCTTGTGCTGCAGCCAACAGCGCTGCCCCACAGGAAAGCGCCACCACGGTGGCGTACAGAGGAATCTTGTTCATGGTTCACACCTGTCTGGGATCAGCTGTTACGGCAGGTTCAACTTCTTGAGCAGCTCGGGCGGAGGCCCGTCGAAACTTGCCAGCGGCACGTTGCCTACGTAGCCCAGGTCCTTGCGGCCAACGGGCGTCGAGTAGAACCCGCCGGCGGTCAGATCGCGATAGAGCGCAAAGAAGCGCGCCGCATCACGCCATTGCGAACTGGATTCGTAACAGATGTCATCGCAAATGCTGCGCTGTTCAGTGGCGGCGAGATCCGAGAACCCCTTGCCAAAGCGCCGTGCAGCCTCGTCGTTCAACCACGTGAAACCGCCCAGCACGACCGGCCGGTCTTGCTGGCTGGCAGGATACGGTGCACTCACCCACTCATCAATGAACTCGACCACCCCGACGGATGAGGCGCTGGGCGAATGCTCGTCGGCTGGAATGATGATATCCGCGAGGATCCCTGCGAGCCGCCGCTGTGGCGCGGTGAGGGTCAGCGGCCACAGCTCGCCGGGGTGGTACACCGCCAGAAGACTTGGATCGGTCCCGTAGCCCCGCACCGTGGGAGTCGAGTCGGCTCGGGCTGCGTGCTGCGCGGACAGTGGCCAGGCCGCGCTCGCCGCCAGCACCCACTTGATGCTCGTGCGCCGGTCCATCACAGCTCCTTGCGCCGCATGCGCTCGAGGATGTGATCCGCCGCGCGCCACGCCAAAGCCATGATGGTGAGGGTCGGATTCTTGTCGGCGTTGGATGCGAACACGGCGCCGTCGGTGACAAAGAGGTTCTGCACGTCCCAGGTCTGGCACCATTGATTGGTGACCGAAGTCCTGGGATCGGATCCCATGATTGCCCCGCCGACTTCGTGAATGATTGAGCCCCCGGGAGCAATGGCCTTGGCACCGTCGCTCAGCGCCGGCCCAGACGCTCGGCCGTCCATGGAGTCAATGACAGCCGCGAAGGTGCGTTGCATATGGGCGGCCTGGCGCAGCTCGTGCTCCGACCAGCGCCAGTGGAAACGCAGCACCGGGATTCCCCATTTGTCCTTGACCTTCGGATCGATCTCGCAATAGGACTGATCATTGGGGATCATCTCACCGCGCCCGGCGAAAGAGACGAAGGATCCGTAATAGCGGCGCACGTCCTGCTTGAACTTCACCCCGTAGCTGCCGCCGGTCAGCCATTGGATCCCGGCCCCGGTTCCGAACCCCGGCATACGCTTGCCGCCGCCGAATTCGATGTGGTAGCCCCGAGCAAAGCCCAGCTTGCCGGCGTGCTGATCGCGGTACAGCCACCAGGGAACATACATCTGGTCACCGTCTGCGGCGTCTTCGTTGAGCGGCGGCAGACTCTCGAGCAGCGGAATCTGCCCGGTCACGCTGCTGCCAACCGTATCCATCAGATATCGTCCGAGCCGGCCGCTCGAGTTGGCGAGCCCATTTGGAAACTGCGCGCTCCTGGAATTGAGCAGAATACGCACCGACTCGCAGGCACTCGCCGCCAGGATCACCACCCGTGCGGTGGCGTGCTGTGGCCTCCCCGTGGTGCGGTCAAAGAAGCTCACTCCGTTGGCCCGCCCGTCGCGCCCGAGGGTGACCTCGTAAACCATCGCGTCGGTCGTGACATCGAGGTTGCCGCTTGCCAGGGCCGGCGGCAAATGCACCGTGGTCGACTGATAGTTTGCGCGGATGGAGCAGCCGCGCCCGCACGGTGTTGCCCACAGACACGCCGCACGGGCGCGCATGTCCTCCGCGAGGAGTTTTTGCGCCGTGACATTCCCCGGATGTAACCGGGCCGGGGAGTTTCCGAAATCCAGCGGCTGGGTAAGAACGGCTCGATGGCACGGTATCACCGCGATCCCTAAGCGCTTCGCTCGCTGAGCGACCAGGAGGTCACTGACAAGGGGCTTCGGCGGCGGCAGCAGGCACCCCGGTGAAGAATCCGGCGTGTTCTCCAGATGCTCGTTGCTGCCGTATACACCGATCAGCAACTCGACCTTGTCGTAATAGGGCGCGAGGTCCTCGTAGCCTATGGGCCAATCGAATCCCAGCCCATCCCGGCTACGCGGCTTGAAGTCGTAGGGACCGTAGCGCAGCGAGATTCGCCCCCAATGATTCGTGCGACCCCCCAGCATGCGCGCCCGCCACCAATCGAAGCGACCCGCAGCCGCTTCGGTCGTGCGCACATAAGGCTCTCCGGGTACCTCCCAGCCGCCGTCCACCGTCGCGTCGTAGAAGCCAAAGGGCTTTTGCGGCGTAGCCACACCCCTCAGCGGCGCCAGGTCCGGGGTCTGGAACATGGGCGTCTCGGTTTCGGGGGAATATCGGCGCCCGGCCTCGAGCATGAGTACCTTCGCACCCTCCATACACAGCGCATAGGCTGACTGCCCGCCGGCGGCCCCGGAGCCGACCACGATGGCATCGTAGGCGTCGCGTTGGGATTTCGGCGTCACGAAGGGCATGGCTGTACCACTCGAGCAGGTTCAGGATCGATAGGCTTCGCGGCCGATGCCCTGCACGGTGATCCCCTGGGCGGCGAGCACTTCATGCTGGAGGGCGTACATCGCCGCTGCGGCCTCGTCGATCGCTCGCGTAAAGGCGAGTGACCCGGCCAGGATCGGCGCCAGCCGTGCCTTGTCCTGTACGCGAGCCTTGGGATATTCATGTTCCACGACCAGGAAGGTCTTCTCCGGCTCGATGCGAAGCAGCTCACGCGCGGCGAGCTGATGATCGAGCCAATCGACCGATCGATTCTGCAGATACGCGAGTGGATCATGGCGCGCAGTGCCCGGCAGCTCGTGTTCGCAAAACACGGTCTGCTTCTTCCAGGCGTTCTGCTGCTCGGCCGGATCGGCGCTCGGCCGGTTCCCGTGCCAGTCCCCGCGCTGCATCGTCTGGCCACCGTAGCCCCAGGCCGAAATGCCCCGCGAATCGATGACCTGGCCCTTGACATGAAAGCCGCCGATCAGAAAGTTGTAGCCTGTGTCCTTCAGATACTGGAACACGGAGCGCGAGTCCTGTCCCATCAGGATGGCATGCGAGGGGTCATAGTGAATGCGGAACTGATCGCCGACCCCGTGCCGTTCGCAGATACGGTGCAACGCAATCCATGGGCCCGGGGCATAGGCAATGTTGTTATGCCAGGTATCGGTGACATTCCAGCCCGGCATGGGACACTGCTCGACCCGAAACGTCAGCCCGCGGGCTTTGGCCTGTGCGAGCAGCGGCACGAACACCTCTTCGAACATCACCAGATTGGCGTCCATTCCCATCAGGGGATTTCGGCCCACAAAGCCAGTCACCGCATCCGTGCCGAGCAGTACGGCGGCGTCGAAGACGCGCAGCATCAGCTCGTGCTTTTTTCTGCGCACGGATTCATCTGCGGCGAGCATGTTGTCGAAGTAGGCGAGGTCCGAGAGGCCAACGCCCGTGGATTGCATGGCCCGGCGGACCCGTGATGCGCGCGCCGCACCGAAGGGTTGGCGCAGATCCAGCGTGTTGGCCACAGGATCAAGAAGTGCCGCAGCCGGCACATCACTTTCCGTCGGGTGCAGGGCCGCAGAGAGCTCGATATTGGGGCAGCGGAGCTCCCGGGCAAACTCCAACCACTCCTCGATGGCCAGATCCGGGTCGGCGTCTCGACGGTTGCGGGGAGTCAATTCCTGCAACGCGGCGGTGAGGATGCTGAGCCTCATCGGTCTCGGCCTGAAGTCTCTCGCTGGTAATTGCGCTTCGGGTGACCTTGCGTGTTCGATCATATGGCGTGCTCCCGCGCAGACCTGTACGCGACCGTCTCATTGCGAAACGTCGCGGCGAACAGCACCAGCACCACCGCTGCAAAGGCAGCCGGATACAGCCAGATGGACTTCCAGTCATGCGCACCGCCGACGGAGTACCTATCGTCAATCAGGCCGGCAGCCCAGAAGCCGACCAGCATGCCGACACCGTAGGTCGCCAAGGTTATCAGGCCCTGGGCTGCAGCCTTATGCCGTGCGCCCGCCTTGGAGTCGGTGTAGATCTGGCCGGAGACGAAAAAGAAGTCATAACACGCACCATGCAGCGCAATGCCCAGGAGCAGCATGAAGGCAAGCTCGTGCGCATTGCCAAAAGCGAACAGCAGATACCGACAGACCCAGGCCAGCATGCCCAGGAGCAGCGTGGTTTTCATCCCGAAGGTTTTCAGGAACAGCGGGATCAACAACATGAACAGCACTTCCGACATCTGACCGATGGTCTGCTTGCCGGTCGCATTGGCGACATGAATCTCGGTCAGAAACTGATTGGCGTTCTGGTAATAGAACGCCAGGGGAATACAGATCAGGATCGACGCTACGAAGAACACCACGAAGTTCTTGTGCCGCAATAGGACCAGTGCATCAAGACCCAGGACGTGCCCGAGGCGCACCTGTTCCTCGGGCTTGGGCAGGGGCGGGGTGCGCGGCAACGTGAAGCTGTAGATCCCGAGTGCAATTGAGGCAATCGAGCACATGAGAAAGGTATTGCCAAGCGAGCCCTGTGCCATGGCCGCAGGTGAATCCCAGGCGAACAGGTAACTGATCACGAGGCCCGCGACGATCCAGCCGATCGTGCCCCACATGCGAACACGCGAGAAGTGCCTGGCGGGCTCATCCATCTGCCGAAATGAGATGGTGTTGACCAGCGCGAGCGTCGGCATATACAGAATCATGTACGCGAGCAGGCAGGGATAGAAGGCACTGAAGCCTCGAGCCCTGGATAGCGCGTACAGCAGCAGGCCGCCGGCGATGTGCAAGGCGCCGAGCAGCCGCTCGGCATTGAAGTAACGATCGGCGATCAGCCCGGCGATGAACGGGGCGATGATCGCACCCCAGGCTTGCGTGGAATAGGCGAGCGCGCTCTGCGCTCCGTTGGCGTGCAGACTCGAGGCCAGGTAGCTCCCCATGGTGACGAACCACCCACCCCAGATGAAGAACTCCAGGAACATCATGATGCACAGACGAAATCGGGTCGTTCTGGTCACTGGGTGTCCTCGAGAATCACCGCGGTGCGATGCGCTACAGGCTCAGCCAGACCGACCCGGCGCGGGAGCTCGCGACCGCCTGCGCGATGAAGCGCAAGCCGCGCAGGCCATCCTGGACCCCGGGGTACTCGCGCACCGGCGCCTGACCCAGGCCGACCCGGCGCACGTCCTCGATGAAGCCGCGGTAGATGTTCGCAAAAGCCTCGAGATAGCCCTCCGGATGCCCGGCCGGCATTCGCGTGATGGCCCTGGCCGATGGGCTCAAGTAGCTCTGCCCGGTCCGTAAGCGCTCCCAAGCTCTGCCAGAGCCCTTATAAATGAGTGTGTTCGGATCCTCCTGGTGCCATTCCAGCCCCGCTTGGGATCCATAAACCCGAATCGAGAGCCTGTTTTCCTCCCCACAGGCGATCTGCGAGCAGACCAATGTCCCCTTGGCTCCGCCGCGCAGTCTCAGCAGAATACTGGCGTCGTCATCCAACCGCCGGCCCGCTACGACGGAGCTCAGGTCCGCACACAGGGCCTCGATCGGACGGTCGGTCACGAACTCGAGCAGATTCTGGGCGTGCGTACCGATATCGCCGACGCAACCCCCGAGGCCGGCCCGTGCCGGATCGGTTCTCCAGGCGGCCTGCTTGTTGCCGCGGCTCTCCAGCGGCTCCATCAGCCAGTCCTGGGTGTATTCGACCATGACCTTTCTAATCTCGCCCAGCTGCCCGCGACGCACCATGTCACGCGCCTGGCGCACCGCGGGGTAGCCCGTGTAGTTGTGTGTGAGCGCAAACAACGTCGGGCCGCCTTCAACCAGGCGAACCAGCTCTTCCCCCTCGGCGACCGTCAACGCGAGGGGCTTGTCACACACGACATGAATGCCCGCGGCAAGGAAGGCCTTCGCTACCGGGTAATGCAGATCATTCGGGGTCGCGATGATGACAAAGTCAATCCCGTTCTTGTCGGCTGCCTCGGACGAGGCCATGTCCGCATAGGAGTTATAGGCGCGCTCGAGAAACCAGGCCGCGGCACTCTCGCGGGCGATCTCAGGGTGAGAGGACATTGCACCCGCGACAACTTGTGCCTGGCCGTCGAGCTCAGCGGCAATGCGATGCACCGATCCGATAAATGCGCCACGGCCCCCGCCGACGATACCGGCACGCAGGCGGCGCAGGGGCGGGGGGGTTGCAACCTTGCTCATATCGGACGCATCTCAAGGTATGAAAGTCGATTGCCTGGGCGCTGCGGGCGGCTCCGGGAAGTCTAAGCGTGAGACGGGCGGGAATCGATAGCTGCAGAAGATGACGTCGATGGCGTCCTTTGTTAGTGTATCGACGCATTTGCGAACAGGGACCTCGCTCCAGCCGGCGCCGCAGAATGAAATTCCTGCCTCTCATCTGGTCCGGCATCTGGCGTAAGCCGGGACGCACGATCCTCATTTTCCTCCAGGTGGGCGTTGCCTTTGCGCTGTTCGGCGTGCTGCAGGGCCTGAAGACCGGCGTCCAGCATGCGGTCGATGCTGCGCGGGCGGACCTGCTCATCGTGCACAGTCGCCTCAGTCTCATCATGGAGGGGCTGCCCATCAGCCTGCTCGGGCCGATCCGCTCGGTGCCGGGAGTGGGCGTAGCGATCCCCGTGGAACTGTTCGTCTGTCACTACCAGAAGCCCGAGCAGGGAGTCCTCAGCGTGGCGGTGACGTCCGACAAGGACTGGACGACGGCCTTCACCTTCGCGATCGCGCCCCAGGATCTCGATGCCTTTGCCAAGTCGCGTACCGCCGCGTTGGTGCTGGAAGCCACGGCGAAGAAATACGGGTGGAAGGTCGGGGACCGGATCCCGCTCATCTGCCGTACGGTGCAGAAGAACGGCTCACCAAACTGGACCTTCGAGGTCGTTGGGACCTTCACCGACAGCGATTTCGGCGGCGGCGGCGACAAGATCATCATGAGTTTCCCGTACTACGACGAGGCGCGCGCGACCGGCAGGGGGACGGTAAATCACATCAACGTTTCGGTGACCGATCCGAACCTCGCCGTGCCGGTAGCCGAGGCGATCGACCGGCTCTCGGCCAACTCCTCGCACGAGACCAAGACCGAGTCGATCCGTGAGCTCGCCCAACAGCAGGTGCAGCAGATCGGCGATTTCGACTTTCTCATCCGCGCGGTCGTGAGCGCGGTGCTGGCGGCGCTGCTCTTTGCGATCGCCTCCATGATGGTGCAGTCGGTACACGAGCGCACTTCCGAGCTTGCAGTGCTCAAGACCATCGGCTTCACGGACCGTGCCGTGTTCATGCTCATTCTGGCGGAGGCCCTAAGCGTTTGTATCCTGGCTGGCGCCTTCGGGCTCGCACTGGCCACTGCCGCTTTGCCGATCGCGGCGCGCGTGGTAACCGGGTTGTCGATGCCGAAGATCACGCTCGCGATCGGTCTGGGCTTTGCAGTGCTGGTGGCGCTGATAAGTGCGGCGGTGCCGGCGCTGCTCGCGGCGCGCCTCAGGGTTTCGACCGCACTGGCCGAGCGCTAGAAAGAACGTCATGAATTTCCTGCGCCAGTCGACTGCCCTGCTGCGGCTCAATCTCGGGGGTCTCGCCGCGCGCAGCGGCGCGGTACTCACGATCCTGATCGGCGTGACCTGTGCGGTGGGCGTGTTGATCTCGATGCTGGCCATGGGAACCGGCGCGCACCGGCAGGCACTCGGCGATGTGCGCGACGACGTCGCGGTCGTTGTCAGCCGCGGAAGCAGCGATCTCGACAGCAGCGTTTCGAGAGATCAGGCGACGACGGTGGCCGACCTGCCCGGCATCTCCTTAGGGAGCGATGGCAAGCCCCTCATCGGGTATCAATCCGTCGTCATCATGGAGGGACACCGCCGCGGAACCGGTGCCAGGGTGTTCTTCCCGCTCATCGGGACGAGTCCCAGCGTGACCGCCATGAGACCGGAGATACACTTCACCGAGGGACGCATGTTCCAGCCAGGGCTGCACGAGCTCGTCGCCAGCAACCCGTGCGTGCGTACGTTCACCGGCTTCGAGCTCGGCGCCGAGCGCGACGTGCGCGGGATTGGCTGGAGCGTGGTCGGGCACTTCGACCAGGGGAACAGCATGCAGTGCCAGGTGCTGGCCGACGTTGAGACCCTCATGACGGTATTCGGGCGCAACGCCTTCACGAACGTCAGCGTCGAGCTCAAGTCCCCGCGGGACTTCGATGCGTTTCGCGCCGCGCTCGAGGCGAATCCCGCCCTGAACCTCGAGGCGAGGCGCGAGCGAGATCAGGTGGAGGGGAGATTCAAGGGCTTCAAGGCACTCCTCAACTTCGCCGCCTACTTCGTAGGCGCCATCATGGCGGTGGGAGCCACGCTCGGCGCCGTGAACTCGCTCTACTCGATCGTGGATGCACGGCGCCGCGAGCTTGCGACCCTGCGTGCGATTGGCTTCGGCTCGGGGGCGATCGTTGCCGCAACCCTCGTCGAGTCGATGCTGCTCGCCTTACCGGGCGCGCTGCTCGGAGCCGCACTCGCCTGGATCTTCTTCCACGGCATGGCGGTCAGCCCCTTCGGCTTCAGCTTTCAGCTCGATGTCACGCCGCAGCTTGCTGGGATCGGCATCGTATGGGCGCTCGCAATGGGCTTGGCCGGCGGACTGCTGCCCGCGCTGCGGGCGGCGCGAGTGCCGGTGACGACGGCACTGCGCGCCACTTGATGCTGGCG
>Ga0209488_10001167_pt1 | contig 22434 bp, 25 predicted proteins | sample Rivendell_Oct201_8_FD_188349 | JGI IMG/M metagenome (GOLD analysis project Ga0209488, IMG submission 188349) | Vadose zone soil microbial communities from the Eel River Critical Zone Observatory, Northern California, USA -... | ecosystem: Environmental > Terrestrial > Soil > Vadose zone >...
AGACATGGTGAGGCTCGGCGCGGCGCGCCAGCCGTGCTAAGCGGTGCGCGCCATGGGAATTTTTCACGCATTCGACGGTCTTTTGCGCCGCCTCCGGGGGATCGATCGTGCGGTTCTGGTCAAGGGGGTCAGTTTTGCCATGATCGGTCTCGTGAATACCGGGATCGATTTTGGCGTATTCACCTTCACCTACTACTATTTGGGCTGGCACATTTTCGTCGCCAACCCGATCGCCTGGCTGATGGCGGTCAGCAACTCCTACGTATTGAATTCAATGATCACGTTTGCGGCGGAAACGGGACGCCGCCTGAGCCCGCGAGCTTACATTACGTTCATCTTGTCCCAAGCCGGTGGGCTGATTGCCAATACGACGACCGTCTTCATCCTGTCTTATTTCATGCCAGCGTGGATGGCGAAGATTCCCGCTATCGGCGCGAGCTTCATTGTTGACTTCACGCTCTCATATCTCGTGGTTTTTCGCCGCCGGGAAGAGCTTTCCAAAAGTTAGCGATCAGGGGGAGAGTTGCTTTGCTGCACAACGAAAATCTGACGGCCGACCGGCCGACCTTCGTCACTCATCTCGAATGCGCCTACACGGGCGAGCATTACCCGGCCGATGCGGTGCATAACCTCTCGCGCGCCAGCAAGCCGCTGCTGGTGCGCTACGACCTCGAAGGTGTGCGCAAGGCGTTGAGCAAAGAGGTGCTCGCGCGTCGTCCGGCTGATCTGTGGCGCTATCGCGAGCTTTTGCCCGTGCGCCACACGCACGACATCGTCAGTCTCGGCGAGGCGGTGACCCCGCTGGTGCCCTTGCCGAAGCTTGCAGCGCAAGGCGGTGAGCTGATTGTGAAGGACGAGGGCCGGCTGCCGACCGGCTCGTTCAAAGCGCGCGGCCTGGTCATGGCCGTGTCGATGGCAAAGGCGCTCGGAATCACGCACATGGCCATGCCGACCAATGGCAATGCCGGTGCGGCGCTCGCCGCCTATGCGTCGAGTGCCGGCATCAAGACGACGATCTTCTGTCCGGAGGATACACCCGAAGTCAACGTGAGCGAGATCGCGCTGCAGGGCGCGACCGTGTATCGCGTCAACGGGCTGATCGACGATTGCGGGAAGATCGTCGGTGAAGGCAAGGCCAAGGTTGGCTGGTTCGATGTCTCCACGCTCAAGGAGCCCTATCGCATCGAAGGCAAGAAGACGATGGGGCTCGAGCTTGCCGAACAGCTTGGCTGGGAAGTGCCTGACGTCATTCTCTATCCGACCGGCGGCGGAACAGGTTTAATTGGAATGTGGAAGGCGTTCGCCGAGCTCGAGGCGATCGGCTTCATCGGCAAGAAGCGGCCGCGCATGGTGGCGGTGCAGGCCGCGGGCTGCGCCCCGATGGTGCGAGCTTATGAGGCAGGCGAGGAGCACGCGCCGCGTTGGGAGAACGCGCACACGATTGCGTCGGGCATCCGCGTTCCGCAGGCCGTCGGCGACTTTTTGATTCTGCGTGCGGTGCGCGAGAGCGGCGGGTTCGCGATTGCAGTTGACGATGACGCCATCACCTCGGCGCTTGAGGAAGCGGCGCGCGTGGAAGGCTTCCTGATGTGCCCGGAAGGCGCCGCCACCTACGCGGCCTACAAGCAGGGCCTCGCCGACGGGCGCATCCGTCGCGACGAGCGCGCGGTGCTGTTCAATTGCGCGACCGGGCTCAAATACCCGTTGCCGCCATCGCGTCGCACCCTTGATCGCCATAAGCCGATCGACTTCGCGGCCCTGTGAGGGCGTGATACGCTCCCGAAAACGGGAGGATACTATGACAAGACTATTGCTCGCCGCCACGCTGGCCGCGATCGTTGCCGGCGTTTCGCATGCCAATGCGCAGACCTATCCGGCACGCCCGATCACCATGATCGTGCCGCTTGCGCCGGGTGGCTCGACCGATGTGATCGGCCGCATCATGGCGGAAGGCATGCGCGTCTCGCTCGGGCAACCGATCGTGGTCGAGAACGTGACCGGCGCCGGCGGCACGATTGGGGTGGGGCGGCTCGCCCGCGCGACGCCTGATGGCTACACGTTCGGCATCGGGCAGTGGGGCACCAACATGGCGAACGGTGCCATCTACTCGCTCCAGTACGATCTCGTGGCGGACTTCGAGCCGATTGCGCTGATCGCCACGCAGCCGTTCTTGATCGTGGCCCGAAAGAATCACCCCGCGAAGGATCTCAAGGAACTGGTCGCGTGGCTGAGGGCCAATACTGACAAGGCCTCGCAAGGCAACTCGGGCATCGGCACGCCAAGCCATGTGGCGGGCGTATTCTTGCAGAATGCGATCGGGGCGCGCTGGCCGCTGGTACCCTATCGCAGCGCCGGCCTGTCGATGCAGGACCTCATTGCGGGTAACATCGACCTCACGCTCGATACGCCCGCGGTCTCGATGCCGCAGGTGCGCTCGGGCAACATCAAGGCTTATGCGGTGACCGCCAAGAGCCGCATTGCGGTCGCGCCCGAGATTCCGACGACGGACGAGGCTGGCCTGCCGGGCTTCTACTTCTCGTTCTGGCACGCGCTGTGGGCGCCCAAGGGTACGCCGCAGCCGATCATCGCCAGGCTCAACGACGCCGCCGCGAAGGCGCTCGCTGATCCGGGGATCAAGCAGAAGCTCGTCGACCTCGCACAGGACATTTTCCCGCGAGAGCAACTCACGCCGCAGGCGCTGCTGGCGTTCCACCAGGCGGAGATCAACAAATGGTGGCCGATCATCAAGGCCGCCGGCATCAAGGCGGAGTGAGGATGCCATGCTGAAAGTCTTAGCTGTTGCGTTGGTGTCGATTGCTGGTGTGCGAGACGTCAGCGCCCAGGCCTATCCGTCGAAGCCCATCACCGTCGTGGTGCCGTTCGCGGCCGGTGGCCCCTCTGATGCGCTGGCGCGCATCCTGGGCGACCGCATGAGGGCGACGCTCGGGCAGGCGTTCGTGATCGAGAACGTCACTGGCGCTGGCGGATCGATCGGAGTGGGCCGTGCGGTGCGCGCGCCGGCCGACGGCTACACGATCAGCTTCGGGCATCTGGGCACGCACGTGGCGAACCAGGCGATCTATCCGCTGCCATACGACATGCTGGCCGACCTCGATCCGGTGGTGCTGCTGCCCAGCAACCCCATGGTCATGGTGAGCCGGAATTCATTGCCCGCGAAGGGCCTGCAGGAGCTGCTCGCCTGGCTCAAGGCCAACCCCGACAAGGCGACGGCGGGCACCGCCGGCGCAGGCTCCGGCTCGCATATCGGCGGCGTCTATTTGCAGAATCTCACCGGGCTGCGCCTGCAGTTCGTGCCCTATCGCGGCACGGCGCCGGCGCTCACCGACCTCGTCGCTGGCCAGATCGACATCATTGTCGATCAGGCCTCGAACTCGATGCAGCAGATCCGCACTGGCAACATCCGCGCCTATGCGATCACCGATCGCAAGCGGCTATCGGCCGCGCCCGATATTCCGACCGTGGACGAAGCCGGCCTGCCGGGTTTCTACATGACGCTGTGGAATGGCCTCTGGGTGCCGAAGGGCACGCCGAAGGAGGCCGTGAACAAGCTCAACGCCGCCGTGGTCGAGGCGCTCGCCGATCCGGCGGTGAAGCAGCGGCTGGTCGATCTTGGCCTCGAAATCCCTGAGCGCGATCAGCTCACGCCGGAGGCGCTCGCTGCCTGGCACAAGGCCGAAGCCGGCAAGTGGTGGCCGATCATCAAGGCGGCGAACATCAAGCCGGAGTGAGATTCGGCATTGCCTCGCGGCATCGTCATGGCCGGGCTTCGTCCCGGCCATCGACGACTTCCTTCAAGCAAGACGTGGATGCCCGCGACAAGCGCGGACATGACGGCTGAGAGGAAGTGCCTCGACGGCCTTTCATCGCCCCTCGAGGAACTGTGCGAACGCCCGATTGAGCGCGTTCGAGGCCGCGACGAGCTTCGCAAGGCCACAGTTTTGAGCGAGTGGCATCGGAAGCTGCCGTGGGGGGCATTCATGTTTATTAAGCAGGAGACTCGAATGAAAGTATTGGCAACGGCTCTGATTGCAGTGTCGCTCTCGGCGACCACGGCGGCGGCGCAATTCACGATCACCTCACCAGCCCAATCAGGTGGGGCCTTTGGCGTGGATCCGATCATGCGCATCACCTCGACCTTGCGCACGGCCGTGACCCTTTCGCCGACTCAGTCGGTGCCGGATGCCAGCGCGCAGGAGGCCGCCCGCCGGGCGCTCTATGCCATGGCGGCAGATGAATGCGCACCACTGTCCGAAGTCTTCAAGAGCGAATGCCGGCTCAGCTCGGTGCAGATGATCGTTCCCCCGACGGTTGGCGTCCCGGCTACGCCAACAAACATCATGAGTGCGACCGCGGTCTATGAGTTGCGGCCGATGCGAGCGCCCGGTCGATAGGTGACGCCGTTCAGCGCACGTAATATCGGCGGGTCACCAGCGTCGCGATCGTCGCGAGATTGAGCAAGTTGAATCCGACGCCGGCCGCGAAGGCCGGTGCGTAATAGCCGTAGTGGTCGTACAGGATGCCGGCAAGCCAGGTGCCGGTCGCCATGCCGCTGCCGCTGAGCAGGAGCAAGGCCGGCACCCGCCAGCTCGCCTCGCGCGCCGGGAAGTATTCGCGGATCGCCAGCACATAGGCCGGAATGAGCGCACTGAAGCCGACCCCGAAGGCGCCGGCGACTGCGAACAGCCCGGCTTCATCCTGCGTGAACAGGAACCCGGCCATCCCGGCCGCCTGCAGCACCGAGCTGATCAGCAGCGTCAGCAATCCGCCGATCCGGTCGGAGACCGCGCCCCAGACCTGGCGGCTCATGAAGCCCACGCCGAGGAGAACGGACAGCATGACGGCGCCATGCGTCGGGGTAATGCCGAGGTCGGAGCAGAATGCGACCAGATGTGCCTGCGGCATCGACATGGTGACGCAGCACAGGAAGGCCGCGATCGCGAGCATGACAAACACCACGTTGGGTGGCCAGCCGAACACCTTCGGCGTGGCGGCTTCGCCAGCACTGCCGCTGGCGACCGCGATCACTTCGGGCGGCTCGTGCAGGAACAGCAAGGCGAGCGGAATGATCAAGACGATTGCGAACAGGCCGTAGCCGATCATTGTGGCCTGCCAGCCGAACAGCGCGATCGCGCGCTCGAAGATCGGCGGCCACACCGTGCCGGCGAGATAGCTGCCGCTCGAGATCAGCGCCAGCGCCGAGCCGCGCCGCCGGTCGAACCAGCGGCTGACATAAACGTACAGCGGCGCGTTGAGCCCGGAACTGCCAAGGAGCCCCATGAAAATGCCGTGGCCGACATAGAGCTGCCAGGGCTCACCAAGCGTCGAGATAAAAAGCCCAATGCAGACCGACACTCCGCCGAACAGCACGGTCCAGCGAATGCCATAACGCTCGGCAAGGCGCCCCATCGCGAGGCCGCCGACCGAGGAGCCGAACCAGGCCAGCGAGCTGGCGAGTGCCGGCGCCGAGCGCGAGCCGCCGAGGTCGGCGGCGATCGATTTCAGGCCCACCGCGTTGATCCAGAGCGAGCCGAACGAGAGCGACAGGAGCGTGACCGAGACGCCGGCCACGAGCCATGACGTGCGTGTTTCGATGCTTGGTGCGAGCAAAAGGTGGTCCCGGCAGGGGTTGCGGCGAAGCGGCGGACTGTAGCTCGCGTGAGGCGCAACTGGAATGCGCGACGCGAGGGGCTGCGATGCGTCAGCCCGCAAGCCCTGCTTCGAGCCTGGTATAGAGCGGATTGTCGCGTGCAAACACATAGCCGAGATCGGCGACCGTGACAGCTTCCGCGCCCTGCTGGCGCAGGAAACTGGCGAGCGTATGCACCTCGCCGGGTGGGCAATGCAGCGTGACCATCCCGGATGATGTTGCATTGCCGAACGGGACTTCGACCCCGAAGCGCTTCTGCGCTTCCACCAGCACCGCATCATTGTTGCCGGCGAGGCGTGCGCGCACCTCGCGAAACGCACGTCCGCGCGCTTCGGCGGCCAGGCGATCGAGCAGCAGGCGGGCGGTGGCGCGCTCGTTCTCACCCCAATGGGCGATGCGGGCGGCGACCAGATTGGCTTGCGAGCGCAGGATCACGCCGTCGTCGATCACCTTAAGCGCATTGGCGGACAGTGTCGCGCCGGTCGTGGTGATGTCGACGATCAACTCGGCGGTGCCGGCTGCGGGTGCGCCTTCGGTCGCGCCTGAGCTTGCCACGATGCGATAGTCGGTGACGCCGTGCGCGGAGAAGAAATCGCGCGTGAGGTTGATGTATTTGGTGGCGACGCGGAGCTTGCGATTGTGCTTGAGCCGGAACGCGGTCGCGACGTCGTCGAGGTCGGCCATGGAATGGACATCGATCCACGCCTGCGGCACCGCCACCACCACGTTGGCGTGGCCGAAGCCGAGCCCGTCGATCAGGATGACCTTGCTGTCGGCATCCGGGATCATCTCCCGCACCAGGTCTTCGCCGGTGACACCGAAATGCACCATGCCTTGGCCGAGCAGCTCGGTAATCTCGGGCGCCGATAGAAAGGCGACCTCGACGCCAGCAAGGCCCGCGATCGTGCCGCGATAGTCGCGCGCGCCGCGCGGTTTGATGAGCTCAAGCCCGGCGCGCGAGAAGAAGCGCGCGGCGTTCTCCTGCAGTCGCCCTTTCGCGGGCACCGCGATGACGAAAGGCGCGCTCATGCGGCGCCCCCACGGGCGGCAAGCCGCTCGATCCAGGCCGCGAAGCCCACCGCCGGAATGGGCCTGGCGCTGCCGAGCCTGGTGAGCAAGCCGTCATAGCGCCCGCCGGCGACCAGCTGCCCGGTGGCGCGTCCTTGCGGATCGTGCAGCTCGAACACGAAGCCCGTGTAGTAGTCGAGGCCGCGGCCGAACGCGGTCGAGAACTTGATGCGACGGACGTCGACGCCGCGCGCGGCCAGAAAGCCAGTGCGGCTCTCGAACAGATCGAGCGCGGCGTTAAGCTTGAGCGAGCCGTCCTTGGCGATCGTGCGCAGCTCGGCCGCCGCCTCGTCAGGATCGGCCGCGACTGCGAGGAAGCGCTCGATCAGCGCGCGCGTCTCGCGCGGCAGCGAGGTCTGGGCGCCAAGCGCAGCCTGCTCGAGGAAACGATCCGCGATCTCGCCGACCGAGCGGCCGCCGACCGCCGAGATGCCGGCGATCGACAGGAGGTCGGTCACCAGCGCGTGGGCGCCTTTCGGGTCGGAGCCCGCCAGCGCCGCCAGCACGCCCTGGTATTCCGGCCGCGCATGCGTGGCTGAGATGGTCAGCCGCTCCAGATCCTGTGCGAGCGAGGTCTTGTGGTTGAAATCCTTGATCAGGCGGCGCTTCCAGGCCGGCGCGAGGTCGAGCGCCGCGATGAGCGCGGCAAACAGGCCGACATCGCCGATGCGGATATCGGGCGTGGCGAGGCCATAGTGCGCGGTCGTGTCGAGGCCGAGTGCCAGCATCTCGGCATCGGCGGCCGCGATGTCCGGCCGTCCAAATGATTCGATGCCGGCCTGCAGGAACTCGCCGGATTCGTTCTGGCGGTGCCGGAAGACCTGCCCGAGGTAGCAAAACCCATGCGCTTTGCCGGCCGTGGGTGAGGCCAGATAGTCGCGCGAGACCGGAATGGTGAGGTCGGGCCGCAGGCACAGCTCGCGGCCATGCGGATCGCTGGTGAGAAACATCCGTTTGCGGATGTCCTCGCCCGAGAGGTCGAGGAACGGCTCCGCCGGCTGCAGGATGGCAGGCGCAAGGCGGGTGTAGCCGGCGCGCTCGAAGGAGGCCACGAGCGCTTCGGCGCGCTTGTCACGCGCGGTCTCCGCGGACCTTGTTGCTGCACTCGCCATGTTACGCAAATACGGTTTAAGCCATTGGTGGCAGCGGGCTTTAGCACGCGCCGGTTACGATTTCGATGCTGTTGCGGGTATGCGATTAATGGATCGCTCGCTATGACGGCCGTGTGAACGGGGGATGGTTAACGCCAATCTCCCAGCACGGCGTCGACGAGTGCCAGCGCCGCGACCGCGGCGGTGTCGGCGCGCAGGATACGCGGCCCGAGCGCGAGCCGGACCACGTTGGGTGCTCGCAGGAGGGCGGCCCGCTCGTCCTCGCCGAATCCTCCCTCCGGGCCGATCAGAACCGCGAGCGGCGGTGGAGCGGTGCCAGCGGCCAGCCGGGCCGCGGCGAGCGCCGCCAGCGGGTCTTTCACCTCGGCCTCCTCGTCGCAGAAGATCAGCAAGCGCTCGGGCTTGCGCTCGGCCAGCATGTGCTCGAGGCCAGCCGGGGCAGCAATCTCAGGCAGCGTCAGGATGCCGCACTGCTCGGCCGCCTCGATCGCATTGGCCTGCATCCGCTCAAGGTTGACGCGTGTGACCTGAGTGTGCCGCGTCAGCACGGGCTGCAGGCGCGAGGCGCCCATCTCGACTGCCTTCTGCACCATGTAGTCGAGCCGCGCATGCTTGAGCGGCGCGAACAGATAATGCAGATCGAGCGGCGTCGTCTGGGCGCGGGTCTGCTCGCCGAGTGCAAGCGCCAGCGCGCGTTTTCCATGGTCCGCCAAGATGGCGCGCCATTCACCGTCGCGGCCGTTGAACACCAGCACGGGCGCGCCGGCCTTCAGACGCAGCACATTGCGCAGGTAATTCGCCTGCGGCGGGTCGAGCTCGAGCGTGTAGCCGCCCATAAGAGCGGCCTCGACGTAGAGCCTCGGGCTGTGGAAATCGTAACGTGGCATGGGTGGCGGTCGGACCTGGGCGGCCATTGATTTTCGGGCTTGGTGCTAAATTAGTGACTTGCCGTGTTATCGCCCGATTCAAAAGCCTGTTATTATGGCAGGGGCGAAGCTATGCGGCCGAATCGGCTGGGAGAAGAAGAGGACGTGCCATGACGGTCAGCCGGACCCTTCTGTTTGCGACCTTTGTGGTTGCCGCTCCGTTTGCGGCTTATGGGCAGTTCGGTGGTATGCCGGGGATGCCGGGCGCCCCCGGCGGGATGCCGGGCGCCCCGGGCGGGGGTGGCGGCTTTGGTGGCGCGCAGCAGGGTCCGCCGCCCGCGTGCCGCGAGCTGTTGTCGATGCGCGACGAGGTCCAGAAGCATGGCACGGCCATCCAGAAGGCCAACGAGCGCAAGGCCACCGTTCAGGAAGCCTGCAAGCTGTTTAAGAACTTCCTGGGCGCGGAGGCCAAGTTCATCAAGAGCCTCGAGGACAACACCCGGACCTGTGGCGTCCCGGCCGACGCCATCAAGCAGGCCAAGGACGGGCACTCCAAGGCTTCGGCAGTTGGCAAGCAGGTGTGCGATGCCGCCGCGCAAGGGCCGCGCCCGGCCGGGCCGAGCCTGAGCGATGCTTTGGGTGCAGGCCCCGTGATGCCTGAGAGCTCCAAGTCGAGCAGCGGTGGGGCCTTCGACACGCTGAACGGCAACATCCTGTCGCGATGACCGGCGCGGCCGCCGGACGCGTTGCCGATTCTACCGGAAACTGGGTCGACAGCCTCGCACCGGCGTGGGCGCGTCCCTACCTGCGGCTCGCGCGTCTCGATCGCCCGATCGGGTCCTGGCTGTTGTTGTTGCCGTGCTGGTGGTCGGCGGGGCTAGCCGCTGTGGCGGCACGCGAGCAGGTCAACCTTTGGCATCTGCTGCTCTTCTTCGTTGGCGCCTTTGCGATGCGCGGCGCCGGCTGCACCTGGAATGACATCGTCGATCGTGATCTCGACACCATGGTCGAGCGCACCCGCTCGCGCCCGATCCCGTCGGGTCAGGTGAGCGTCACGGCGGCGTTCGCGTTTCTGACGCTGCAGGCCCTCATCGGCCTTGCGGTGCTGGTCCAGTTCAACCGCTTCACCATCATGACCGGCATCGCGTCGCTCGCAGTCGTCGCGATCTATCCGTTCATGAAGCGCGTGACCTACTGGCCGCAGATCGCGCTCGGCCTCGCCTTCTCCTGGGGCGCGCTGATGGGCTGGCCGGCGGTGTTCGCCCGGCTCGATTGGCCGGCGCTCTTGCTCTATGCCGGCGCGATCGCCTGGGTGATCGGCTACGACACGATCTACGCGCATCAGGATCGCGAGGACGATGCGCTGATCGGTATCAAGTCGACCGCGCTTTTGTTCGGTGAGCGCACCAAGCCGATACTCGCTGTCTTCTATACGCTGGCAGTCGCGCTGATCGCGCTGGCGGGCTGGAGCGTCGGCGCCGGCATCGTGTTCTCGCTCGGGCTTGTTGCCTTTGCGGCGCACCTGTCATGGCAGATCTGGCGGCTCGATATCGCCGACCCGGCGAACTGCCTAGTCGTGTTCAAATCGAACCGCGACGCCGGATTGATCCTGTTCGGCGCGTTCGTGATCGACGCGATGCGTCTATTGCCGCCGATTTGAAGCTGCTTGCAATCTAACGTCCGATTGATCGGCTGAAGTCCGTGCGGGGAGCTTGCGTCGGCCGGCCATGGCTGCCTTTCAGATGCAATGAAATCGGCGTATTCTCAATGCATCATCCGGGTTCTCAAGCGAACCCGCTGAAGACCCGATCAAAACTTGTCATCGTCGCACGTCGCGGTCGCACATCGCGACCTTTGCCAAGGAGCAAATTCATGCAACGCATGGTTCTTGCGTCCGTTACGATCGCGCTTGCAGCAGTCAGCGCAGCCGTTGTGGTCCCTGCGCAGGGCCAGCAACCGACGTTCGCAACCACGAAGGTCACCGACAATGTCTACTACTTCCGCTATCAGGGCCATCAATCGATGTTCATCGTGACGCCCGCCGGCGTTATCGCCACTGACCCGATCAGCGAAAACCGCCCGGCAGCGGAAGCCTATCTCGCCGAAATCCGAAAAATCACCCAGGCACCGATCCGCTACGTGGTGTACAGCCATCAGGACCCCGATCACATTGCCGGCGGCAGGCCGTTCAAGGATGCCGGCGCGACCTTCGTGGCGCATCGCTTCGCTAAGGGGAACATCGCGCAGATGAAGCGTGCCGACATCGTGCCGGTCGACGAGATTGTCGATGACCAGCGCACGCTCAGCGTCGGCGGCACCGATCTGGAATTGACTTATCTCGGCAGGAATCACACCGAAGGCATGCTGCTCATGCGGCTGCCGCGCGAGCGGCTCATCTTCACGGTCGACTGGATTCCAGTCGAGGGTGTTCTTTTCCAGAACATGCCAGGATTCTATCTGCCGGAACTCGAAGAGGGGCTCAAAAAGGTGCTCGCGCTAGACTGGGATCGGAATATCCCCGCCCACGGCAGCCGTCTCGGCACCAAGGCGGACCTCCAGAATCTCATCAACTACTTGGCGGATCTTTCCGCCGAGGTGAAGAAGGCGGCAGACGCCGGCAAGTGCCCGGATGTGGCAAAGAATGAGATCAAACTGCCAAAATACGCATCCTGGACGAATTACGATCGCTACCTGCCGGGCAATATCGAACGCTATTGCACCTACTGGACAACAGGGAAGTAGCATCGCAGTCATATCGGCGCGGCCGCAGGCAGCGCTGTGATGATCAGGTGCGCGCGATGATCTCGCGCTCGTCGCGATGAACGGCAGCGTCTGCGATCGATTTGCCGACGGGACGGCGCAGCGGCAAGGTCGGTCGCCGCGCTCGCAGCGCCGAACGGCGGCGGCGGCGCCAGCTTGGCGTCGCGACGCGGACGGCGCCCATGCGCGCGAACGGTTCGCGCAGGCTGCCGTCGGCCTCGACGACCAGCAGCGGCAGGCAGAGCGCACGCCCCCACGACTGCCATTCCGCCACGATGTCGATACCGTCAGTGGCGCGGTAAAGTGGGAGCGACAAACCGGGATCACGATGTTCGAGCACGACAGCGACGGCGCCCTCGTGCCCATCATGCGGCGGCTCGATCCGGATCGCGACGCCGAGATAGGCGGCGATCCGCACCCTGATCGCCATCTTGATGCCACGCACGGCCCGGCGTAGCACAACATGATCGCGCGAAAGCTCGACCACGCGTACGCGTCCGTCCGCGGTCCTGTCGTTGACCGCGAACCGAACCGGGAGTGTGAAGGGGTCGAGCCGCCGCTCATGGCGGCTCGACCCGGCAGGAGAGACCCTGCCGATTGCTGCTTGACGCCTCAAGATTACGCTCCCCGCCGGGGTTATCCCCGATCCGCCTTGTCTGCCGGAAGTTCGTGCTTCCGGTCCTTGCCGCAAACATGCCGCAAACACTTCGGAATCGGCTTAATGTTCCTGGTTAATTCGCAGTATCACGGCTCCTGAGCGTTCTCATGCTTGACGCGGCGTTGCTGCGTTTCGTCAATTTGTCCCTAACCTCCACCTCCAACACGGAAAATTGAGCCAATGACCTCGTTGTTCGACCAAACGGCCCTTGCCGACCTTGCCGAGCGTCTGGTCGCGGCGGCGCGGCAGGCCGGCGCTGATGCAGCCGATGCGGTCGCAGTGCGCTCGATGTCGCTGTCGGTCGAGATCCGCGAGGGAGCAGTTGAGGAATCGCAGCGCTCCGAATCTGACGACGTCGGATTGCGCGTGCTGGTGGGGCGGCGCCAGTCGGTGGTCTCCACCAACGACATCCGGGCCGATGTGGCGCAGCTTGCCGAGCGCGCCGTCGCGATGGCCAGGATCGCGCCGGAGGATCGCTTCGCTGGCTTTGCCGATGAGAGTCTGCTGGAGCGAAATGCGCCTGACCTTGATCTGATCGATCCGGAACTGCCCTCGGTCGCGGTGCTGGAGGGGCGTGCACAGGCGGCCGAAGCTGCTGGTCTCGCGGTGAAAGGCGTGGCCAAATCAGAGGGGGCGTCGGCTTCGGCCGGCATTGGTGGCATGGTGCTGGCGACCAGCCATGGCTTTCGCGGCTCGTATCTGACCTCGCGTCACAGCCTAGCGATGAGCGCGATCGCGGGCGAGGGCACCGCGATGGAGCGCGACTACGATTTCTCCTCCGCGCTGCACGCTGCCGATCTCGATCCGGCGGAGCGGATCGGGCGCTCGGCGGGCGAGCGGGCAGTGGCCAGGCTCAATCCGCGCAAGGTTGCGACCAAGCGAGTTCCGGTCGTGTTCGACCGGCGAATCGCGGGCGGTTTGATCGGGCATCTCGCCGGCGCCATCAACGGCGCTGCGGTTGCGCGCAAGACCAGCTTCCTGCGCGACAAGCTTGGGGAGCGCTTGTTCAAGCCCGGCATCCGCATCATCGACGATCCCCTGCGCAAGCGCGGCCAGCGCTCGCGTCCATTCGATGGCGAGGGCGTCAAGGCGCGCGTGCAAGCGATCGTGGACGATGGCGTGCTCAAGACCTGGCTCCTCGACAGCGCCACGGCGCGCGAGCTCAACCTCGCAACCACCGGGCATGCTCAGCGCGGCGTGTCGTCGCCGCCGTCGCCCGGACCGACCAACCTGCATATCGAGGCGGGATCGCGCAGTCCCGATGAGCTGATCGCCGACATCTCCGATGGCTTCTACGTTACCGAGCTGATCGGCTCGGGCGTGAACCCGGTGACCGGCGACTACAGCCGCGGCGCGTCTGGGTTCTGGATCGAGAATGGCCGCCGCAGCTATCCGGTGAGCGAGGTCACGATCGCGGGCAATCTGATCACAATATTCGCTGCGCTCGAGCCCGCGAACGATCTCGAGTTCCGCTATGGCACCAACGCGCCGACGGTGCGCATCGAGGGGCTGACCGTTGCCGGACGTTGACCGCAGTCTGGGCGCACTGGCACCTGCGCTGGCGGAAACCGTTCGCGCCGCTGGCGATGTCGCACTGCGAACCTTTCGGCAGCCGTTGCGGCAATGGATCAAGGGCGAGTCGTCACCGGTCAGTGAAGCCGATATCGCGGTCAATGACTTTCTGCGCGAGCGGCTCCTTGGTCTGGCGGGCGGCTATGGCTGGATGTCGGAGGAGAACGAGGACGATCCGGCGCGGCTTGAGGCCGAAAATGTTTGGATCGTCGACCCGATCGACGGCACGCGCGCCTATCTCGCCGGCCAGGACGACTGGACGGTCTCGGTGGCGCTTGCTGCGCGCGGCCGACCCACGCTCGGCGCGGTCTTTGCTCCGGTCTCGCAGGAGCTATTCCTGGCGGTCGCAGGAGGCGGCGCCACCCGCAACGGCGTTGCCATCGCGGCCAGCTCTGGCAGCGATATCACGGGCGCAAAGGTCGTGGGCCCGAAGCGTCACATCAACTGGCTTGCCGGCCTCAATGCCAACGCCATGCCGGTACCCCGCATCGGCTCGATTGCGCTGCGGCTCGCGCGCGTCGCGCAAGGCGTGCTCGACGTTGCTTTCGCCGGCGGCAACAGTCACGATTGGGACCTTGCGGCCGCTGACCTTTTGGTGCACGAAGCCGGCGGCGCGCTCACCACGATGGCGGGCGAGGCGCTGACCTACAATAGCTCCGAGCTGGTCCATGGTGCCCTGCTGGCCGCAGGCCAGGAGCGACATGCGGCGCTCGTTGGTCTCGTTCGCAACCACCCTGAACTCGCGTGATGGCTGTCCATGCGATTGCTGAAGCGAATGACCGCCTCACGCTGGTTTCAGGTCGCCGTCGGGGTGCTGGCGGCTGAATATCTGCGGCTGGTGTGGAAGACCAACCGGTTCGTGATCGAGCCGCCCAACGGCTACGAGCGCTTTGATGCGGATCCGCCGGGGATCGCGGTGTTCTGGCATGGCCAGCATCTGATGACGCCGTTTCTCAGCCGGCGGCACCGCGTGAAAGTGATCATCTCCCGCCATCGTGACGGCGAGATCAACGCCATTGCGGCCGAGCGGCTCGGCATCGGAACGATCCGCGGGTCCGGCAGTCACTCCGGCGATTTCTTCCGCAAAGGAGGGCCGCGCGCATTCCGGGCGATGCTGGAGGCGCTGGAGCAGGGATACAACGTGGCGTCGACCGCGGACGTGCCGAAGGTGTCGCGCGTTGCGAGCCTCGGGATCGTGAAGCTCGCCGCCGCCTCAGGGCGGCCGATCTTTCCCGTGGCGATCGTCACCAGCCGCTACAAGGAATTGAATTCGTGGGATCGCTGCGTCATCAATCTTCCGTTTGGGCGCGGCGCGATCGTCTGGGAAGGCCCGATCACGGTGCCGCCCGATGCCGACGATGCTACGCTGGAGGCGGCAAGACGCGAGGTCGAGGCCGGCGTCAACCGGGTCACGAAGCGGGCCTATGCGCTGGTGGCGCGCGGCGACCGCGCGCCTGTGCATGAGGCGCGTGCGAAATAGACAATTCGCGTGATAGGCAATATGCGACCGGGGTAACTGCGAATCGGGCAACGGGCCTGATCAGCGAAGGATCCGCCATGGCGAAAAAACCCCCCAGCAAGCAACTTCTGCACCTGGTCTTTGGTGGCGAGCTCACGGATCTGGGCGACATCGAGTTCAAGGATCTCGACAAGCTGGATATCGTCGGCATCTATCCGAACTACGCGACCGCCTATACGGCCTGGAAAGCGAAGGCGCAGCAGTCCGTCGACAACGCCCACATGCGCTACTTCGTCGTGCACATGCATCGGCTGCTCGATCCCGACGAGGATGACGAAGCCGGTCATTGAAACCCTCAGCGATAGTTTCGCCAGCCTCCGCGCGCAGCGCCACCGCGCCTGACCGGCTCGTGGACGTGCCGAGTGGATGTAGCCGAGACAGATAAATCGCGTTAGCCTCCACGACCGGAAAAGGGTGGAGGGAACGATGTTCTCGAAACGCGCCGTTCTCCTTGCAATCGTGATCGCCGCTCTCGGCGTTCATGCAACCCACTCTGCACTGGCACAAACCTGGGTCGGGACCTGGACCGCAAGCCCGCACCCGCCTCGCGGCGTCATGCCGGCAAGCTTTTCGAACCAGACCGTTCGCCAGATCGTCCGTGTCAGCATTGGCGGCGGCAGAGTCAGGATCAAGCTCTCGAACGAGTTCGGCAGCAAGCCGGTGCTGATTGGAGCGGCCAGCATTGGACTGGCCGGCAAGGGCACAGAGATTGTCGCCGGCAGTCTGAGGTCACTGACGTTTGGAGGAGCAAAGAAGGTCACCCTGCTGCCCGGAGCGCCGGCCTTGAGCGATCCGGTTGAGCTGAACGTGGCGCCGCTCTCCGACCTGGCCATCAATCTCTATTTGCCCGCGGCGACGGAGCTCGCCACGGTCCACCAGGTCGGTCTGCAGAACGCCGATGTATCAGCGCCAGGCGACTTCACGGCGAGCGCTGAATTTCCGGTCGTTGATCGATTCACCCATCGGTTCTTTTTGAGCGGAGTCTTGGTCGAGCCGAGTGCGGCCACGCGGGCCATCGTGACATTCGGCGACTCGATCACCGACGGGACGAACTCCACCGTCGATGCCAATGGACGCTGGCCGGACGTTCTGGCGCGCCGGTTGAAGGACGCCGGCACAGCCATCGCGGTCTTGAACCAGGGTATCAGCGGCAATCGCGTGCTCAGCGATGGTGCGGGCGTGAGCGGGCTTGCACGTTTTGAGCGCGACGTGCTGAGCCAGCCTGCCGTCTCGCATGTGGTGATCATGCTCGGGATCAACGATATCGGCTGGCCCGGCACGGCGCTCGAGCCGAACGGCATCATTCGCACTGCGGACGACATCGTCGCCGGCTACAAGCAAATGATCGAGCGCGCCCGTATCCGCTCGATCAAGGTGATCGGCGCCACCCTGACGCCATTCGAGAACGCGCTCGCCGGACGGTCCAACCAGGGCTATTTCACGCTCGACAAAGAGGTGAGGCGTCTCGCCGTCAATCACTGGATCAGGACCAGCGGCGCCTTCGACACGTTCATTGACTTCGACCGCGTCATTGCCGATCCGAGCCGTTCGGAAGCCATCGCGGCGCCCTATGATAGCGGCGACCACCTGCATCCCAACGATGCCGGCTATCGTGCCATGGGCGAGGCGGTCGATCTGAAGCTGTTCCAGTGAGCGGCGCAAGCTTTCGAGCTGTCCTGGTGGCTGCTACCATGCCTCCAGCATTGGAGGAGACGGCACCATGAGAAGGCAAATCATAGCCGCCATGTGCTCGGCTGCCATGTGCTTGGCCGCCCTGGGATTGACCCTCGGATTTACGGCAGCATCATCGGTGGCTTTCGCCCAAAAAAAGGCGGCGAGAGGCAAAGAACCCGCAGAAGCGCAAGCGGCGCAAGGCCGCAAGGTCTACACCACAATCAGGGATCTTATGGATTCAATCGTCGATCCCTCGGCGGACGTCGTGTGGGGAGCAGTGGGAACCGTGGTCGATCAGGACGGCGCGCATGAGACTTTTCCGAAGACACAGGAGGAGTGGCTCAATGTCCGGCGCGCCGCCATCCGGATCATTGAGGGGGCCAACCTATTGATGATGCCGGGTCGCGAAGCAGCGCCGCCCGGAGCCAAGTCGGAGGCGCCGGGCGTCGAGCTGGAGCCGCCCGAGATTACCGTGTTGATCAGGAAGAATCGCGCAAGCTTTGACGCATTTGCGTCAGCCTTACAGGCTGTCGGCGCGGAAGCGGTTCGTGCGAGCGACGCGCAGGATACCGCTGCGCTGTTGGACATCGGTGGCCGAATGCAGGATGTCTGCGAGAGTTGCCATCAGGTGTTCTGGTATCCGGGGGCGAAGCAGCCGGGCGCTGCCCGCAATCAGCAGCCGGCCAAGAAATAGTGGGCCTTTGCCAGCGGTAACGGAGTCGCGAGCCGCTGGACAGCATAGCGGTCCTCTGAGAGTATCCACGCTCAGCGGTTGTGCCTCTATCTGACGTTGGCGGGGAGGGATGACATGTGCACGCTCACACGGGTACGGCTTCTGACCTTGATCGGAGCACCAGCACTGATGGTGTCGGCAGCCGCGCTGGTGATGCCGGCCATGGTGACCGCGCAGGCGAACCTGAAGACGTCCCTGAGCACGACCCTCAAGACGTCCTGGGGCGAGCCGGACCTGCAAGGCATCTGGACGGTCGAGACCGATACGCCGCTGCAGCGCTCGCCGAAATATGGACTCCAGTAAGGACGGGTCGACAATGAGGTCCGGCCGTCGGCGAGCGCCGCACGGAAAAGAATAAAACAAAGCACAGGGAGGTTAGCATGCGTGACCGCTTCTCGTTCTCGATCACAATGCCTGCCATTGCGCTCGTTGTTGGTGCTGTGAGCGCGGTTTCCATCACCGGGCTGTCTGCTCAAGCACCCGCGCTGAAAACGGCCTGGGGCGAGCCCGACCTGCAGGGCATCTGGACCGACGAATCTGATACGCCGCTGCAGCGCTCGCCGAAATTCGCCAACCAGGAAACCTTCACCGAAGCGCAGCGCGCCGAATTGGACCGCGAGCGTTCGGCGCTGATGCGCCGCGACAAGCGGGTCGAGCGCGGCACCGAGCTCGATGTCGCCGGCGCCTACAACGCCGTGTTCACCTCCCAGAAGCGCACCGGCGAGCGCACGTCGCTGATCATCGATCCGCCCAATGGCCGGATTCCGCCGATGACGCCGGAGGCCCAGAAGCTGGCCGCCGCCGATCGCGACTATCGTCTGGCACTCCTGCAGACGACCGACACCTGCAAGAACAAATCGGTCGCCTGCGCGGGTGGAAAATATGATCCGACGCCCTCGCCGCGGCGCTCCGAGCCGCCTCCGCGCTACAACACCGTGCGCATCAATCGCCATGACGGGCCGGAGGATGGCGCCTTGCCGGATCGCTGCCTGACGCTCGGGCTGCCGGAGTTCGGCGCCGCAACCGGCAGCTTCCGCCGGATCGTGCAGACGCCTGGCGGTATCTCAATCTTTTACGACGTCGGACAAGGTCAGGGCTGGCAGCGCAACATCATCATGGACGGGCGGCCGCATCTGCCGGCCAGTGTGCGCCAATGGTATGGCGATTCGCGCGGGCGTTGGGAGGGCGACACACTCGTCATAGACGTCACCAACTTCAGTCCGAAGACGGACTACCAGGGCGCGCGTGAGAACCTTCATCTGGTCGAGCGCTGGCGGCGCACTGGTCCGAGCAGCCTCGAATACATCGTGACGATCGAGGATCCGACGGTATGGACCAGGCCTTGGACCGCGAAGCAGGAGTTCACGCGGCAGAGCGACCAGGACAACAGGCTCTACAACGAGCCGCGCTGCATCGAAGGCAACTATGGCCATCCAGGGCTGATACGGGGAGCACGCATGGAAGAGCTGGCCTATGCGGAGGGGCGCGGCCCGCACCCGGCGACCAAGGACAACGCTACGGACTTCGTGGGCGTTGAAGACGATCCGCTGCAGTAATACACTGCGTACCAACAACCGGTGCCGCAAGGCGCCAAAAAAATCAGGGAGGACTCTCATGCGGGACCGCTTCGCGATCTCCATGCTCACAGTCGCCATTGCGGCGGCTTCGGTGGGCGCTGTCATTTCGGCCTCCATCACGCACACGTCGGGTCAGGCACCGATCACGCGGCCGGCTACCGTCGGCGGCAAGCCGAATTTCAGCGGCATCTGGCAAGCCAACAACGAGGCCAACTGGGACCTGCAGGCGCATGCAGCGCGGCCCGCCGCTGTCACGCAGGAAGGCGTTTATCCCTACGAGTATGCACGGGTGCCGGCTGCGCCGGTGCTTGCACTCGGCGCCGCGGGCGCCGTGCCGGGATCACTCGGCGTCGTGCAGGGCGATGGGGAGATTCCCTACAAGCCCGAAGCGTTGCAAAAAAAGAAGGAGAACGCGGACCACTGGATCGACCGCGACCCGGAGCTCAAGTGCTATCTGCCGGGCATTCCGCGCGCGATGTACATGCCGCATCCATTCCAGATCACGCAAAGCACCAACAAGATTCACTTTGCCTACTCGTTCTCGAACTCGGCGCGCACGATCCATACGGACAAGGTCGAAGGTCCGCCTGACGATACCTGGATGGGCCATTCGGTCGGGCGCTGGGAAGGCGACATGCTGGTGGTCGATGTCACGCACTTCAACGATCGGGCCTGGTTCGATCGCGCCGGTAACCACCACAGCGACGCGCTCAAGCTGGTGGAGCGCTTCACGCTGAAGTCGCCCGACGTCATCTGGTACGACGTGACGATCGAGGATCCCAACGTCTTCACCAAGCCGTGGCGCATCGCCATGCCGCTCTATCGGCGGGCGGAGCCAAACATGCAGTTGCTTGAGTTCCGCTGTAATGAATTCGCCGAGGAGTTCATGTACGGACATCTGCGCAAGCAGCCGCTGGTCAAGCGCTGGGAAGGCGAGACCATGACGATCGATATCACCCGCAAGATCCCGCCGGGCGACCAGTTCTATCAGTGGTACAGTCGGTAAACGTGAAGGCGCTGGCTTCGGGCCGTTGCGCCCGCAGCGGCGTGTTGCTTGGACTGAGATCTGAACTGAGATCAATGACAAGGAGGCAATCGATGCGCACAAAGCTTGCCACGGCGCTGGGAATAACGGGCGTTGCGATTCTGGGATGGGCGCCGTCGGCGTCGGCCCATCACGCATTCGCGGCCGAGTTCGATGCCAACAAGCCGGTGAACTTCAAGGGCACGATCACCAAGATGGAATGGGTCAACCCGCACACGTGGTTGCACATCTCCGTCAAGAAGGACGACGGCTCGGCCGAGAGCTGGGCGATCGAAGCCGGCACACCGAATGTGCTGTTCCGGCGTGGCTTCACCAAGGAGACGCTGCTGCCCGGCACCGAAGTGATGGTTGACGGCTATCAGTCCAAGGACGGAACGCGACGCGCCAATGGCCGCGATCTGACCTTGCCGGATGGCCGCAAGCTGTTCCTCGGCTCCTCCGGAACCGGCGCACCTTACGAGCTGCAGCCCGGACGGAACTGAACGGCGCGTCTTCGCTTGTGACCAGTGCGGATTGCTTCAATCCTTCAAGAGCAGTCCGCATGACCATCGCGCCGTCCCCGTCCTTTGATTAGAAGCTTGCTGCGCCGCTGCGGCACGTCGGTATCGGAATGACTCCGCTGGATTTCTTCGCGTGGCTGGCAGAGACGCAATGGAGCGTCGATCTCCACGAATCGGAAATTGCCTATTCCATCATCGAGTCGGTTCACGTGTGGACGCTGTGCGTCTTCTTCGGCTTGATGATCATGGTCGACCTGCGGCTGCTCGGCTGGATCATGCGGAAGGTGCCGGTCTCGGAATTCGTGGACCGCTTGCTGCCGTGGGCGGTCGCGGGCTTTGTGATCATGGTCATCAGCGGCACGCTGCTGGTGCTCGCGATCCCGCTGCGCTCGTATCAGAATCTCTTCTTCCGAGGTAAAATGATCCTGCTGCTGGTGGCGGGCTTGAATGCATGGATCTTTCACTCCCGCATCTATCCGAAGATCGCCGGCTGGGACGCTGACGGCGTACCGCCCAAGGCGATGCGGAGGGCAGGTGGGGTTTCGCTCGCCCTGTGGATCGCCATCGTGTTTTGCGGGCGGATGATCGCCTATAACTGGTTCGACTGCGATCGGCAGCCGCAGGCAGCGATCGTCAATTTCCTGACCAGCTGCGTTGCCACGCCATCGGAGTTCTGATGCTGCCGTTCTTTCAATGGTGCTACGACACGTGGATCGGCGCGACGATCCGGGAGTCGACCTGGCTGTTTCCGCTGATCGAGGCCTTCCATCTGGTTGGATTGGGGCTGACGGCGGGGACGGTCCTGACCGTTGATCTGCGACTGTTCGGTGTAGGCCTGAGCCGACAGTCGGCCGCGCAGCTTTGGGCGTCGGTTCAGCCATGGTTCCTGGGCAGCGTCTCCCTAATGTTCGTGACGGGAATCCTCCTGTTCATGTCCGAGGCGATTAAGTGCTATTACAGCTTCGCTTTCTGGATAAAAATGGCGTCATTGCTGCTGGCGATCGCGTTTGCGTTCACGATTCGCCAGCATGTTGTGCGAGCCGGCCCAATGTCGGGTTCCTGGCGGCAGGGTCGTTTGACGGCCTTCGCTTCGCTGGTCCTCTGGTTCGGCGTGGCCTGGGGCGGACGCTGGATCGGGTTTTCCTGACGAGCGACTCAATCCTTTGCGCCGCAATTGTCGGATTGCATCAATGTCAAGTCTGGCAGGCCGCCCCAGTTGCGGTTAAACTGAGGCATCTGATCCTGCTGGCATGGGGCCCATCGAGGCCAGCTAGGGATAGTGACCGTGAAGCTCGATTACCACATCGTGAAGTCGGTGCTGAACGCGTTCTTCGGCTTGTTCGTGGGCCGCAGGTCGCGCCCAACCTTTTTCAAAGTCACAGAGGCCTATCCCGAGCTCGATCACATCACGCGGGCCTATCCGGCGATCCGCAGGGAGTTCGATCGGCTGCTCGCCGAATGGAACGATCTTCCGCAATATCATGATGTCGATCCCGGCGAGCGCGCCATCTCGGCGACCACGCCCAAACGCTGGAACGTTTTTCTGCTGGAAATCATGGGCCATCGGCCGGCGGACAATCGCACCTCTTGCCCGGAGACATGTCGGGCGATCGCGCAGGTGCCCAATATGATCCAGGCCTTCTTCTCGATCCTGGAGCCGGGCAAGTCGGTGCCCGAGCACG
>Ga0209488_10001168_pt1 | contig 22428 bp, 17 predicted proteins | sample Rivendell_Oct201_8_FD_188349 | JGI IMG/M metagenome (GOLD analysis project Ga0209488, IMG submission 188349) | Vadose zone soil microbial communities from the Eel River Critical Zone Observatory, Northern California, USA -... | ecosystem: Environmental > Terrestrial > Soil > Vadose zone >...
TCGCCAGCAGCAGCTTGGCCTCGGTGATGCGCCGCGCCCATTCCTGCCGCAGCTGGGTGCGGTTCTGCCGCAAGTGGGCGACGAGTTCCCGCAGCAGCACTTCGGTCGGCTCGGGTTGGGACTGCGGTGATGGAGACGTCTTGTTCATGACCCACCAGGGGGAGAGCCCGCTCGATCGCGTGCGTGTGCTGGCCGGTGCATGCGTGTCCGGCGAGACAGGACAAGGTTTTTCACTTGTACACTCTTGTGCACATCTGTGGAGAATGGGCGCGCAGACGAGAGGCCTGTGATCGAAGACCTGTCCTGCTCGGAGAGCAAGGGGGGCCTGGCAAATCGCCGAGGGGTGCATGTCAGGATCGGCGGGAGATGGTCCGAGGGCTGCCGACTCTTCTGCCTGTCGGCGGCGCCAGGGGCTGGAACCGGGTCCGAGGCAAGGACGGCCACGGCTTCGGGGGCGCCGTACGCGTGCAAGGACGATCTCGTTGTTCGGGCAGTGGCTGCAAGTGACGGCGCAACGACCGGCTCGGGCAGGCGAGCTTGCACGATGATGCAGAGATCGAGGACGGCCTCACGCTGCATCGTTAGTTGTACGAGGACGCACTCTCACCTTGGCGGCGGGCATGGCCACAACAGGGGATCAGCGAGGAAGCCGAGCACCTGATCGCCGAGCCGCAGTTCGACGCAGTCAAGGTCGGGCCGAAGCCGGGCATCACCAGAACGCTACGACGCGCCACACGAGCCGGACGCCGGAACCAGGGGCGAACGGCTCGCGGACAGTCACGGAGCGCCTCTGGATTCGCGGCGTCAGCGCCGGTGTCGTCCTGCAGGGACTCCATGTCGAGAAACGCTCTGGCGACCAGGGCGATGTCGCAACGGCGTTCACCCGGCCAGCTTCGGGCGCAGAGCGGACGAAGCCGGCGGACATCGGAATCGCTGCGGCCGGGCATGACCCTGGCGCTGACAACGACGGGATTCCGCGCGTCCTGTGCCGGTGGTGCCGACGGGTGTATTCAGGTCTCCGAATCGTCTCCAGAAGCGGAATCTTTTCGGCGGCCTCTCGTCTCCTTTGGGCCCCGCTGTTTCGATCCGTGGCTAGGAGAAACCCGTGCGCCCTCGCCGACACTTCGTCCTTGGTGTTGCTTTCTCGCTGGTTGCATTCCACTGCCCGGCCCCGGCCCAGGCTGCCGATACCGCGCCGAAGATCGCCTGGGAAAGCGACTTCGACGCCGCGCTGCTCCGCGCGCAGAAGGAGAGCAAGCCGCTGCTGGTGGCGTTCCTGATGGACAACGAACCCGCGAACGACGAGACGATCAACCAGCACTACGCCGATCCCGAGATCGTCAAGCTCTCTGGCAAGTTCGTCTGCCTTGCTTGCTGCATCGGCGAGCACAAGGGCGAGGACGGCAAGTGCGCGAAGTTCCCGGGCATCACCTGCGAGCAACACCAGGCCATCGAGAAGAAGGCCCGCGCGCGCTGGCTGGTCGGCGAAGACGTGTGCACGCCGCAACACGTGTTCTGCGACCCGAAGGGCCAGGTGATCATGCGCAAGGTCTACCTGGTGCCGAAGCAGACCCTCAAGAAGGGCATGGCGTTCGTGCTCAACGCCGTCGCCAAGGATCCCGACTCGAAGTCGCTGGTCGACGAGGAGAAGTCACGGGTCGACACCTGGCTCAAGGATCTCGACAGCAAGAACCTCGAAGTGCGGGAGGCGGCGCTGCGCGAACTCGGCGTCGCCGACGATCCGCGGGCAATTCCCGCCGTCCTGCAGCGCGCCAAGGTCGGCGAGGACGCGACGCGCGTGGCGGCGATCAACGCGCTGGCGAAGAAGGGCAACTACGCGGCGGTCAAGCCGTTGACGACGCTGCTCGGCGACCCGAAGCCGCAGATCACCATTCGCGTGGCCATCGCCCTGGAGGCGATCCAGATCCCGGATGCCACGCCCGACCTGCTGACCGCCATCAAGAAAGAAAAGCGCGATCGCGTGCGCGGGTTCTTCCTGCGTGCCGCGGCCCGGTCGTCACCGAGCAGCGCCGCGGTCCGCGATGCCTGCGTCCAGGCACTGAAGGGTGCCTCCGCCCAGCTCCTGCCATGCGTGCTGATCGCGCTGGGCCGGATGAAACCCGACTCCAGGATCATCGACTCCGTGCGCCCGCTGCTGACCGACAAGAACCAGAACACCCGCGCCCTCGCCGCCTGGGTGCTCGGCAGCCAGGCCACCCCGGAGTGCGCGACCGCGATCGAGGCATTGCTGCAGGCCGAGAAGACCCCCGAGGTCAAGGGCCTCGCGACTTCGGCGCTCAAGTACTGCAAGGGCGAGAAGGTCGACGGCTACGACAGTCTGTTCATGCAGTTCTTCTCGGAGAGCGACTACTGACGCGCCAAGGATCGCGCCAGGATCAGTCGCTCACGACCTTGAACAGACTCGCCGAGATCGGCATGGTGGTCGCCACGCTGCCGGCGTGGAACGGGTCGGTGGCGAATGGTGCGGCGACGTTCGCGGCGGTGGCGAGGCACGCCTTGCCGAAGGCGACCGATGGCGAGACTGCAATGAACGCCTGCGTCGCCGACGGCAGTGACACCAAAGGCAAGACATTCAGCGTGTATGCCGCCATCGACAGCAGTGCCGGGCCGCCGCAGCCGACGCCGTTGCACAGCAGCAGCCACTGCGTGCCGAGTGCCGACAATTCCATTGCCGTTATTCCAGCGCCGACGATGACCGAGCCGGTCGGCGTGCCGGTGCCCTGCGCGAATTCTTCAAGCGACGCGGCGGCAACGCCATAGACATAGAGTGACGGACCGGTCGTGCCCGGCCCGGCACGCAGCAGCGCCACGGGCACCTGCATGGTCAGCGGATTGGTGAACAGCGCGATTTGCGTGTTCACGTCCACGGCCGATAGCGCGGCTGGCAGCCGGCTGCCGCCGAACGGCCCTGGAGCGACGCCGGCGTGCAGGCAATAGAGCGTGCTGCCTGCGATCTGCCAGTCGACGAGGCTGCCGAACCCCGTCGGCAGCGGGACCGCCGGAAATGCAACCGCGTTGGCGTAGTCGATCGCCAGGACTCCGGTCGCCAGGCGCAGGAACACCAGGTTCGTGCCCGGCACGAGAATCATTGCCACCGGGTTGCCCGACACGAGCGGAATGGTGGACGCGACGGCGCCCGTCGGCAGCGACACGATGTGCAGGGCGCCGGGAGTGCCGCCGCCGAACGGATTCGGCGGCGTTCCGGTCGTCATCAGCAGCAACTGGTCGCCGCCCGGCGGGGAAACCAGCTGCGCTGCCGATGCCGCTGGCCCGCTCAAGGCAACGTTCAGGACCGGAGCGCCGGTCGTGCCATCGAAGCCAGCGAGCGCGCCGTTGCCGAGCAGGACCACCAGCCAACCGCGCTCGCGCACGAACGTCGCGTCACGGACGTTGGTCGCCAGCGGCTGCGTGAAGGCGACGTCGTCGGTGACGCCGTTGAGCGCGGCGAAACTGCCCGGCGTCGTGCCGAACGGCGACGACGTGCCCGGGTTGATGAAGTAGAGGCGCGGCTGGTGCGGCGACAAGGCGGCGCCGTTGCTGATCGCGAAGCCATTCGGCTGGGTCGCGTCGAAGGCGACCGCTGCCGTGTGCACGGTCAGTCCCACCAGTGACGGGATCACTGGCATCACGCTGCCGACGGCGGCGTGGCCAGCCGGATCGAAGGTGAACAGCAGAGTTACCAGCTGCGGCGACAGGCCGAGACAGATGGTGCCGATCGGCGTCACCACGGGCCCGGCCGCCAGGTCGAAGCCGACGACGCCGAGTGCGGACGGCGTACCGACCATGTCGATCGACCATGCATCGCCGAGCCGCCCGCCATGCGTAGCGAGCGTCAGTCCCTGCGGCGGACACGGGCTTTGCGCGGCAGCCGCGACCAGGAAGTTGAGTGCGACGATCGCATGGCAGAGAGGCCGTTGGCGCATGGCTGACTCCGGGTAATGGTGGGACGGATGAGTCTATTCCGGCAGCGGACGGCAGGCCATGCGTGGCCAGAATGCCGCACGATTCGGCGTCAGAAGAGCCGAACGACACCAGCCGAAGCGAGCGCTTCGCGACATCTCGTCGACCGTTCGTGCTGCACAAGGGCCTGTCGGTCGACGGCGTGGTGGTCGATGCCGACGGCAAGCCGGTCCGCAGTCTCGAGATCACCGCGGCGCTGGTCGGCACCGACGATCGGTACGGACCGGCGGCTTGGACCGACCAGGACGGCAGGTTCGAGATCCGCGGCCTCAAGCCCGGCCACTACCGCCTCAGCATCCCGCCGTGGTTCTCGCTCGGCCTGCGGCTCACCGGCGGTGACGATGTCGCCGCCGGCAGCACCGGGCTCGCACTGACCGCGATCGAAGGCAGCAGGCTCGCCGGGATCGTGGTCGACGAGAATGGTGCGCCGAACGAGCCGCAGAAGTCGACGCCACGCCGCGGACCCAAGAAGCCGCGGTCGCCGTGGCTGCTTCCATCCTGACCGCTGCCTACTACATGCTCCTCCGCAACGTCGAGTACCAGGACCTCGGCGCCGACTACTTCGTCCGCCGCGACCTGTCCAAGGTCAAACACCTCGTGCGCCGTCTACACGACCTCGGCGTCCAAGTGACCATCGAACCGGCGGCGTGACTTGTGGCGGACGCTGGTTTCTATTGAGGGCGCAGCGCTGGTCGCCGGCGGCAGCCATGGTGCGAGCCCGGGCGCCTCACTCTGCAGCGCAATCATGGTGGCTGCAACCTGCCAGCGGTGGCAGTCGCGTTCACTCCGGGCTGCTTGACGCAGCGCCGATGCGCGATGACCATTCCGGCACCGCCCCGGGCCAAGAGCGCACGCCGCTGTCAGGCGACACCTCCCCATGAGCCGATCCACCTTGCTCCTCCTCGCGTGGCTGTTGCCCGCCGCCGCCTCCGCCCAGGTGACGATCGGCGACATTGCCGTGACCGGTTTCTCCACCAATGCCTTCGGCGTGATCAGCGCCGGCCCGACAGTGACCGGATACGCCACTCCAGGCTTCCAGGGCAGCGGCACGGCAACATCGCAGGCGATCCTCTGGGACCCGATCCACCCCGATGATTTCGTCATCGGGGGCTTCGGGTTCGTCGGGCGCGCGACGATCACCGGTCCCGGTGCCGTCACCTATGCCTTGATCACCAATGCCATAGGCATCGTGTCGCAAATGAGCTGGGACAGCAGCGGACAAATCGTCTTTGCCGACTCGGGGACCGGCCAGGTGCGACGGCTGGATCCCGTGACCGCCACCGTCGTTGACCTCTCCGTCGGCACGCAACCGTGGGGCACATCACTGAGTGCCGGAGCCTGGGATCCGCTGACCGGGGACGTCGTGCTCGGCGGCAACGGCGCGCTCTACCGGTTGGCGAATGGCGGCTCCGTCGGCACCACGATCACGAGCGGCCTCGGCGGTTTCGTCACCGCGGTCGCGTTCGATCCGCTCACCGACGAGATCCTGGCGACGGTACTGACGGCCAATCGTCTGGTCCGCGTAACCGGCGGTGGAACGGTGACCAATGTCGTTCCGCCCGGCACGATCCCGGGACCCAATGCCCTCGATGTCGACCAGAACGGCGATTACGTGACCGGCGGCGGCACGGGCCAGGTCTATCGCGTGCCCTATGCCGGCGGTTCAGCCACCTTCATCGCCAGCAATACCAGCCCGGCGAACGCCGTCAATGGACTGTCGGTCGCCGGCAAAGGCGGCTTCGGGATCATGTTCGGCCAGGGATGCAATGGTGCCGGCGGGTCGGTAGCTCTGACGGCGACGGGTCCCTTCCAGTCCGGCTCGGTGGTCACGACCACATCGACCAACCATGCCTCCAACGCGCTCGGCGTTCTTGTCCTGGGCCTGAGCAATGCGGCATACGCCGGCTCGCCCCTGCCCCACCTGCTCGATCCTCTGCTCGGTACCGCCAACTGCTTCTTGAACGTCAGCATCGACGCGACGGTCGTCGGGTTCAGCGGCCCCGGCAGTCCGGCAACCTTCGTATCCAGCTTCCTGCTGACGCCAGCCTTCTCCGGCCATCGCTTCTACGCGCAGCACGCCGCCTTCGAGCCGGTGCCGGGTGGCCTGTCATGGTCGAACGGCCTGGTCATCCAGGTGCGGTGAGACGTCCCGGGTTCGCCTGCCAGCCGAACGAACCAGGAGTTCGTCGACCATCTGGCGCGCACCAGCGTCGATCAGCTCGCGGGCCACATCGCCCGCGGCGACTTCTCGCGCTGGATCGACGACATCTTCCACGATGCCACCCTGGCGACGACGGTCCGCGAGCTGGAGCACCGGCAGCGAATCGGCGAACTCGAGGATTTCAACGGCGCCGTCATCCACACGATCCAGGGTCGCTACGGCGTGGTGGACGATCTGACAGCATGAGCCGGAAAGCGACCGGCGCCCGCGGTCAGGTTCTGCCGCCGCTTGTGCTGGTAGTCGGATCACGCCACCACACCATGCCTGCCGTGTTGCACGTCAAAGGTCGGTGCGCGGCGGTTCCGATCCGGTGCAATCGTGACGCCGGCGGTCGCGGCACCGCAGCAAGTCCCGGTGCATCGGGCCGTGCATCCGCCGGTGCTACCCAACACTGGGGATTGTCTGAGCCGACATTCCGGCTCCTATTGTGTGGATCCCGCCCAAAGGAAACCACCATGAACGTGAAGGACATCATGAGCATGTCGGTGCAGACATGCGTTCCACAGGACTCGCTCGAGGCTGCAGCACGGCTGCTCTGGGAACACGACTGCGGCTGCCTGCCGGTGGTCGACAGCGACAAGCGTCCGAAGGCGATGATCACCGATCGCGACATCTGCATGGCGGCCTACACCCGCGGCCAACCGCTCGCCGGACTGCGGGTCGCCGATTCGATGTCGACGAGTATCGCGACCTGCAGGCAGGAAGACGACCTCGGCGCCGTCGCGCGCAAGATGGCCAAGCAGCAGGTACGCCGGCTGCCGGTGGTCGATGCCGACGGCAAGCTCGTGGGTCTGGTGTCGTTGAACGACCTGGCCGGCGCCAGCGGTGAGAACGCCACCGCCAGGATCGCCGACCCGGCAGCGGCCGAAGCGCTGCGCGTCCTGACCGCGGTGTGCCGTCGCCGAGCCAAGGTGCCGGTAGTCGCCGAGCGGACGATGTCCATTCCATCGCCGAGCCCGAAGCCGCAGGCGAGCCAGGTCGGGTCCGGTATCTGACGGCTGCAGCAGCTGCGGAGGCGTTCATGCACAGGCATCGCGTCCATGACCACGATCACGCGATCGTCCTTGCCGGCGGTTCGGGTACGCGCCTCGCTGCGCTCGCCCGGGACGCAGGCGGTGTTCCGGTTCCCAAGCAGTACTGTTCGCTCCGCGGCGGCCGATCACTGCTCGGTGACGCGCTGCTGCGGGCCGAAGGCGTCGTGCCAAGCACCCAGGTGACAGTCGTGGTCGCAGCGGCACACGAACGCTTCTGGCGGCCGGAACTCGCCGACCGCCCGGCGAAGAACATCATCGTGCAGCCGCAGAACCGCGGCACGGCTGCGGGCATCCTGCTGCCGCTGATGACGATCCTCGAGCGCGATCCGGCGGCCCGGATCGTCCTGCTGCCGGCGGACCATTTCGTCGCGCGTGAGCCGGTGCTGACCCAGGCGTTGGCCGCGGCACTGCACGGGCCCGACGTGCGCAGCGGGCGCGTGGTGGTGCTCGGCATGCAGCCGGATGCTGCCGAGCGCGAGTACGGCTGGGTCCGGCCCGGACCGCCCGCCGGTGCGACCCGCACGGTCCTCGAGTTCGCGGAGAAACCCGACGCGGCGGCGACGCTGGCACTGGCGCGGGCGGGCGCCGTCTGGAACAGCTTCCTGCTGGTCGCTGCCGGCCGAGCCCTGCTCGGTCTGCTCGCGCGCCGTCTGCCGGCGTTGCTCGATGCGTTCCAGGGCGCGAGGGTCGGGCAGCAAGCAGGTGCTGACCTCCGCGCGTTGTACGAACGGATCGAACCAGCCGACTTCTCGCGCGACGTGCTGCAGGGTGGCGAACCGTTCCTGCGCCTGCAGGTGGTGCCGGCCTGCGGTTGGACCGATCTCGGCACACCAGCGCGGGTGCAGCAATGCCTTGCCGCGCTGCGGCCGCAGCGCGCGCCCGATCGGGTCCGCGCCATCGCCGACCTGGCCACGCTGCTCGCTGCCGGTTTGGCGATCGGCACTTAGGACGGTCGCCTTGCACCTGCCGCGGCGGCGCGGCGATCGACTTCGAGCGGCCCGCTGTCGAGCGGCTGCCTGGCCCGGAGTGATCCGGGTCGCGCGGCCGGCAGCGGCGGCAGATACCTTCAGCAACTGTGAGCGAAGTGCGCCGCATCGTGTCCCTGGTGCCCAGCATGACCGAGACGATCTGTCGGCTCGGCGCCGGCAGACTGCTGGTCGGTGTGACGCGCTACTGCACCGAGCCGGCCGGCGAACTGCAGCACGTGCCGCGCATCGGCGGCACCAAGAACCCCGAGCTGGAGCAGATCGCGGCACTGCAGCCGGACCTCGTGGTGGTCAATGGCGAGGAGAACCGCGCCGAGCACATTGCCTGGCTGCGGCAGCGCTCGCCCGTGCTCGAGCATCTGCCGAAGACCGTGCTGCAGGCAGCGGACGCGGTGCGCGATCTGGCGTGCGCCCTCGATCGACTCGACGCGGCCCAGCCGTTGTTGTCGGCCATCGATGCCCAGATCGAGGCCGCCGAGGCCGCATCCCGGCGGCATGCGCTGGTCCGCGTCTTCTACGCGATCTGGAAGCGGCCATGGATGAGCGTGAACGGCGACACCTACATCCACGATGTGCTGACGCGTGCCGGGGCGATCAACGTGTGCGCCGCCGCGATGGCGCGCTATCCCGATGTCGACCCGGCGCTGGTCCGCGACGCTGGCGCGCAGCTGGTGTTGTTGTCGAGCGAGCCCTACGCGTTTGCCGACGCCGATTGCACTGCCGTGATCAGCGCAGCGACGTTCGGCGAGCAGGTGCAGGTGCTGTTGTGCGATGGCCGCGACTATTGCTGGCACGGCGCCCGCACGGCCGAGGGACTCGGCCGTGCCGTCGCGCTGCTGGAGCCGCTGCGAGCGTGACCCCACAACCGGCCCGTGCAGGACCATCACCGCGGGCGGCATGACGAGGACGGTCGAGAAGCGCATGATTCCCGACCCCGGGCCGACCGTCGCATCAGCCCGCAGTTGACCACCGAGTCCTTGCCCTGCATGTTGCCTTCGGGTGCGCTGACCTGGACTCCTTCACCTCGCCGCACGACTCCACCATGGACGCCAGCTCTGCTCTGGCTTTCGTCGAGCGACACGGGATCGTGCTCATGTCGGCCAAGGGGCCGGTACCGAATCTTGCCGAAGCCATCGCCGGCAGGCCGTTCGCCGGATCATGGTGGGACACCCCGAGTCACGCCGCATGTGCCGCGTCTTCGCCGCGGTCTGCGCGTCGGACTCCGTCCAGACCTGTCGCCTCGTCGGCGGCAAGATCACCTTCGTGCACCGCCGCCTGTGGCCGGCACTCGTGCGCCTCGCCAACCGCCTGCCGAAGGGAGCCCTGACCGCTGTCCGCGAGGAGCACACGGAGCGCGGCAGCCACCGCACCGTCGAAGTTCCGTTCCCGGCTTGGGTACCGAAACAGATCCGGTCGGCCGGCCGCCGGCTCAGCGAGACCACGGCGGTGGCGCACCTCGGCAATCTTGCGTCAGCACTTCCTGGGCTCGAGCCTGACCGGCCCGACGCGCTGCGCAAACCGCCGGTCCGGACCGAGCGTCACCCAAGGCGCAAGCAACCGGTGCCAATGCGCCGGCGCAAGAGCTGACTCGCCGAGTCACCGGCGACGAAGCCGGGCGCGCCTTGCGCCGCCGCAGGCGCGGCGAGCAGCGCCGATCACTTCTCGACGCGCACGGCAGCCGGCGACACCGCCGAGTTGAGCGGCCGCAATGCCGGGCCACCCGAATGCGGGTCGCGCACGACTTCGTAGCGCGGCACCGTCGCGTCCACCGTGAGCGACCACGCTTCGATGCCGCCGGTCATCGACCGCACGTTGCTGAAGCCGTGTCCGGCAAAGTACGACGCCGCGTCGAGGCTGCGCTGCCCGTGATGGCAGCAGAACACGATGGGCGTGTCCTTCGGCCACTGCATCATCTCCTGCGCCAGCTGTTCGCTGATCAACACGGCACCAGGTATGCGAGCGACCGCCCACTCCTCCGGTGTCCGGACATCGATCAGACGCGGCGGGGTGCAGCCGGCGAGGGCGGTGACCACGTCCCCGGGGCTCGCCTGGATCCGCCGGTCGAGCTCATCGGCGCTGAGGATGAAGCCGAGGACCTCGTCGAGATCGAAGATGTCGTGGCGATGGGCCACGTCCTCGAGTACGTCCTCGGGCTGATATCCGCAGCTGTGACACCCGCCAATGTGGTATCGACGAAACAGGGCGCGCTGCGCACTGGGGCACGCCTCCAGCACCTCGCGCATCGTGCTCCGCTTGCTGATCTTCGTGTTGTTCATGGCTTCAATCCGTCGAGTTTGCTGCAGTCTGCTCGGTTCGCGGACGTCCTGGATTCGGACAGAGTGTGTACTTGTTTCACCGGCTGTCAAGGCCTCTGCTGCGCCTCACGCGCGGCACCGGCGCGACTTTTGCGTCACCCTGACCTCGCGGCGGGGTGCGTTGTGTGCGTACGCGCTCGATCCCGTTCGCCGCTGGGCGCCGCCGGACTCTGCGGCAGTCCGGCAAGCCGCGTCGGTCAGCGGCCGCTTGTCAAGGTCGATCCGCCCAGAATGGGGCGGCACGAATCCCCCCGCTGCAGGCACAACAAGGGCTGGATCGGATGCGATATCGCTTTCGTCTCGCCCGTCGTCGCGAAGGCGAGATGGACCAGCATCATGAATTGTGCGACAATCCGGAGCCCGCCGAGAGGGAGAAAACCATGCTCTTCACAATCATCCCGGTGCGGGACATCAATACGCTCGAGCTGTTGGAGCCGGCGGTCAGTATCACCCGAGGTCCGTCGCAGCTGCCTGAGCAGTTCTGCGAGCGCTTGATCCGGCGTTGCCAATACGAGACCGACGCTGCCACGTTCACCAATGGCTTACCGAGATTCTCCTGCTACCATATCCATTGCGAGAATGACATGTGGGAGCTGACGGTGGAAGCGACCTACCACCGGGATTGCCCGGTCGGCGGCAGGTTCGCTCGCAGTCTCGGTCCGGCGCACGCGAGTATCCCGACAGCCACGACCGTACTCCAGGGGCGGATGGAACTGGAGATCTAGCGGCTGGTTGGCTGGGGCGGATCAGCGCGAGTTCTCCGCCACCCAGGCCAGGAACCGTCGCTCGAGCGTGTCGACTTCGTGTTCCTTCGCCGCGAGCGGCACGCCATAGAGATCCTTGCAGAGGCTCTCGAACGTCACGCCCTCCTGCTGCTCGATCAACCGCCGCAGCAGCGCGCCGAACCGCTCACCGCTGGCGGCCTTGCTCTTCATCCCGTTGCCCTGCAGCCAGTGCACGAATCCGGCCCGGTAGGCGCGATGGAACTCGAGGTAGTCGTCGAGAAAGGTCTCCGGCACCAGCTCCCGGTCGAATGCGACCTTGCCGAGGAACGGTGCGCTGACCAGGTGCTTCCTCTGCCCGCTCTGGTCGTGCACCAGGAAGTGACCGGATTTGTCCTTGCTGCCCGCCGCCTCGTGCTCGCCGGCCTTCTGCGCCTGCCGGAGTACCCGGCCAAACCAGTCCTGGCCGAGCGAGTGGCGCCAGTTGCTGTCGGCGTTCTGCACCGGCATGCCGCCACCGCCGCTCGGCGCGCCCGGGATGAAGCCGCCCTGTCCCTCGGTGGAGTGGATCTTGCCGCTGCCGCCCGAGCGGGCGTTGTTCTGGCCGAGCACGTCGACCACGAGATCGGTCGCGAACCCGAGCACGAAACTCTGGTCGGCGTCGTCACCGAGCCAGCGCCAGCACCACGACATCGCCGCACGCTGCAACACGTGCTGCAGCATGCCGGTCTTCTCGCGCGTGTTCATGTCGTAGCCGAGGGTGACGTCGCCGTCCTGCTTGGGCGCCGCGTACTCGAGCGCGATGATCTGCACGTTGCCCTCGTCCTGCAGCCGAGCGTCGCTGAACAGAGCCGTCGCGTCGTGCCACCAGATGTCCTGGCAATCCTTCTTCCACAGACCGAGGCAGCCGACCAGGCCGACGAAGTTCTTTCTGTCGGGGGCGATCACCAGGACGCACGGCGCCGGCCGCAGCGGGCCCGCGGGCGGCTCGGTCGCGTTCGGCTTGTTGCGCCAGGCGCCGACGAACTTGTGCAGCAACGCCAGCTCCGCGCGCTCCGCCTTGAGCGCGCCCTGGTCGACCGCGGTCCACTCGGCGAGATGCTCCTGCAGGTCGAGCAGCGCGCCGGCGATCGCGGCCACGCGCGCCACGTCGTCGCCCTTGTCGAGCATGTTCTTCGGCACCCGCAGATCGAAGCCACCGAGCAGCAGGCGCGCGTAGTACCGCTCGAGCAGGTCCGGCAACGGCGGCGCCTCCCGTTCGCCCAGCGCCTGCAGGAACTCGTGGCCGAAGTCGGCGAAGGCGACCTTGCCGTCCTGTGCCGCCAGTGCCGTCGCAAGGACGGCGGCCACTGCGAGCCGGGCGGCGCACCGGCGCGCACATTCGATCGCGGTCCGCGCGGCGCGCATCGGCTCGCTGTCACCTGGGCTCGAGATCATGTCGGTGCTCCTCGGCAAGACCAGCGCGATCGCAACGCGGTCCCTCTCGACCGTCGCCGGGCGTTGCCGCCAGAGATGTAGTCGATCCCGGCATCCGCGTCGAGTAACGCTCTCGTATCGGCGCGCCCGCCGCTGCCGCGCCAGTGGCTTACTTCTTCGCCTCGATCGGACGAATCTTGACATTGCGGAAAGAGATCGAGCCGTGGTCGCCCTGGAGCGATACGAAGCCCGAGTCGGAGCTGGCGAACTTCGACATGCTGGCGAACTTGCTGTGCGCCAGACGCTGTTTGAAGTCGTCGCTGCCGAGCACGTACTCGAAGTACTTGACGCCATTCAGCTCGTGCTCGCACTTCGCCGGCGTGATCAGCAGACGGACGTGATTCCACTCGCCAGCGGGCTTGGTGGCATCGACGTCGGTACGGTACAGGCCGTAGAGCCAACCCGATTTCTGTGGATCCTTGCCGTCCTTGTTGTCGAGCAACTGGCACTCCGGGCCAGTGGCCCAGGTGGCGCCCGCTGCGTCGGTCACGTGGTACATGATGCCGCTATTGCCGCCCGCCGAGATATTGTAATCGATCGCCAATTCGAAAGCGCCATACCGGTCGTTGGTGCACAGATCGCCGGCGTTGTGTGGGTCGGCGCAGGTGATCGCGCCGTCCCTGATCTGCCATCCCGCCAGTACGTCGTCGTGCTTGAACGAGTGCCAGCCGTCGAAGTCCCTGCCGTTGAACAGCAACTTCCAGTCGGCCTTCTGCTCCGCATCGGTCAGTTCATTGACGGGCGCGGTACCAGCCCTGGCTTCGCCCACGGCGGTCGGCCCCCGCGGCTCCTGTGGCGCTTTCGCCACCAGACCGTCCTGCCACTCTTGTCCGAGTTCGGCCACCTGCCTGCCGGTGAACTCCTTCCAGGACTCGTCGCTGTAACGGCCCTCGCGCAGGAGGGCATTCAACTTGCGGACCAGGTCTTTGTCGTACTTGCCGGTCACCCAGTTCAGGAAGTTGGCGCTGACGCGATAACTGGCGTCGTATTTGGCACGGGCGGCATTGCGGACGCGGTCAGCGCCGTGCGACTGCGGCTCGTACAAGAACCAGCGCACATAGTCGGCGATCCCTTCGGTCAGCCATCCTGGACCCGGCCTCGAGTCCGGGTTGGCGCGCCGTGCGCGACCATACTGCTGCACGACGTGCACCAGCTCGTGGACGACGGCACCGATGGCTTCGCCTTCCAGGTTGTTCTCGAACCACGGCACCGCGCAGGTGATCCGCGTGCCGCCGGTGGCGGCGACGCCCCGGCCCGGGTTCTGGAACACCACCGAGAGCCGGGTCGGTGCCTCGTATCCCGCGCTCGGCAGCAACGCGACGATCTTCGGATACCACTCGAGCAGCACCGGCGTCAGTCGGTTCTCGGCCCAGTCCCTGATGTCCGGTGCCTGCTGCGTGTCGACGGTGATCTCGTACTTGCCGCCCTTGGTGTGGACGACCGTGGCATTGGTGCCGCTGTCGGCCGCAACGACGTCGATCTCGCTGTAGAACGTGTTGCCGAAGGCGTCGTCCTTCTCGACCGGGGACATGTCGAACAGCAGGTGACGGAACCGGCCGAGCGGACCCGTGGAGTCGGTGATGCTGACGCCATACTGGCCGCCGACCGCACCCTGTGCGGGGCGCGTATCGACCGCCGCGAGGAATCGCCACCCGCACTGCTCCGGGTCGGTTCCCCGCTTCGGGGCGGCATCGAAATCCGGCCCAGTGCCGTCGGCGGCGTACACCCTGTAGACCTGCGGCCCGCGGGTGCCCGCGTGCCAGGAATAGGTGTCGATCTGCTTGACCTCGATGGCGCTGTCGAGGTCGACCGCCAGCCGCCCGCCATCGCTCCCTTGCGCGAAGAAGAAGTTGGCTGCGGGCTCGTCCGCCGCGCCGGGCAGCTTGCCATCGTTGAGCACCTCGACGCCGCCACCATGGTCGTCGCTGTTGCCGTCCACGATCGTGAACCGCGATCGCCTGCCCACGTCGTACCGGGCCGGCACCGGCACGCTGGTGAAGGCGAACCCGGCCTTGGCGTGCTCGTTGTCCTTGTGCTCCACGACCGCCTTCACGTCGGCGCGAATGGCGAACGACGCCGACCAGACGACCCATGCACCCACGAGCGACTTGTGCCAGGACTTCATGCAGTTCTCCACGGCAGCGGAATCGGATCGACTCCTTTCCGGGAGCCGGTGGAACCATCCTGGCGCGGCCGATTCCGAGCGTCAAGCCAACGCCCTGTCACTTCGGACACCGCTCCGGACAATGGTCGTGCGCGCGCGCGGATCGCGGCGATCGGGATCGTGCATGCCGCCGTCCGGTACGCGAGCCCGGTCAACTCGGCGGCGCCGTCGCCGCCGCCGGCGCTGCACCTGCCATCACCAGCGGCAGGCCGCGGTCGCGCCAACCATCGAGTCCGCCGTGCAGCGGCCGCACGCGCACGATGCCGCGCCGCACCAGCAGGAGCGCCACCCGGGCGCTCGTGGCTTCGTTGGGTCAAGTGCAGTACAGCACGATGTCGCGGTCCCGCGGGATCAGCGCGTGATCCTGTTCGAGTTCCTCGGCAGTGAAGTGCCGGGCGGAAGGCACCATGCTCGGATCGGCGGCGAAATCGTGCTCGTGTCGCAGGTCGACGACGAACGGCGGCTCGGTGCTGTCGAGCAGCCGGGCGAGTTCCTCCGGGGCGATCCGGGCGATGCGCAACCGGTGCAGGAACGCCTGGCGGCGCGCGAACTTGATCAGCACGAACCCGACGACCACGGCGGTGAAGATGGCGAACAGCCACGTGCCGGTCAGTGCGGCGTGCTCGACCAGGCGTTCGAGCCGGTTGCTGAACAGGTAGCCGGGCAGCACCAACGCGGCCGTCCACAGCACCGCGCCGGCGCCGTCGAGCCACAGGAAGCGCGGCCAACGCATGCCGGTCGTGCCGGCGAGCGGCGGTGCGGCCGTGCTGAGACCGGGAACGAACTTGGCGAGTAGCAGCGTCAGCGCGCCCCGGCGCGAAAAACTCTGCTGCGTGCGCCGGACACACGACTCGGGTTCCAACGACACGCGGCAGAGGAAGCCGAGCACCCTGCTGCCCTTGCGCCTGCCGATCTCGAACCACAGCGCATCACTGACCAGTGCCGCGACCACTGACAGCCCGGTCACCACCCACAGATCGAGGCGGCCCGAGCCCGCCAGCGCGCCGGCGGCAAGCAGCAGCGGGATCGCCGGCAACGGCAGCCCGGCCTGGGCGAGCAGCACCCAGCAGAACACCATCGCGTAGCCGTGCTGGACCAGGAACTCGAGCAAGTGCTGCATGCAGCAGCTCCGTTTCCCACAGGCCGAGCCGCTCTACAAGAGCCCGCGACCGCTTTCCGCGCCGCAACCGCTGCCCGCCGACGCCGCCGGTGCGGCGGCGAAGATCAACGCCAGGATGTCTTTCATCGACACCAGGCCGACGACCTTGTTGTCGGCATCGGTCACCACCACGTGCTTCACATCGCGCCGGCGCATGATCTCGACCGCGCGTTCGACCGGATCGTCGGCCGACAGGCAGCGCAGTTTGGCGGTGGCAATCTGCTGCAGCGGATGTTTCAGGTCGACATCACGGCGCAGCGCAGCAAACAAGTCGGTCCTGGTCACCAGCCCGACCAGCCGGCGGTCGCCGTCGACCAACGGGAAGCAGTTGAACTTGCGCACCACGAACTCGCCGAGGCATTGCTCCAGCGTCGCGGTCACCGGCAGCGTGAACACCGGCGAACTCATCACCATGCGCACCGGCAGTTGCAACTTGGCGGCCGGCACCCAGGACGGCACCACGGCACTCGCCGGCTGGAAGCGCCGCGACGTCGCTTCGAGCAGATTGCGCAGGGCGGTGAAACAGCGGGTCAGCGTCGCGAACTCGTGCGCCGGGAACGCCAGCACCGTCGTCGGCAGCAGCGCCACGGCGGTCGTGGTGCGCACGCCGCGCCGCAGCAGCGAACCCTCGCCGAAGTGGTCGCCGGGCTCGAGCTGGTCGGCGGCGAGCACCCGACGCTGCGCGTCGCAGCGCGTCAGTTCCATGCGGCCCGACTCGACCACGTAGAACGTGCTGCTCGGATCACCCTGCCGGAACAGCGTCTCGCCGGCCTCGAGGTGCACCGCCGCGTGGCCCCGGGTCGGCGCGACGTCGAGCGAGTTGATGTCGCGCGGGAAGAACAGGTTCAGCGTCCAGTCGATCACCACCCGCAGTTTGCGGTCGAAACGCGGCAGCTTCAGCAGGTAGATCGTGCGCCACAGCCACCACGCCGGGAATCCGGAGATGCGCCACCGGCCGATCGCCGCCACCGCGTTGAGCCGACCGAGCGTCGCCAGCTGGCCGAGGTTCCGGTGCGCGAACACCCGCAGCGGCTGCTGCGCCATCACCGCGGCGATGTTGGCGGCCGCGACGTCGCCCTGCCGGGTCGCGTACTGCGCGGTCGGTGGACAGATGCCGCCACGGCCATCGGCGACGTACGCGCAGTCGCCGAGCGTCCACACGGTTGCGCGCCCCTGCACGCGCAGGAACTCGTCCGCTTGCAGCCGGCCGTCCTTGGTGGCGCCCAGATCCTTGAGGATCGGATTCGGCGCGTTGCCGACCGTGCACACGATCGTGCGCGTCGGAATCAGTTCGCCGTTGCCGAGGTAGATGCCTTCGCGTGACGCGGCACGCGTCCGTTCCTCGAGCCGGAACTCGACGCCGCGTTGCCGCAGGCGCCGCAGCGCGTACAGGCCGAGCCGCGGATCGAGTTCGGGCAGGATCTGTGCCCGCGAGTGCACACAGACCACGCGCATCGGCTCGCTCGCCAGCGACGGGAAGAACTTGCGCGCGCCGCGCACCAGGTCGTTGATCTCGGCCACGGTCTCGATGCCGGAGAAGCCGCCGCCGACGACCACGAACGTCAGCAGCGCCCTGCGCTCGGTCGGGTCGGGCGCGAGCACCGCGCACTCGAGCCGCGAGATGATCGCGTGCCGCAGGGCCAGGGCATCGGCGACGTTCTTCATCAGGAACGACTGCTCCGCCATGCCCGGGATGCGGCTGTTGTCGACGATCGAGCCGAGTGCCAGCACGATGTGTTCGGCGGTGAACACCACCTGCTCGGCCACGCCCTCGGCGCTCACGGTCACGCGCCCGACCGCACGCTCGCCCACGGCCGGCAACTCGATCCGGCACACTTCGCCGCGCACGACCTTGGTGCGCCGCAGCAGGTGGCGCAGCGGACTGATCACGTGTGCCGGATCGAGGCTGGCGCCGACCACTTCGGGCAGCAGCGGCTGGAACACGAAGTAGTTCTCGTTGCTGACCAGCGTGATGGTCCGCGCGCTCGGCAACAGCCGTTCGAGCCGCTGCGCACAACGCGCGCCGGCGAAGCCGCCGCCGAGAACGAGGACATCCGCGTGCTCGGCATCGACGTTGGCCATCGCCGCAGATCCTAGCCGGCCGGACGGCGATGCTACCGCCTGCTGGCGCAGAACTGCAGGTGCTGGCCGCGCGCGACCAGCAGGCGCGGCCACGAGACCCTGGCGGCCAGGATGGCAGGAGCGATCATGCTCCAGCATGTACGAGCGCCGCAAAGACCGGCTGGTTCCGTTCCCCATCTTCCTCAAGCGGGTTGCCGGCAGCAGCGCACTCGCTGCCATCGTGATGCTGGTGTCGCTGGCGATCGGTGTACTCGGCTACCACGGTCTCGCGGGTCTTGCTTGGATCGACTCCCTGCTCAACGCGGCGATGATCCTTGGCGGCATGGGCCCGGTCGATCACCTCGACGGCGTCGGCGCAAAGGTGTTCGCCGCGGCATATGCGCTCTACGGCGGCCTGGTGCTGATCGCTGCCATGGGCATCGCGCTGTCGCCGGTACTGCATCGGGTGCTCCACCAGTTCCACGTCGACGACGTGGAACTGAAGGCGGCGGACCGGCGTGGCCGGACGTAGTCACCCGGGTCGGCGCAACGGACACCGGGGAGCCTGGGGCGGCGCGGCGGGCGTGCCGCCGATCACGACGCCATCGAGAATGTGCTCGCATGCGCGCCGGTCCGAGCCTAACTGCCAGCGGCCCAGGCACTAGAATCAGCCAGCGCGCCCCTTCCCTGCCCTCGCAACCGACATGGAGTCAACGATGCATCTTGGACCCGGTGTGGTATCCGGCCCCCGGACCGCGGTCCTGCGCTATCGTGGTGGTGTCCGCGCGCTGCGTAGCTCGCGGCAAAGGCCCAACGAATGACACCCACTGAAGACCAGCTGCGGCGACAGCGTGAACTCGCAGCCAGGCCGCTCACCCCTGAACAGAGCCTCATTGCCGCGCGCGACTTCATTCGCACGAGGAATCTGCCGCTCGGCCCCGAGCCGGCGACGACCGTCCTGCATCTGGTGCGGGCGCTGCTGCTCGGTGGCACCATGGCCAACACGCCGATCGCCGAGCTGGCCGCCCGGGCGCATCGAGGCTACGCGCTGTTGCGACCGGCGCCCGGACCGGCATCGCCCGAGCTCGCGGTGCTGTTGCGCGGCGTCGAGGCGTTGTTGCCGACTCCGGGCACCAGTCCGCGGCCCGAGCTGCCATTGCCACCCGTCGTCCAGCATACGGTCGTGCGACGCCTGGCGTTCCGGGCGGCCGCTTTCCGCCGGAAGCCGGTCCCCGCGACGGCCGATCGCCGCGCGCCGGCATCCGTTCGCGCCGCGCCTCCCGCCGATGGAACGCCAGACGACTGACGGCACCGCGGTGCCGCGTTATTTGCCGGACCGTTCGCGCGCACCACCCGGAGACAAGCGCAGGCGCACGGTCGATTCGATTCTTGTGCCTTTGGTCAGCAGCCGGCCACTACCGTAGTTCGCCGTCCACTCGTAACGGCTGCCGGTACCGTCATAGAGGTCGTTCACATACACGACAATGTGATCGTCCTGGACCATCGCCCGCAGGTGCTGCGAGCCGTCGGATTGGATCAGTATCCCGGGGCCGTCTCCGGGATAGCCGATCCAGCCCCATTGGAGACGACGTTTCGTGCTGCGGAAGTCGTTGCAGCCGTGTTCGGTGTTGTCATGCGCCCAGCTCCATTGCGGCGGCAAGGCGAGGTCATGCACCTGGAACGCGCGCGTCTCCCCCGCCGCGCGGCCGATGTGGTCCTCGGGGTACAGCGAGTACTCCGCCTTGCGCATCCAGCGCAGCAGGTCCGCATCCTTCGACACCGCGAAACCGAGACCGAGCTCCCTGACCCACAGGTCGTCGCCGCGATAGACGAAGGCTGCCCTGGCCAGCAGCTCACCGCCGGGCTCGACCGTGTACTCGTAGCTGCCCTGGAAGTCCGCGTACTCGCCGGCGATGCGGACATGGTAGTCGGGGCCGTCCTGGCCCGAGTCGAAACTCGACAGCCGCCACGTGTCCAGGGCAGGTAGCGGGTGGTTCGGCCGGCCGGTCGGCAGCAGATGCAACTGCGGCGCACGGCGCAGCAGCGCGTGGCCGAAGGCGATGCCACGCCGCAGATCGCCGGATCCGGCGCCGAACCCGAGCTCGAAGCCATTGCCGACCACATAGGTCGTGCCGCCGTTCAACATCCGGGTCTGGTAGGTCTGCAATGGCTTCGGCTCGACCGGCAGGAACGGCGGCGGCGGCACCGCGGCGCTGCCGATCGGCAGCCGGAAGCCGTCAATCAGTTCGCCACTCGGCTCGCGGAACTCGAGCACGAGCAGGTCGCCAGACCCGGGTACCCGACCGCAGTCGATCACGACTTCGCCCTGGGCGTGCGGCGCAACGGCCGCACGTGCCGTGCCCTTTTCGGCGCCGAGCTGCCAGGTGATCCGCAGTTCCGACAGATCGCGAAAGTCGTACTGGTTGTCGACGCCGATGCGCAGCGTCGCCGCCGTTGGTACTGGCAGCGGCGCGTCGTCGACCTTGACCGGCGAATGCAGCTTCTTGAGATGCCAGAACTCCGGTTTCCGCCGCCGCCAGTTGTCGACCACGCCCCACTGCGCATCGCCGACCACGCCGCGGCCCGCCAGCGTGTACTGCTCGCTCGCGTGCCGGACCGCAGTGTCGGCGCGCCCGTACTCGAGCCCGGCGCCGGGCAACAGGAAGATGTCGTCGGACCAGGCCCAGATCTGCGTGCCCTGCACCACCGGGCTGTGGATGAACCGGTCGTACAGCTGCGGCAGGCGCGTGATGTAGTAGTCGCGGATGCCGGGGTCGAGCCACAGCTCGTCGCTGTCACCCCAGATGTCCTGCCAGACGCACCAGCATTCGTCCCAGATCACCGGCACGGCGACCTTGCTCTCGATGTCGGCCATTTCCTGCAGCGTGATCGGGTTGTGGCGCACGGCTACGTCCATGTCACCGTCCCGATGGTAGGTGCCGGTGACCGGCCGGCTTGGATCCGCCTGCCGCACCCAGTCGCGGCTGCGCCAGAGCCCCTGGCCGATCCGGCTCTCGTTGCACAGTGACCACAGCAGCACGCTCGGGTGCCCGCGGTCGCGCGCGATCAGTTCGCAGTTGAGCTGCAGGATGTGCGGCGCGCGGCGCAGATCATCCGTGGCATCGGTCCAGCAGAACGAACCCTCGTCCTCGACGTAGATGCCGAGTTCGTCGGCCGCATCGAGCAGCTCGGGGAGCGGCGGATAGTGCGAAGTGCGGATGGCGTTGAGGTTGGCGGCCTTGATCAGCTGCAGATCGAGCCGCTCCAGTTCGGCACTGACCGCGCGGCCGAGCAGCGGATCCGAATCGTGGTGGCAGGTGCCGCGCACCTTGACCGGCTTGCCGTTGACCAGCAGCTGCGCGCCACGGACCTCGGTCTGGCGGAAGCCCCAGCGTTGGCGCACGGTCTGTACGACGCGGTCATCGCTGCGCAGCTCCAGCACGAGGCCGTAGAGGTTCGGCTGCTCGGCATTCCACGGCCTGGGCGCGGGCACCGGCAGCGTGACCGTTACCTCGGTACGCTGCCAGGCCGCAACGGCACAGCTGACCGTGGTCGCAGCGATCTCGTTGCCGTCGTGGTCGAGCAGCCGCAGACGCAACGCGGCGTCGGGCAATGCAGTCGCCGACTGGTCGAGTATCGATACCGTGCCGGCAATCGCCGCGTCGACGTACACGGCATCGAACCTGGTCGCCAGCGCCATCGCGCCGACGTGAACGTCGGGCACGCGAAACAAGGTCACCTTGCGGAAGATGCCGCCGAGCGGGAAGTCGGCGTAATGGCTCATCTGGTCGAGCAGCTCGCTGGTCTGCGTGTGCTCGACGACGCGCAGCGCCAGCAGGTTGTCCTTGCCGTGCACCTGTTCGGTGACGTCGACCTCGAACGGCAGTGCGCCGCCTTCGTGTTCGGCAATGCGCTCGCCATTGAGCCAGACCTCCGCACCACTGTAGACGCCGTCGCAGCGCAAGTACAACCGGCCCGCACCCGGAACCGCATCGAACCTGCGGCGATAGCCGCCGATGCCCTGCAGCGAGCGGAAGCCCTGCATCTCCCAGTGACCGGGGACCTCGATGTTCCCCCAGCCGCTGTCGTCGAAGTCCGGCAGTTCGAATCCCGCCGGCGGATCGATCGCAAAGCGCCAGGGGCCGTCGAGCCGCACGACGTCGGCGCCAAAGCTCAGCGGCGTGAGGCCGTATTGCAGACCCGCGGCCGCCCGACGCGACGCGAACACCTTGCCGTGCACCTCGGTGCGCAAGGCGACCTCGCCGCGCAGCCCGAGCGGCATGGCGACTACGAACATTCCACGGCCATC
>Ga0209488_10001169_pt1 | contig 22426 bp, 18 predicted proteins | sample Rivendell_Oct201_8_FD_188349 | JGI IMG/M metagenome (GOLD analysis project Ga0209488, IMG submission 188349) | Vadose zone soil microbial communities from the Eel River Critical Zone Observatory, Northern California, USA -... | ecosystem: Environmental > Terrestrial > Soil > Vadose zone >...
ACGTCGCGCCGAAGCCTGCCAACACTCCGTCGACCGCGCTGACGCGCGAGAAAGTCACGAAATTCTTCTTTGATGAAGGTGTCGCCGCGATGATCGAGCCGGGCGGTTATCGTGAAGGCTTGACGATGTTATCCGTGACGGCCACCGGCGAAAACAACCCCTGGAAGTCGGACCCGAAGGTCCCCAAAGTTCCAGTGCAGATCGTGCTGTCTCCGGACCAGTACTACAACCTGATGCAGACCGTCACAAAAACTTCGAACGTCATGATGACTCTGGACGTCAAGAATACGTACCACACCACGGATCCCCTGGCATTCAACGTCGTCGCGGATATCAAGGGGACCGATAAGGTCGACGAGTTCGTCGCGCTGGGAGCGCATCTGGATTCCTGGCATCTGGCGACCGGAGCCACGGACAACGGCGCCGGTGTCGCCGTCGTCATGGAAGCCATGCGAATCCTGAAGGCGTCGGGGCTTCCGATGCGTCGCACCGTGCGGATGGGTTTGTGGACGGGAGAAGAAGAAGGTCTGCTCGGTTCGCGCGCATTTGTTGACAAATATTTTTTCAACCGTCCAATCTCCCAAACGAAAGCCGGGCACGCGAAACTGTCGGCCTATTTCAATCTCGACAACGGTACCGGGTTGATTCGAGGCGTGTATATGCAGGGCAACAAGGATATCGCTCCCATATTCGAATCGTGGATGGCGCCTTTCAAGAGCATGGGCATGACGACGCTCGCTCCCAACAGCGTGAGCGGCACCGATCATCTGTCGTTCGACAATCTCGGGTTGCCGGGATTTCAGTTCATCCAGGATCCCATCGAGTACGACTCGCGGACCCATCACACGAACATCGATAACTATGACCGGCTTCTAAGCGACGACCTGATCAAGGACGCCACGATTGTCGCGTCCTTTGTGTATCTCACGGCCAACCGCGACGACCTCCTGCCGCGCAAGCCACTACCCTCAAACGTCCATCCCGCAGGATCGCCTGTACCCTAGGGCAACGAGAAACCGAACACGATGTCGGAAAAAGATCTCATCATTCGATTGCTGGAATCGGCCGAACGCCGGATCCGCCGTAACAGAATTCTCAACGAATCCGCCAAAGGACTCGCAATCGCAATGGCGGTCCCCGTTGCCTTCAAGGCCATCGATTTGTTTTCTCCCTTTCAGGGAACGACGGTCGCCATCTTTCTCGGAGTATGGGCCGCGGCCACCATCGGATGGCTGGCATGGCGCGCGCGCGGGCGAGACTCGCTGGAACGAACCGCGGCAAAGGTCGATCAGACCGCCGGGGCGCACGATCAGCTCAAGACGGCGTATTGGTTCATTCGAAATCCGAAAGAGTCCGACTGGGTGGAAGCGCAAATCCGGAAAGCTGCGGAAGACGCCGGAAAGATAAAGGTGTCGTCGCTTTATCCACGACGACTTCCGCGCGCAGGTTTCATTGCGGTGGGCCTGGTGCTGCTGCTCGGCGTATTGAACTTCCTTCCGCTTTCCTGGAACCCGAATTGGTTTCTGCTGAAGGGCGCGCCGGCATTTGCGCTCAATGACACGCAAAAGACCCAGCTACAGCAGGCGCTCGAATTGCTGAAGAAGGCCGAAGCGCTGAATCAAACGGAACTCGCCGACAAGCTGGCTCAGGTGATCAAAGCGCTCCAGGATGGAAGCATGTCTCAGAAGCAGCTTAGCCAAAGCTTGTCGGAATTGCAGGAGAGTCTCGCACAGGGCAACTTGAATGCCGGGCAGATCACCGACGGTCTCGAACGAATCGCCAAAGCATTGCAGCCATCCGCACAAACAAAGCCCATCGCCAACAGTCTGTTCGTGCTGGATCTGAAAGATGCCGCCAAAGAAGTCCGCAACCTCGAAGCCAGTGTCGACAAATCGCCCGATGCTGCTCTCAAAGAAATCGCCGAACGATTCCAGGACGCTTCAAAGGTTGCAGGAAGCGAACTGCAGCAACTGGCGCAACACATGGCCGATGCGGCGACGGCCCTGAGCCAGCGCAATATGACGAACGGAAAGCAGGCACTCGAACAAACCGCCAAGGAGTTTGAACGGCTGCAGGCGGTGCTCGACAGCCAGCGACTGCGTAGCGAAGCCAGTTCGGCGATTGATGCGGTTCAGGATTCCGTGGGTGGCACTCCTGGCGAAGTGGGTCAGGGAGAGGGTAAAGGCGAGGGCGAGGGAAAGGGTCAAGGCCAGGGAAAGGGTGAGGGCGTCGGACAAGGAGAAGGTCAGGGCCAGGGTCAAGGTGAAGGCGAGGGCGTCGGACAGGGCGAAGGCCAGGGAGAAGGTCAGGGCGAAGGAGAAGGCGAAGGTGAAGGAGACACGCCTGGCCGCGGCGGTGGCCGTGGCGGCAAGCAGGCCGGGCTTTCCGGGCCATTCCCGATGAAGGGCGAAGCCACCGAGCTTGAGGTCCAGTACGACAAGGAAGCGTTACCGGTAAAACCCACGCGAGGCTCGCGACCGGAAACCATCGAAGAGGCCAGCCAGCGCGAACGTTCGAAACTGGATTACAACAACGTGCCTTCCGAACTCAGCAAGACACAGAAAGACCGGCTCAACCAGGATTCGGTGCCGCTCGATCAGCAACAACTTCTAAAACAGTATTTTGAAACCATTCATCCATGAGATTTCTCGCGCTGACGGCATTCCAGGGCGCGGCTCTTGCGCTGTTCACGACGGCGGCTATTGTCGCGTTGTACTTTCTCAAACATCGGCGGCGGCGGCTGGTGGTTTCATCGGCGCTCCTCTGGAAACGAGTCCTCGCCAATCGGATTGAGAATTCCCTGTTCGAGCGCTTGCGCCGGCTCCTCTCGATCCTCATTGCTGTCACTATCGGGTTGCTGATCGCCATGTCGATCGCGCGCCCGGAGATCGACTGGCTCACCGGAAAGACTCGGCGCACCGTGATCGTTCTCGATACATCGCCGACCATGCAGGCACGCATGAGCGATGGCCGCACGCGATGGCAGCATGCCGCCGATGCGGCGAGAAGCCTGGTCAATCAGGGTTCGGTCCGCACGGAATTCAGAATTGTCGATACCGCAGGCCAGTACGACTGGGCATACACCACCGATCACAAGGAACTGCGGCGGCAGATCGACGATATGCATCCGGTGAACATTGCCACCCGATTCCCCCGCATGGAAACGCCCGCGGCCGACGCGAAAGATGCACCGCAGGTTTACCTGATCACCGATGGCGTTTCATCGCTCGGGGTTCCTGCGGGCGTCACGTCCATTTCGGAATTTCAGGCGGCGCCCAATGTGGGAATCACGGCATTTGAAGTCCGCTCGGTTCCGTCTTCCCTGCTGGCGTACGAGGCGTATCTCGAAGTCACCAATTTCGGGAAGAATCCACGCAATGTGGAAATCATTGTCAGCGGCGCCGGCCAGCAGCGTGTCACGCGAAGCGTCCAGATTGAAGCCGGGAAGAGTTACAAGGAATCGATGGACATCTCTAAACTCGACGGCGGTGGCGTGCGCGCTTCGATCCGCGCCGACGGCGATGCCTTTTCTCCCGATGACGTGGCGTATGCCTATCTTCCGGTGAAGCGCAGAGCAAAAACGCTGCTGGTGACAACGGGAAACAAATTTATCGAATCCGTGTTGAAGCTGGATCCGATGGTGGAACTCACCGTAACCAATCCCGCCGGATATACCGGCAGCGGCGACTTTGATGCCTACGTTTTCGATCGCTTTGCGCCGCAGCAACAGCCGGCCCGGCCGGCGCTGATCATCGGTGCGCAGACCGCTCCATGGCTGCCGAAATCAGTAGGCGCCATTGCAAAACCGAATTTTGAAACGCGGCAGGAAAATCATCCGGTGATGAAGCACGTCATTCTGAATGACGTTTCGGTGGAACGTGCGGCTCGAATCGATCCGGCCAACCTGACAACGCTTGCGGCATCGGCGGCGGGAACCCCGCTGATCGTGGCATCGGAACGACCGCAATGGGTCATGCTGACGTTCGACCTCGACTCCTCGGATTTTCCTTACCACGCCGGATTCCCGGTCTTCATCGACAACGCCATGTCGTGGTTTGGACGTGACCGTCTCGCTCTGCGACGCATGCCGGGCGTGGTCGAAGTTCCCATGACGTCCGCTCAGGTTCGTACCATGGACGGCCGAACGATCCCGTCGCGGGAAGGCATCAATGGAACGGTTTTCGAAACTTCCGATCCCGGTCTTTACGTCGCCAGCCAGGGCGATGTGAGCCAGTACGTCGCCGTTAACTTTGCAAACCGCCAGTATTCGGATATCAACAATTCGCACGTGCGTGAGAACAAGGCCGGCATCGCTGAAGCTCCATTGCTCCGGCGTGAACTCTGGTTCTACATGCTGTGCGCGGCAATGCTGCTGATGGGCGCCGAATGGTTTACCTACCACCGGAGGATCACGCTCTAATGCGCCTGACATTCGAAAGCTACTGGCCGCTGTTGTTTCTGTTGATCATTCCGTTTCTGTGGTGGGTGCGCCGGCAGTCGGCGGTGGATCTGTCACCAAAGCAACTGAGGCTGTCGACCATTCTGCGAACTTTGATTGTGTGCGCGCTGACGATCGCATTGATGCAGCCGATTCTCTACAAGTCCAGCACGTACATGTCGGTGGTTTATCTGCTCGATGTTTCTCAAAGTGTCGCGCCCGGTGCGATTCAAAGAGCCATTGACTGGATACAAAAGACCAATGCTTCCGGCCATCCCGACAACTCCGAGTTCGTGGCGTTTGGATCGAACTCCATGGAATTCGACAAGGTGGAGGATCTCAAGAAAGTCAAAGTGTCCAATCACGAAGCTCCCGGCGTGCTCGATCAAAGCAAGTCGGATCTGACGACGGCATTGGATGCGGCCATGCGAAGTTTCGCGCCGAATCATCTCCGACGCGTGGTGCTGCTGTCGGACGGCAACGAAAACTCCGGCGACGTCTCGGCCATCCTCCCGCGCCTGCAGCGCGAACAGGCCCATGTGTACACCGTGCCGCTCGAGTCGCGCGTGAATCGCGATGCCTGGGTCGAAGCGATCATGGCGCCCGCTACCGTCACGACCGACGAACAGTTCCCGGTTGAGGTACTCGTCGACAGCCAGTTCGACACGACCAGCGAAATTCTGCTGAAAGAGGGTGATGAGGTTCTGGCGACACGCTCCGTTCGTCTGGCCGCAGGGCCGAATCGATTTGCGTTCGACACTCGAGTGACCGATCAGGCCAGCACTGTCGTCCTTACAGCAGAAATCAAACCAGCGGGCGATTCCTTTGCCGCCAACAACACGTTTCGCCAGCCGGTGATTGTGAAGGGAAAACCGCGCATCCTTTATATAGAGGGCCATGGGCCCAGCGCGCAGTACCTGAAGAAAGCGCTCCTGCAGGAAGGCCTTGCAGCGGAGGTTGCGGGAATCGAGCAGTTGCCGGCAACAGCGGCGCAGATGGATCAGTACGATGCGTTGATCCTCAGCGATATCGATCCAAAGACGATGTCGCCGCAGCAGATGCAAACCGTGGAAACCTACGTCAAGGATCTCGGCGGCGGACTCATCATGGTCGGCGGGGAAAACATCTACGGCAAGGATGGGTACTCGAACACTCCGATCGAGAAGATCCTGCCGGTAACTTTTGAAACGAAGAAACGTCCACCTACGATCGCGATGGTTGCGGTCGTTGACGTCTCGGGAAGTATGAGCGGTGGGCAGCTGACCATCGCGAAGGAAGCCGCAAAGGCGCCGCTGGATGCCTTGAGAAACTCGGATCGCTTCGGTCTGTTGTCGTTCAACACCGGTTTTAGCTGGGTCTCTCCACTGCAGGCGGCCGGGAACCGCGACCAGATCAAGGCGCAGATCGAGACGATGTATGCCGGCGGCGGAACCAATATCTATGTCGGACTGAACGCGGCGTATGAAGCGTTGAAGAACGCGCCGGATGAAGTGAAGACCGTGTTGCTGCTCAGCGACGGCATCACGCAGACGGCCGACTTCCAGGGCCTGAGCGCCGCCATGATTAAGGCCGGCATCAACGTGAGTTCGATTTCGGTGGGCGTGCGTTCCAACCGCGAATTGATGGCGGATATTGCCATGTGGGGCAAAGGCCGCGCCTACTTCATCGATTCGTACGAACGCGTTCCGCAGATCTTCATCAAGGAAACCGAACTCGCTCTGGGAAAGACGCTGCAGGAACAGCCATTCCTGCCCATCCTGAAGAAGAATGTCGAAGCATTCAAAGGCATCGACTTCGCCACGGCGCCGCGATTGCTGGGATTCGTGGTGACCAAGCCGAAGCCGACTGCCGAAGTGCTGCTCACCGAGTCCTGGACCGACGACCCGCTGCTGGCCCGCTGGCAATACGGTCTGGGAAAGACGGCGATCTTTACATCCGACGCGAAGGCGCGCTGGGCGACCGAATGGCTGCCGTGGAGCGGCTATCCGAAACTGTGGTCTCAGTTCGTTCGTGAAATGATGCGGAGGTCCGGCGACGATTACTTCAATTTCAAGGTAACTCGCGAGGGCGATTCCGCGGTGTTGTCGTTGAACGCCGTCGACAAGGAAGGCCACTTCCGAAATGAACTGCAGCCCCAGGTGCGGGTCGTCGGCCCGGACCAGAAGCTCACCACCATGGATATTCCGCAGGTTGGCCCGGGAGCCTACGAATCGCGCATCCATCTGGATCAGGACGGCACGTATGTATTCCGCGCGGCCGGTGGGACCAGCAGTGTCGGAGTCACCACGCGGACGCTGGAATACTCCTACCCGGCCGAGTACCACTTCTATCCGCCGGACACGCAGAAGCTGCGCACCATCAGCACCGCAACGGGTGGCGTTTTTGAGCCTCAGGGTGGCGAGATCTTCAAAACAAACGGTGAAAGCCGGGAGTATCCCATGTCCTTGTGGCCCTGGCTGGCGGGCATGGTCCTGGTGCTCTTCATATCGGACATCCTGCTGCGGCGACTCCGCCTCTTCGAACCTGGGTAATTGGGGTCAGACCCCTCGTTTCCCTGACCCCAATTACGCAGGTTCATTCCGGCTGTTCCGTGATTATAATGTCCCCCAGATTTTGGACCCAAAAGGAGACAGTCGATGACACCGTCACATCGCCGTGACTTTCTGAAGACGTTGCTTGGTGGAGCCGCCGGGCTATCTCTTTCGACCACCGTGTTCGGACAGGGTGGTACAAAGGCGATTACCGCGACGAAAATCACCGACAATTTCGCACTCATCTCCGGCGCGGGATCCAACGTTGTCGTCGTCAGCGGACCTGAAGGATTGCTGATGATCAATGGCGGCCTTCCGGAGTTCTCGGCGGATCTAATGAAGGTGGTCTCCGGCCAGGGTGACGTGAAACGCATCCAGGCGCTGATCAACACAGACTGGCATCTGGACAACACTGGTTCCAACGATGCCCTCGGCAAGGCCGGCACGACAATTGTCTCGCATGAAAACACGCGGCTATGGATGAAAATGGAAATCGTGGTGCAGTGGCAGCACAAAACCTATCCGCCGCGCGCCAAGGAGTCTCTTCCGACAAAGACGTTCTATACCACCGACAAAATCATGTTCGGCAAGGAAGAAGTTCAGTTTGGCTATCTCGGCCAGGCCCACACCGACGGCGATATTTATATCTACTTCCCCGGCCCGAATATTCTCGTCACCGGAGATGTCTTCACGCCGGGCAGCTATCCGATTCCCGACTGGTCGACCGGCGGCTGGATCGGCGGGCTCTCCGATGCCTCAAGCAAGCTGGTGGGAATGGCGAATCCGCAGACACGCATTATCGGCGGCAAAGGGCCGGTGCAAACGCTTGCCGACCTGAAGGCATCGTCCGACATGTTGATCGCGATGAAAAACAGCTTTGTCGCCATGATTAAAAAAGGACTGACTGCCAAGGCCATGGCGGATACGCTGCCGACAAAGGAATACGACGCGAAGTTCGGGAATCCGGAACAGTTCGTCGCCAACATGTATCCGGGATTGTGGAATCACGTCCGCGAACTCGGCGGAATTCTTTAGTAATGCCTCATCGGGAGAAATGATGCGCTCCACTGTTCTTGCCATCGCAATCGGATTTGTTCTGGTTTCATCGGGTTCGGCCGCCCAGCGCGGCGCAACACCGGTAACACCCGCCGCTGTGCGTTCTGCTACACAGGCTGCCACTGCTGTGACGCCTGCATCAACATCCGCATCGCGCAAGGCGCTGCTCGATCAATACTGTGTGAACTGTCATAACGCCGATGACAAGGTTGCCGGAATCGCTTTTGACAGCATGGACCTCACGAAGCTGACGAAGGACGGCGACGTTTGGGAGAAGGCGGTCAAGAAACTGAAGGCCGGCATGATGCCTCCTCCGGGCAACAAGCAACCGGATCGCGCGCCCGCTCTGGCTTTCGCATCCTGGCTGGAAACTTCGCTGGACGCTGCCGCACAGGCCGCCCCAAACCCGGGAGGCATCACGCTGCACCGGCTCAATCGCGCCGAGTACGCCGCTTCGATCAAAGAACTCTTTGCAATTGATGTGGACGCTTCTGCCCTTCTTCCGGCGGACGACATCAGCAATGGCTTCGATAACGTCGCCAATGTACTGAAAGTTTCACCATCGTTTCTCGATCAATACATCAATGCGGCGCGCACCGTCACGCTGCAGGCGATTGGCACGCCACCCATCACCGCTCCCACGAGGTTGACCGCGCGACCGGCGAACAACGACCAGGTTCCGTCGGGCAGCGTCCCGCTCGGAACCCAGGGAACGGTCAGCGAGTATCTCTTCCCTTCCGATGGTGAATACGAATTCCGCGGCGGCGGCATTGTGACACTCGATGGAGGCCGCGTCGCCGCAAATGCCCGGATGGTGGTGAAAGCGGGCTATCACAAGGTTGGCGTCGCAACCACACCGCGAAGTCTTGTCGAATCGGAAACGGTGCTGCAATCGTTTGTCCCGGGCGGTGGCGGCGGAATTGCCGGAGGAGGAGGCGGTGGACGCGGCGGCGGAGGCGGAGGAGGTGGTGGCCTTCAAATCACGGGCCCCTACAATCCAACCGGAGTATGGCTCGACACGCCAAACCGGCAGCGAATTTTCGTCTGCCATCCTGCGAGCGAAACGGATGAAGTGACGTGCGCCACAAAGATCTTCTCTGAAGTCGCGCGACGTGCATTTCGACGTCCTGTGACCGAGGCAGATCTGGACGCTCCGCTTCAGTTTTTTAAGAAAGGAAAAACGGACACCGGCAAATTTGAAGGCGGCGTTCAGACTGGATTGATGGCAATCATCTCGAGCCCGAAGTTTCTCTATCGGGCTGAAGCGCCGCCAAAAGGCATGGCGAACGGCGCCACGTACAAGGTGCCGGATCTCGATCTTGCCACACGGTTGTCGTTCTTCCTGTGGGGCAGTATCCCCGACGATACGCTTCAGTCACTGGCGGTAGCGGGAAAACTCAAGGATCCCGTCATTCTCGAACAACAGGTCCGCCGAATGCTGGCGGACAACCGTTCGAAAGCATTGGTTACAAATTTCGCCTTCGAATGGTTACGCGTCCGTGAACTGGACAAGATTGAACCAGACCCCATTCTGTTTCCCAATTTTGATGGCAGCCTGAAGACGGCAATCCGGCGTGAAACAGAGATGTTTCTCGACACCGTTTTCCACGAAGACCACAGCGTGCTGGACCTGATCAATGCGGACTACACGTTCCTGAATGAGCGTCTTGCTGCGCATTATGGAATCCCGGATATTCGCGGCGCCCAGATGCGCAAAGTGACACTCACCGATACGAAACGGTTTGGCATCCTGGGCAAGGGCAGCTTCCTGATCGTGGCGTCTTATCCCAATCGCACGGCCCCGGTACTGCGCGGCGCATGGATTCTGGACAATGTGCTCGGCACGCCGCCGGCGGCGCCACCGCCTAACGTGGAAGGTTTCAAGGAAAACAAGGAAGGCGAAAAAGCCCGCACCATCCGCGAAATCATGGAACAGCATCGATCGAGTCCGACCTGCAATGGCTGTCACGGAGTGATGGACCCGCTCGGCTTCTCGCTCGAAGGATTCGACTCCACTGGAGCATGGCGGACCAAGGATCGCTGGGCGGGAACGGTTATCGATTCGTCCGGCAAGCTGATCGATGGAACCCCGGTCAACGGTCCCGATGACCTGCGCAAGGCCATTGCCAGACATCCCGAGCAGTTTGTGCAGACAATGACCGAAAAAATGATGCTGTATGCGCTCGGACGAAATCTCGAGTACTACGATATGCCGGCGATTCGCAAAATCGTACGCGACGCCGCAAAAGACAATTACCGCTTTTCATCGCTCGTGATGGGCATCGTGAAGAGCATGCCGTTCCAAATGTCGAAGGTGGAGTAGGAGGAAGCCAATGTTCAATACAAAGAAACATTTGTCGCGACGGACATTCCTGCGCGGAGCCGGCGTGACGATGGCGCTGCCGTTGCTGGATGCCATGATTCCCGCTAACACGGTGCTGGCGCAAACCGCAGCCGAGCCGAAGCTTCGTGCCGGATTCATATACTTCCCGCATGGCGCCATCATGAACGAGTGGACGCCCGCCGCCACCGGAACAGACTTTGAGCTTTCGACCATCCTGAAACCGCTTGAGCCATTCAAAAAACAGCTCACCGTTGTCAGCGGACTGATGAACCGCGCCGCAATTGCGCCTCCGGTTCATGCGCTCAGTCCCGGCACCTGGTTGAGCGGAGTGGCGCCACGGAAGTCCCAGAGTCCCTGGGGTGGAGTGACCATCGACCAGATGATTGCAAAGCAGATCGGACAGGACACGCCATTCCCGTCGCTGGAAGTGGGCATCGAAGGCCGCGGCGGCGCCGGCGCCTCCGATCGGGATTACGGCAGCAGCTACTCCGGAACAGTTTCATTCCGCACACCGTCAAATCCGTTGCCCGTGGAAACCGACCCGCGCAAGCTGTTCCAGCGGCTGTTTGGACAGGGCGACACGCCGCAGGAACGCAAGAACATCGCGAAGACGTATTCCAGTATCCTCGATCTTGTTCAACAGGAAGCCGCGGATCTGCAAAAGACTCTTGGTGCGCGAGACAAAGCGATGCTGACGGATTATCTGGATTCCGTTCGCGAAGTCGAACTCCAGGTCCAGAAAATGGAAGCGCGCGATCTGAGCGCACTGAAGCTGCCTCCGACTCCGACCGGTCCTCCGGCGGCAAATGCAGACCACCTCGCGTTGATGTTCGATCTGGTGGGTCTGGCCTATCAGGGTAATCTGACGCGCGTCTTCAGCATGATGATGGCGGCGGAAGTCAGCGGCCTGACCTATCCCAACATCGGAGTCACCGGCGACGGCTTCCATGTGGTGTCGCATCACGACAACCAGAAAGTCAAAATCGACAAGCTGGTGAAGATCCAGACCTACCACTCCACCGTCATGGCAAAGTTCGCGGCCAAAATTGCAGCGCTGCCAGACGGCGATGGCAACATGCTGGATCACGCGATTCTGTTCTACGGCAGCAACATGAGCAACAGCAATGCGCACAACCATGCACCGGTGCCATCGGCTTTGATCGGCGGCGCGAATGGCAGGATCAAAGGCGGACAACATCTGAAATACCCGGATGCCACGCCGCTTTCCAATCTGCTGCTGACGATTGTTCAGCGCGCAGGAATTGAAGTCGACAAGGTAGGCGACGACGGAACCAAGCCGTTCTCGGAGGTCTAAATGCGATTGCGAGTATTTCTCAGCGCCGCGCTGATCATCGTCGGAACCGGTTCCGCCTTCGGCCAGGGTCGTGGCGGTCAGGGACAAGGCCGTGGCGGCCAGGGCCGCGGCGGTGCGGGCGCTCCAGCCCTCGATGCGGCGTTGCCACCCGCTCCACTGGTCAGCCCGGCGCCACCTCCCCCGGCGCTCGTCGACGCCATTCAATCGGGCAACAGAACAGCCGCGGTCAAATTGATCGATCAGAAAGCGGACGTCAAAGCTGCAGCGGTCGATGGCACCACGGCGCTGCATTGGGCGGCGCACAATGGCGACGCGGATCTGGCCGATCGGTTGATCAAGGCCGGCGCCAATGTGAATGCGAAAAACGAATTCGGTTCGACTCCGCTGATTGAAGCAGCTCTCGCCGGCAGCGCTCCGGTAATCGACAGTCTGTTGAAAGCCGGCGCCGACGCCAACGCGCAGTATGTCGATGGCGAAACGGCATTGATGATCATTGCGCGGGGCACCAACGTGAAAGCCGCCCGACTGCTGCTGGACCACGGCGCCAACGTCAATGCTCTGGAAACTCAAAAACTGCAAAGCGCGCTAATGTGGGCGGCGGCCGAGGGCCAGGCTCCGATGGTGCGTGAACTGATCGCGCATGGCGCCGACGTCAACGCGCGCGCCTACGTCAATCCAACTTCTACCTCGAACTACTCGGACTCCACATACAAGGACTGGCCGGCCACGGTCAGCGCCGAGCCGCGCGCCGGTCCGCGCTCGCCGGGTGGCTTGACGCCGCTGTTGTATGCGTCGCGTGAAGGTTGCACGGATTGTGTGAAAGCGCTCATTGCCGGAAAAGCGAATCTCGATATGCCGGATCCGGAAAGCATCACGCCACTGGTCATGTCGATTACCAATTTTCATTTCGATATCGCGGCCGAGCTGATCAAAGGCGGCGCCAATCCGGATCGCTGGGATCTGTCGGGACGCAGTCCGCTGTACTGCGCTGTCGATATGAACACAATTCCGCACGGTGGGCGAACAGATCTACCATCGACCGACGACACCACGGCGCTCCAGGTGATCTCCATGCTGCTCGACGCGGGTGCGAATCCGAACTTGCAACTGAAGCTTCTGCCGCCGTACCGCAGCGTCGGTTCGGATCGCGGCGTCGATGGGATGCTGACGATTGGCGTCACTCCGCTGGTTCGAGCGGCCAAGGGATTGGACGCTCCGGCGATCCGGCTGCTCGTGGCTCATGGCGCCAATCTGACGTTAACCGGGGCACGCGGTATCACGCCGATCATGGCCGCAGCCGGCATGGGTTCCGTGGATGCGGATACGCGCGGTTTCTATACTTCCGAAGACACGGCACAACGATCGAAGGATTCCGTCGAGGCGCTGGTGAATGCCGGCGCCGATGTGAATTCCGTAGCGCCGAACGGCCAGACTCCACTTCATGCGGCTTCGTTCTGGGGATGGAACCTCGCGGTGCAGTACCTGGTGGATCACGGAGCAAAAGTGGACGTCCGCGATCGCAATGGAAAAACAGTCGTGGATTCCGCGCTTGGCAAGAACGGTGGTAATAGCCGCGGCGGTGCTCGCATCGATGTGCATCAGGACACTGCGGATCTCTTGATCAAACTAGGCGCACCACCGAGCACCCCGGCCGCCCCAGCAGGCGTCCCCCCACTGCCTCCTATCACCCGCTGAAATTGGGGTCAGACCCCTCGTTTCCCTATTTCTTCGAAATAGGGAAACGAGGGGTCTGACCCCAATTACGGAGAAGACCAGGATGAAGACACCATGGGGCGATGTCGAAGTCGCCGACGCGCACGCGCACTTTTTTTCGCACACATTCTTTAAGGCGCTGGCCCAGCAGAAGGGACAGCCCGACAAAGTCGATGAACTGATCGATGGCCTGGGATGGGAAACGCCCGCTTCGAATAACGCCGCGCTGGGCGCGAAATGGGCCGCGGAACTCGACCGCCACGGCGTGGCGCGATCGGTGCTGATGTCTTCGATACCGGATGACGAGGCGTCCGCTTCGGAAGCGGCACAGGCCCATCCGAAACGGTTCTACGGCTATTTCATGTTCAACCCCCGGACGCCGGATCCGCTGCCCCGCGCGACACGAGCTTTCGAGGAACTCGGGATGAAAGGTCTGTGTTTGTTCCCTGCCATGCATCGCTTCTCAGTGCGGGACGAAATCCTCGAGCCCATATTCGCGATGGCCGAAAAACGGAAGAACGTTGTGATCTTCGTGCATACCGGCGTACTGACGGTGGGCGTGCGGAAGAAGCTGGGGTTGCCATCGAAGTTCGACATGGCCATGTCGAATCCGATCGACCTGCATCGCGTGGCGCTGGAGCATCCGAATCTGAATTTCGTGATACCGCATTTCGGAGCCGGTTATTTTCGCGAGGCGTTAATGCTGGGGGATCTTGCGCCCAATGTGTTCATGGATACCAGCGGCAGCAACTCGTGGATCAAGTATCAACTTCCGGACGTGACTCTAAAGGATGTGTTCCGCAAGGCTTTGGGAGTGTATGGGCCAAACCGATTGCTGTTTGGAACGGACTCCAGTTTCTTTCCCAGGGGCTGGAACCGCGCGGTGTTTGACGCACAGGTGGAAGTGCTGAAGGAATTGGCAATCGAACCGGAAGCCGCGCGCGCCATTCTTGGCGGCAACCTGACCTCTCTGCTCGGCGGGTAATCTACTCCGTGAAGTCCCGCCTCCATCTTCCGAAGCTGGATTCCCCGCCGGATACGATTCTCGACTACCTCATTGCGCACTTCCCGCAGATCCCGGCGGATGTATGGCACGAGCGGGCAGAGCGGGGACTGCTCGCCATCGACGACGGATCACCGGTCACGTTGAATTCGTCGTACCGTCACGGCATCACCGTTCTCTATTCCAAACAAGTCCGGAATGAGCCGCCAGCGGGCGAAGTCGAAACCATTGTTTTCCAGGATGACCATATCCTCGTCGCCGACAAACCCCATGGAATGGTCGTCACGCCTGCTGGCGATCAGGTGGATCGCGCGCTCCTGACTCGACTGCAGCACAGCACCGGCATGAGCACTCTGACGCCCATGCACCGGCTCGATCGCGACACGGCGGGCGTCGTTCTCTTCGCGTTCCACACGAAGACACGAAGCCGATACCATGCGCTGTTTTCGGAAGGGACCATCCGGCGGGAGTATCTGGCGATTGCCCATCTTGAAAACAAGACGGACCAACGGCAATGGATCGTGAGAAACACCATCGAGGAAGGTGAGCCGTGGTTCCGGCAACGGATTGCGGAAGGCGCCGGTGGCGAAGTCAACGCGATCACCCGGATTGAACGACTCGAGTCGCGAAGTGATATTGGACTTTTTCGCCTGTTGCCGGAGTCCGGAAAGAAACACCAGCTCCGCGTTCACATGGCGTCGCTGGGCTTCCCGATTGTCGGCGACCCCTTATATCCCAATTTTCGAGAAAAGCAGGCCGGCGATCCCCCGCTGCAGCTTCTCGCGCATCGACTGTCGTTTGTCGATCCGCTGAGCGGGGAACCGCGTGAATTCACCTCGACCAGAAAACTGCGTTGGCCGCTATTGGGGACGGTGGAATAGCCCGCCGTATACGGCCTTTCCGATGACGTGACCGGCCATGGCCTTGAAGACTGCTGTACGCGTCTCGATCTCCGGATTCATTGGAGCCGTGGACGCAGGCAGATCGACCTTAGTGTCCAGCGCGTAAATCTCAATCATGTAGTGGTGCAATGGACCGGTCGCCGGCGCGCCTGGACCGCGATATCGCGGACCGCTTGCGCTGATCTGGCGTGATCCATCGGGCAGTTGAGCGCCCATCGGAATATTTTCCGGAAGCCCCTTCAATGTGGGCGGCATGTTCCACATCAGCCAATGAACCTGAGTGTCGGTGCCGCGTGTCGGCGTGCCGTCGGCGTCATACATGTGCAGCACCAGGCTGACAGTCGCTGCCGGCGCATTTGTCCAGGTCAGCGCCGGTGAAACCTGTTCGCCGGCCTGCGTGTACTTCGCCGGAATCGGAGTGCCATCCGCCCAGGCCGTCGTTGTCAACACCATGGGTGGCGCTGCTGCGGGCGCAGCAGCCGCGGCGGGAGCTCCACGCTGTGCGCCTGCAGGCGCCTGCGCCAGTATTGCGCCGGTCACCACGGCCAGAATCATCGCCACGAACATCAGCGTTCGTACGGTCTTCATATCTGCTTCCTCCTATTTGGCGGATGCCGCATTCGTGGCGCGCAATCCGGCAATTCGAACATCAATATCAGAAATTGCTTCTTCAAGCTGCCTGCGCCGAGTCTCATGTGTGGCGCTCTCGAGCTGACGCGTCAACTGCGTCCGCGCGAGTTGTAAGGATTCCAATTGACGCATTTGTTCGGGATTCTCTTTTGCAGGGTTGCGCGCCTGTTCACGGCTTGCCTGCATTTCCGCCATGCGTTCCTGAATTCTGGATTCCGAGTCGACCAAACCTTCCCCTGAGTCCCCCATTGATCCCTGTCCTTTCGTGGGCAGGATTATAACTTCGGGAAGAGAATATGGTCTTAATCAAAAGAAGCCGCCGAAGGCCACCATACTGCAGGCGCGGTCATAGACCGCGCCTGCAGTGTGGATGCGCTTCGCGCGACTTTGTTGCTGGTCCACATTGCACGACCGAAAACACTTGGTCGTACACTAGGAATTCGATCGATGGATTGTGTGCGGTATCATCCACCAATGACACCGCACTCAGACGCATGCGTTCTTTTTGGCGCCACCGGCGATCTTGCATTCAAGCAAATCTTCCCTGCCCTTCAGGCGCTGACTCGCCGCGGCCATCTCGATATGCCGGTCATCGTGGTTGCAAAGTCCGGATGGAGTCTCGACCGCTTGAAAGCGCGTGCAAAAGAAAGTGTCGAACAGCACGGTGGGCTGGATGCGGACGCCTTTGCCAGGCTCTCCGCCCGCCTCCAATATGTCGACGGCAACTACAGCGAAGACCAGACCTACCTAAAACTGTGCCGCGCGCTGCAGAATTCGAAGCGCCCTCTTCACTACCTCGCCATCCCTCCGAGCATGTTCGCGACGGTCGCGCAGGGCCTTGCGCAATCGGGCTGCGCGAAGGACGCGCGCGTGATCGTGGAGAAGCCATTTGGCCGGGATCTCGCTTCGGCAAAGACGCTCGACGCCACGCTCCATTCGTTCTTTCCCGAATCCGCAATCTGGAGGATCGATCACTTTCTCGGAAAGGAGCCGGTGCAGAATCTGCTCTACTTTCGTTTTGCGAATTCGTTTCTGGAGCCGATATGGAACCGCAACCATGTCGAAAGCATTCAGATCACCATGGCCGAAAGTTTCGGTGTGGAAAACCGCGGCCGCTTCTACGAAGAAGTCGGCGCGATACGAGACGTGGTGCAGAACCACATGCTTCAGGTGCTGGTCCTGCTCGCCATGGATGCTCCGGTTCTCAATAATCCGGAAACCATGCGCGACGAGAAGCGGCGGCTCTTCAAAGCCATTCGCCCGCTGTCGCCGGCAGACGTGGTGCGCGGTCAATATCGCGGATATCGCGAAACAGAGGGTGTGTCTCCACAATCGTCGGTGGAAACGTTCGCCGCGCTGCGATTGCACATCGAAACCTGGCGATGGGCCGGAGTGCCTTTCTACATCCGCGCGGGAAAACGGTTGCCCGTGACGGCTACGGAAGTGATGGTCGAACTGAAGCATCCGCCGCAGGAGGTGTTCGACGATGTTCGCAACGGGCATCCGAACTACTTTCGATTCCGCCTGAGCCCGGACGTTTTCATTTCTGCCGGAGCTCGCGTCAAGACTCCGGGCGAATCCATGTCCGGCGAGAACATTGAACTGATTGCGCACCAGCACGAAGGCGATTCGATGATGCCCTACGAACGTCTGCTCGGAGATGCGATTCGCGGCGACGCCTCGCTGTTTGCGCGATACGACAGCGTGGAAGAAGCCTGGCGGGTGGTGGATCCAATTCTCGGGAATTGCACTGAGGTTCTGGAGTACGAGCCGAACACCTGGGGTCCATCGGCATCAAATGGGATCATTGCTGAGGGCGGGCACTGGCACAATCCCGCCTGACTCAGGAGCCTTCTGCGACTCTTCCGGAATCACCCCGCCGAACCGGCGGCAATGAGGTCCGTGATGGACTCGCGTGGAAGAACCGCGGGCCATACGCGTCGATCGTCATACCACGTGTCGATCACGGCTTGAACGTCCGCAATCTTCCTCGTATTGATGAAGGCCGTTCGAACCTCTGTCCGGCAGGGATGGAGATCGGCATAGGAGATTCCGAACTTCCGGAAGATGGCGCCCCCGCGCACGGGATCGTAAAGTTCCAGCAATTCTCCAAGATGAAGCTGCATGGCTTCACGCTGTTCCGCGACCGATGGCGGCGCAATGGACCGGCCGGCCAGCAATTCACGGCACTCGCGGAAAATGAACGGATTTCCGATAGCCCCGCGCGCGACCGTAACGCCGTCCACCCCCGTCTCCGTCATCATCCGCAACACGGCGTCCGCGGTGAACAGATCGCCGCTGCCCAGAATCGTTCGCGAACCGACGTGACGCTTCACGCGCTTCAGGAATTCCCAATTCGACGGACCGATATAACGCTGTTTTACGGTTCGTCCATGAACCGTGATTGCCGCGACACCCAGTTCAAATGCGCCGTCGAGGATCGTGAAGAAATTGCGTTCGCTCTCAGCGGAATCGTCGAATCCGCGTCTCATCTTCAGCGTGACGGGGCGTCGGCCATCCACCGCATTGATGACGGAGCGAACGATATCGAGTGCACCGCGAGGATCGCTTAACAGAAATCCGCCGCGGCAACGCCCAAGCACCTTCTTGACCGGGCAGCCGAAATTGATATCGATGGAGTCGTAGCCCGCATTCACCAGTTCGCCGGCCGCTTCTCCGAACTGCTCGGGACGGCTGCCCATCAGCTGGCCGCCGATCGGATGATCGTCCTCACCAATTTTGAAAATGCGCGCTCGCAGCTTTCCATTGAGCAGCACCAGTTCGTCCAGCACCACTTCCGCCATGGCAAACTCCGCTCCGTAGCGCCGCGCCACGATGCGCATGGGCCGGTCGGAGAATCCGGAAAGCGCGGCGGCGATCGCAGGCAGTTTGATTTGCAGCGGACCAATCCTCAGCATCAGTTCATCCTACAGCAGTCCGTCTTGATCGCTGGCATCGATGGTGTTCTACTAACGTCTCAAAAGGGGGAGGTGGAATCATGAAACGTGTCATTACGGTGGTTGCGATACTCCTCGGGGTCCTGGTGGTTGCCCTGGCAGCCCTGCCGTTTCTCATCGACGCGAATCGATTTCGCCCCAACCTGGAAGCCGCGTTGACTGAAGCTCTGCACCGGACCGTGAAGCTGGGCAACCTGAAGCTTTCGATCATGTCGGGATCCGTCGAGGCCAATGACCTGTCGATCGCCGATGATCCGGACTTCAGCAAATCGCCGTTCCTGCGCGCGAAGACCATCAAGGTTGGAGTCGAGCTGCAGCCTCTGATCTTTTCACGCAAGCTCAATGTCACCGGCATCACCATCGACAAACCGGAGATCACGTTGATGCAGACTCCGGCCGGCACCTGGAATTATTCCAGCCTGGGTACGGACTCCTCCGCACCTGCGAAAGCCAAGGCCAACACATCCGCCTCCAGTGCCGCCGCCGGAGGCCTTGCGCTCACCGTTCATCAATTGAATATTTCGAATGGCCGTCTGACCATGGGCCGGACAAGCGGCAATTGGAAACCTCTGGTGCTCGAGGATGTGAATCTCGAAGTGAAGAACTTTTCGACATCGTCGAGTTTTCCGTTCTCGCTTTCGACAAAAGTCAAAGGCGGGGGCGCGATCAAACTGGACGGCAAGGCCGGTCCTATCAATCCCACGGATGCATCGATGATCCCGGCAACCATCAAATTGAGCATCACTGCCCTCGATATCGCCGCAACAGGACTCGCCAACTATGCGCCGGATCTGGCCGGCATCATTTCACTGGATGGGAATGGCGAGACCAACGGCACCACGCTCAAAGTCAATGGCGCAATCAAGGCGGAGAAACTGAAACTCGCAAAGACCGGAACGCCGGCCACCATCCCGGTGCAATTCGATTTCGACGCGGAACACAATCTGCGCAAGCACTCGGGCCGCCTCAAACGCGGCGACATTCATGTGGGTAAGGCGCCGGCCAGCCTTACCGGAACATATTTCGAACAGGGGCAGGCGATGATGCTGAAGATGAGTCTCGATGCGCCAAACATGTCGGTGACGGAAATCGCCAGCATGCTGGGACCGCTGGGAATTGTCCTTCCATCGGGTTCATCGCTTCAGGATGGAACGATCGCCACCAAACTGAGCATGGAAGGGCCGGCCGACAAGCTGGTGACGACCGGACCGCTTGCCGTAAAAGGAACCAAACTGGTCGGATTCGATTTGGGAAAGAATATGGCACTCGTCACGCAATTGGCGGGAATCCAGACCGGATCGAGTACTGAAGTGGAGAACGCCAGCGTCAGTGTGACGATGTCGCCGGCTGGAATCGAGGCTAAGAATATTCAGCTGAATGTACCGGCTCTGGGCGATCTCCGCGGAGACGGAACCATCAGCCCGGCCAATGCGCTGGATTTCAAAATGAGCGCTGCGCTGCACACCAGCGGTGCGGCGGCGTTGATCGCCAATAAGAATATTCCGTTTTTTATCCAGGGGACTTCTGCGGCTCCTTTGTTCAAACCCGATATCAAGGGATTTGCCAAGGAGCAGCTGAGCGGCATTAAAGCAGATCCCAGCGCCGCAAAAGATCTTCTCAAAGGGCTTTTCGGCGGGAAATGACGGAATGGCGTCATCGCCAGGGCTTTGACCAGCGAAAATAATGCCTGAACAAAGTGGGGACTGGAGTCGAATTCGAAACACAACCCTTCCGGTCTCAATCCACCCTGGATCGAATTCGGGGCCTGTCCCCATTTTGTTCCCTCCTTATTTGGAGCGGCCGGGGTGGTGGTCCCAGATTCAACTTGTCCTACGGCTGCGGCGTTGCCACAGCCACCCCACCTGGCCAGGACGCCACAAGCTATTCTGGAGGGACCACGATGAAAGGGACTTTCTATAAGACCTGGGCCCAGATCGCCATGATTGCACTGGTTGTTCTGGTAGTCGTATTTGGGTTCTACGTTTACAGCAGATAGGTTGACATTCCAAAAACTTCGCGTATTGTAGGGAGAGCAACAATCACGTTGCTAATTAAAAAGAATGTTCGGAAGTTCCCTGTCCTGCCTCGGTCGGTTTTTTAATCCCCACCGCACAGCCCCGGAAGTTTCCTTACAGAACAGGTAGATAAGAATGGCTAAGAAATTGTTTGTCGGAAATTTGTCGTTTCAAACCACGGAAAGCGATGTTCGCGCCGCGTTTGAACAATACGGAGCTGTCGAGTCGGTGGCGATCATTTCGGATCGCGATACAGGCCGGTCGAAGGGTTTCGGTTTCGTGGAAATGAGTGAAGACGATGCCAACAAGGCGATTGCCGGGTTGAGCGGTTCTGAGCTCGATGGCCGCGCACTCACTGTCAACGAAGCCAAGCCGATGGTCAAGCGCGACTTCGGTGGCGGCGGCGACCGCGGTGGTCGCGGCGGCGGTGGTGGTCGTGGTGGTGGCCGCTACTAAGTAGCTTCCCCTGGACTCGAGGTCCTGCGGGAAACCCGCAGGACCTCCTCTCAGTGTCCCGCTCGCCAATGAAAAGATCGTTCCTGCTCTTACTCCTGCCCGGTAGCCTGATCTTTCGCTGTCTTCGCCTGCTTTTTCTCAGAACGATCAACCAAACATTGTAGCGGCATTTTCTATGTCCACCCTGGGCTACGGGTTTCAGGCGGCCAAACCCCTGACTCCCCGGTCGGACGTGCGCAGCGAATTCAATTTCTATCGCTACAACAGGGATTTCAGCAAAGACGGCGCCAACTATTCCGGCTCGCTGCGTCTGCGCTCGGTTACGGGAACCTGGTTTCCAAGGGACACTTCGCATACTCGTTCGACATGGGAGTCATGTTCCAGGGATCTCCGAGGACAACGCTTTCCATGACGGGAAATGCATGCAACAACTTTGGTGCTACGCTGGTAAGTTGCCAAAACATCGCGACAACGTCTTCCATTCAGACCAGTCTTGCCTCCGAACGAGCCCAGCTGGACAGCGATTTGCATCCATTCAAGTATTACCCTTTGATCCAGCTCGCCATCGGATACAAGTTCTAAACCTCAGAACTCGTACACGAGAAACGCTCCTCGAAGATCCGCATTGCTCGCCGGCTTCGTCATCGTGGGCGAGTGGCCGAATGCGTCCACGAATTTCGGATTGGCCACGAAACAGGCCGAACGCCAACCTTTGAATCGCGCAAAGGCACGCCCCAGGTCCGAATAGAGATCCAGCAGCGGCTCGTCGCTTTCACCCACTCCGTCCTCCGCACCCATACGGAAGCCATACGGCGGATTGAAACAGAAGACACCCGGCTTCATGCCGCGCGAGCCGGGCAGCATACGCTCGACATATTCGGGAGTCAGCATGCGCGCATCCTGCTGCGCGATCACAATGGACTTCTCGTGAGCCGGGCCGGTCAGTCCGGCCGCACGGAGATTCCCCACCATGGATGGAATCCGGCCGGCATCGATATCCAGCGCGAGGATGTGCGGCACCGTTCCGGGGAAAAGGTCGTGCGTCTTGATTGGCAATTCTTCGAAT